>Ga0335082_10000823_pt1 | contig 32382 bp, 29 predicted proteins | sample Lox_Sample_41_FD_206718 | JGI IMG/M metagenome (GOLD analysis project Ga0335082, IMG submission 206718) | Soil microbial communities from Loxahatchee National Wildlife Refuge, Florida, United States - Lox_Sample_4.1 | ecosystem: Environmental > Terrestrial > Soil > Wetlands | place: USA... | reverse complement strand
CGACCGAGCCCCGGGCCGGGTTGCAGACCGCGGCGGATTTCCTGATCATCGCCGGCAGCGCACCGTTACTTATGCAGAAGAACCTTCCCACGCGAGAGGTGGCCGACAAGTACCTGGACGATTCCATAAAGAGAATCACGGCGAACCTCGATGCCAATGACCTGTTATACGCAGTAAGCGCGTCACGAAATTACGACCCGTCGCGGCAATTGGCGAAGATTACGGTGCCGGTGATGTTCGTGAATTCGGCGGACGACTTCATCAATCCGCCGGAGTTGGGAATCGCGCAACGGGAGATCGGTAAGGTCAAAAAGGGGCGGTTCGTGCTGATTCCGGCCTCTGAGCAGACCCACGGACACGGCACCCACACCTGGGCGGCAGTGTGGCAGGAGTATCTAGAGCAGCTACTGGCAGAGTCGAACTAGCAGGCCTCGAGCGCAACGCGCGGAGCGCCGTCGACGGGCTCCTGATCGTCCGCGCAGACGAATGCATCGCCGATCGATAGGTGGACGAGGCCAGTGATGCGGAACCCGACGATAGAGGACTTGGGAACATAGATCAGGGAGTTGTTGGCCATCGCGTCGGCGGGCCAGAGCCACAAACCGGGCGACGCCAACAGTTCAAGCGAGTTCACGACTCGGCCCTCGAGGGTCTCGCCGTCTGCCAGACGCAATTGCACCCACAGTTCGGTGGCCGCATCGTCGTCGAAGAACTTCAGGTCCTGGTGCTCGACATCTCCGTGGTGGTCTCTGACGAAGAAGACCGCTTTGACGTCGGCGAGGCGGACCGCGACCGGGGTGTGGACGTCATTCCGCTCGATAGCCAGCACATCGGGCAAGGGACGAAGCGCGGCGTCGAGCTGCCCGGGCATGCCGCATTCCACGAGCCCTTTGACCAGGGTGCCGTTGTTCAGATGGACCACCACTTGTGCGAAGCAAGTCTTGCCGAGGAACGTTTGCGGCACCCGGGACTTCAAGCAGACACCTGCTACCTTGGGACAATCCATGCTCAAACCACCCATGCGTTTTGGACTACGGGCTCGAGGCCGAACTGGCGCAATCGATGAAGCAAGACTTTGTAGGAAATACCCAGCGCTTTGGCCGCCAGCTTGCGGTTGCCGCCCGACAGTCGCAAGGCTTGCTGAATCGCCTCGGGGTTCACTTCCGGACTCGTCGGTTTCTCATTGATTTCGCGCGTCAGTTCATCGATCATTTGCTGCTCGTCGCCCAGCACCAGGTAGCGTTTAACGAAGCTCTCCAATTCGCGCAGGTTTCCCGGCCAGTCGTAGCGCAAGCAGGCTTTTGACAAGCGGGCCGAAAATGACGGCTCCAGGTCGTGCAGACCGAGTTCCTCGGAGTAGCGGTGCAAGAAATAGCGCAGAAGGAGCGGCACATCTTCGCGGCGCTCGCGCAAGGGCGGAAGTTGGACACAGAAACCATTGAGGCGGTAGTAGAGGTCCTCGCGAAAGGTCCGATTGGCGATGGCCAGCTTCATGTCGATGTTGGTAGCAGCGATGATACGCACGTTCACTTTTTCGGTGATGCGGCTGCCCAACGGAGAGAAAGTTCCGTCCTGGAGCACCTGAAGTAGCTTGGCTTGCAGACTAGGGTGCATTTCGCCAATCTCATCCAGGAACATGGTGCCGCCGTCACACAGCTTGAACTTGCCCGGCTTGGAACGACCTGCCCCGGTGAAGGCACCCGGTTCGTAGCCAAACAGCTCGCTTTCTAGGAGCTCGGAGGGTACGGCGGCGCAATTTACTTTTAGGAACGTGTTTTTCGCCTGCTTCGACTGACTATGGATATAGCGGGCCACAACCTCTTTTCCCGTACCGCTCTCGCCCAGGATCAGCACCGGCAGATTAACGCGCGAAACCAGCATGGCCTGTCTCTGGATTTCGTGCATGGCGGCGCTGGCATAGACCATGCACATTTGGTTGCTGATGCGCAGCTCGACACCGGCCAATTGGCCATCATTGGACGGATCGGCGGCCAGTTCGGACACAAGCCTGAGGAGATCGGCGGGAATGAAGGGCTTGGGGAGAATGTGCTGCGCGCCGGCGCGAACCGCGGCAACCACGTCGCCGTAGCGATCCGTCCGCGACATCACGGCGATTTTGATGTGGGGATTCAGACGACGAATTTTCCAGATCAGAGTGACGCAGTCGGTATCGGGGAGCTGGCTCGACAGCAAGACCACCTTCGGGGGTGAACTTGCACGGAGGTATTCGAGGGCATGCTCTCCCGTATCGCAGGTGATTATTTCGCGGTGTCCGTCGTCCACAATCGTGCGAATATAACTCGAAATTCGCACATCGCTGTCAACTACTACCAGGGCCCATTTCGGCACAGTTGTATGCCTCGCTTCTAACCGTCAAGCAGCAGAAGGTCAACTGCACGCGGCTGTCTGGGGAGTGAACTGGTGCGCGATCGGAGGCCTGGGCCACCGACACCCTCCCAGGGGATTGGGCGACCAGACTTCTCCATTCTGCTTTCATTGGTACCGCAAGAATATCCAGCGGCAACAGTATTCTTGCCGGAGTAGAAGTAATGGTCAGCATGGCTGAGAAATGGTTTACACATCCATAAGTGTGGGCACTCCACCATAGTAACTGGAGGGCCTTATAGAATTGGTTATCTGAATTGGCATAAAAGTGTGGTAAGTTCCTGCTCGAATCATGACTTTGGTCTCAGAGACTCCCGTACTGAGCAGTCTTACTCACCAGTACTCCTGCGAATTGTCACCGCGCGATCGACTATTACCTTCCGTTCCGCCTGCAGTCGTTGACCAGCACACAGGCCAGTGCTTCGGCTTCCGCCATAGATCATCGGCAAGAGCGAGCGATACATGAGCTATGGGGCTTGCTCGATTCTGTACGAAGCCAGAGCAATCCACCTGGCATAGGTTGGTTGACGTCGTACGCGGGCGGTCAGGTACGGCTAATCGCGGCCTTGGATTCGCGGCCAGGGACTAGAGCAACTTGCGACACGGTAACCGTCACTTCCCATAATTCTTCGTAGTTACGCTAGCCGGCCAGGCCGAAACGTAGGATCCGGCTGGGCACAGGACGATCCGGCGCGAGGGCTCAAAGGATGAAATCCTTTGCACTCTTTTGGGGGCTCGGAGGTCGCGCGGGTTTCAAATTGGACCAAAAATACTCGCCGGCGCAGACGGCGAGAGAGCGAAACGAAGATGGCCTGTAAGTTGCAGGCCATTAGTTCGGAAACATGTCGAACCCATCTCAGTATGAAGACAGGCCGACCAGCTTTGGCCTGCCGCCGGACGATGTGCTCTTCGGGAAATCGGCAGTGATGCGGGACATCAGGCTCAAGTTGGAGCGAATCTGCAGTACCACCGTGCCGATTCTGCTGCAGGGGGAGGTCGGTGTCGGGAAAGGCGTCTTGTCACGGTATATCCACGTGCACTCTCCCTGGGTGGACGGCCCATATGTACGCGTCAACTGCGCGACGATGTCGGGGCCGACGGCGTGTCTGGATCTGTTTGCGGCCGCGGAGCCGAGAGTCAGCGCGCGGGGTAGCCCGGGGTGCGGTATGCGAGGAACGATCTATCTCAACGAAGTAGGCGACCTCCGCCAGGAGTTGCAGCGGCAACTATCGCATGTGCTGGCTGACATTGCAGGATACCAAGACGGGGAGCCGCGGCAGCGCCGGGACAGCAAACGCATCATATGTGGCAGCACGCGGGACTTGCGACGTGAGATGAAACTCGGCCACTTTCTGCGGGAGTTGTTTGACCGTCTGGTGGTGGTGACGCTCAACATTCCTCCCCTGAGAAACCGGATCGAAGACCTGCCGGAGATCTCAGAGTATTTGCGGCGCCGGTACACCGCGCAGCTTGGTGTTGCCGACACACCGTTCCCCAGCGAACTGCTGGCGCGCGCCCGGACGCACCCGTGGGCGGGCAACGTCCGTGAATTGGAGAGCTTCGTCTGCCGATATGTTCTGGTGGGGCCGGACCGCTTCACCCGGGAAGCGGAGGGGGGAGCCAGCGGTGAAGGCTGGGAGTTTGGTATGGACGGAAGCGACGGCCGCAGTGCCGGCAGGATGCAGAATCGCTGGAAGCACAAGACGCGAAACCATGACGTCCAGAACTAGGGTAGCTTGAACTACGAACCCATCCATGGTCTGAGAATGATGCTGGTGGAAGGCTGCCTACTGCTGTCCACCTTCGCCGGGGCTTATCTATTTACGCGGTTTGGCCGGCGATGGAGTTTCCGTCCGCAATGGCTGGCATGGATTTTAGCCCGGAACCTTCGTGGGGTGTGCCTGGTGGCGGCGCTTGCACTGCTGGCCCGGGGGCTGCTTCTGCCGGTAGTGGGAATTCCACAGCCGCGCATCAATGACGAATACAGCTACCTGCTGATGGCGGACACATTCTCCCATGGCAGGCTCGCGAACCCTACGCCGCCATCGTGGCAGCATTTCGAAACATTCCACGTGAATGTGCTGCCGAGCTATCACTCGAAGTATCCCGTGGCGCAGGGCCTGGTGCTGGCGTTTGGGCAGGTGGTGTTCCATCAGCCTTGGATCGGAGTGTATCTGAGCACCGCCCTGCTGTGCGGCACGATCTGCTGGGCGCTGCAGGCTTTTGTGCCTCCGGGCTGGGCCCTGCTGGGCGGTGTGCTCGCGGTGTTTCGCTTGGCGCTGTTCAGCTACTGGATGAATTCCTATTGGGGAGGATCGGTGGCGGCGCTGGGAGGTGCGGTCGCTCTCGGTGCGGTGGTACGGCTGTTTCAGCCGGAGCAGTCAGTGCGCCAGCGCGTGCTGTTGTCCTGCACCTTCGGGGCGGGTCTGCTGATACTGGCAACGTCGCGCCCGTATGAAGGACTAGCTCTCTCGATGCCGCTGATGGCGTACTTCGCCTATCACACTGTGAAAGGCGGCCTGCGCGGTCCGGCATTGCTGCAAGGGATGCTACCGGTCGTCCTGATCGGCGTGATGGGACTGCTGGCAATGGGTTATTACAATCGCACCACCACGGGGAGTGCACTGCTCATGCCGTATGAACTCAATTACCGGACCTACTGGCCGCTCCCCTACTTTCTGGGGCAGAAAGCGAACTCTGGGTTGAAGTTGCAGGATCCGGTATTTGACAAGTTTTACCAAGTCACCGAACAAGAATACGGACATTCGAACTTGAAAAGCATGTCCGGGTTCTTGAGCGTGGAAAGCGGACGGCTGGCAACAGACTGGTTCTTCTACGTTGGACCAGCCTTGTCGTTACCGGTATTGATCGGGCTTATTTCATGCGTAATACGCCCTCATCTGCGCATTGTGGTGTTAGTTGTTCTTTCCACGACTATCGCGCTTGCACTGTGCGTCTATTCTCTGCCGCATTATGCTGCACCCGCCACGGTCGCGACGTACATTTTTGCGACTGAGGGCCTGCGGTATTTGTGGGAGCAAAAGGCGCTCGGCGAACGTGCGTTCGTGGTCGCGGTGTGCTTGACGGTGGTCGCCGTATCGCTGACCGGGCAGACTGGCAGCGCGGTGGTGAATACGAAGTTTCACTTCCCCGACCAGCGAACGATGATCGCCGGGAAGCTGGCCGATCAGCCAGGGAAGCAGCTGGTGCTCGTGTCCTACGATCTCGAACGGCACTATCCCGGAAATGAGCTGGTGCACAATGGGGCGGAGTTTGCTTCGCAGAAGATCGTATGGGCGCGGTCGAAAGGCGCCGAGAAGGACACAGCGTTATGCGCAGCGTTTCCCGACCGAAGGTTCTGGAGCGCGACTACCGACGATACCCAGCTATCCCTCAGTCCGCTCCACCTCTGCGCAGTCCCATAATTGCGGCAGGCAGGCTGCGGGCGCGACCGTCCAAAGAGTAGGTGCTGGGAGTATTGCGGGGCTGAGGTATTTGTCTGACTGTGACGCTGGAGCTTCTCTGGATCAAGGCTCCGCTGATCTTCCGCTAGCGTGGGCTTCGCCTCACAAAGACCGACGCGATCTTGTCCTCATATGCCAGCTCGTAGCGCGCATCTCCGCGGAGCACTGCGCACAATGGCGCGTCAAGCGAACCAATTATGAGTTGCGCGTTTTGCAGCTCCAGATCCGAATTCCAGTCGTGCTTAGCGTCCCAGGTGTCGACAGAGCGCTCGATGCGGGGAGTGCCGTGCAGAGCAGCGCGGCCGTCCATCGAGACCGGCAATTCCGGAAGACTCCAGATCAGGTACCCGCCCCAGTTATAATCATTGAACAGAGGTCCCGGAAGCCGCTTCTGCTTAATAAAGTCAACCGCCGCAGCGGGGAACTTGGAAGCGCTCTCGGTTTCCAGCCTTACGGACGATACGCCGGCTATCCAGCAACTGGCGACGGTGACGAGAACAACACCAATTGTGATGAAGCACGACTGCAATTTCGAGTGCTGGAACTTGACTGTGGCATGCTCTCTTAGACCGGCGGCGATGGTCGCCGCGCCCACCACCGCCAGCATCCAAATGTCGCGCCGGCTGCGGAAGGAACAAAGCGTGGCCCATAGCAGCAGCACCCAGGGAAATGGCTGCGTGTCGCGGCGCCAGGCAAGGGTTGCCACCGCGAGCAGTCCAATCACCAGCAGCAAATAATCCGAGAAAGATCGAAAGAGTACCGGCCCCAGTTCGCTGATGAGATTCAGCACGCGGGGCTGGGTTCCCAACTGATAAGCAACCTTGTAGATCCCGGCAAAGTAAGGATTGACCAGTGTGGCCGCCAGGCAAGAAAGAGCTGTAAGCGTCCACCAGGCCCGCGCCTTACGCTTGACAGGGTCGGCCGAGGACTTCCAGATGAGCCACCAAGCCTCGGCCGCAGCGAGAAACAACAGGAACAAACCGTAAACGAATTGCGCGTGCACATTGGCCCAGGCGCAAAAGATCAGCGGCAGCCATAATAGGCGGCGATAATTGCCAGACTCTCTTACCTGTAATACGAGGTGCAGTTCCACCACGAAAAACAGGATAGTCAGTAGCCATGGCCGCGGAGTGAAGAGGCCGTTCATGGCAACCGCAGCGGCAAGGGTCAATAACACAGACAACGTGAAGTCGGGGACGATGGCGACAATCAGTCGGTGGACGGCCACTATGACTGTTGTGACCAGCAAGCCATGCAGGAACAACAGTCCTATTAACCCAAAGTGCGTGAAGAGCCAGGCAGCCGGAAGTTCAAATCCCCAACTGTAGGCCGCCCACCACTTATCCGCACCATAGGCGGAAAAGGGATCGGTGCGGGGAACGGCGGAGTGTTGCAAGATCCACTTGCCGGCGGCCAGATGCCACCAAACGTCGTTATCCAAGACCGTGCTGAACGAGCGCAACGACCAGAGCGCGGGCAGTGAGTAAAGGAGAGTAAGAACGACGGCTTGTGCACCGCCATCGGCGGCGCGAGAGCGGGCCAGAGGTTGAGTGACTGTCGCTGTCGTGGCCATAGGTTTCCACCCTCCCAGAGTCTCCGTCAGGAATATATCGGCGCTAATTCCGCAAGGATTGCCTCGCACCCGCTTGCGGTATGAGCTCGGCCGAGGGTGGTTCCACCCGTCGGCTGCGCAGAACGAGACTTGCATTCTTGAAATGCAACTGAGGTGCCAGCTTCCAAGGACGATGTGGGCCCGTGGGGGAGGGTTAGAATCCACACGCACAATGAACTATGCAAAAATTTGCACCTAATGAGCCCATCTCATTGCGTTCTGGTTTTCCCCTTGGAGACAAGCCTGGGGGCCATGGACATGCCAACTACCAAGATGCAGCCGCTGTGGTTTGTAGTTGATTGATAACACAGGATGTTGCAATCCGCAACACCACCGCCGCCCAGCATCCGGTTGGTGGTATCGCATTTGCAATGTCCAGAGTGCTGTTCCGCAGGATGGAGGCGGGACGCGCAGCCTGGCTTGCGGCTTACGGCATTACTGGGCAGCGCGACTTTAGCCGATAAATGGACAGTAATCTCGGAAAGGAAGGAAAACCATGCTAGCGCTGTTGAAAAACCTCCACAAGGAAGAGTCGGGCCAGGACCTGATCGAGTACGCGCTCATTGCGGCACTGATCGCTGTGGCTTGCATTACCGCCATGAGCGGCCTCGCGAACAAAATCGGCACGGAGTTCAACAATATCGGCGGCAAGCTGACATAAACGGGACGCCTGGATGGGAGGAATCAACCGCCCAGGCGTTGTCCTCCTCCACGATCCGGCAGAGACACCTGGTAATTTTCGGGGAAAGGAAGGGAAAGAAGTGATTGAACTGTTGAAGAAGCTCCACCAAGAAGAATCTGGTCAGGACCTGATTGAGTACGCGCTGATTGCTGCGCTGATTGCCGTTGCCTGTATCGCTGCAATGGGGTCACTGGCTAACTCGATCAGTGGCGAGTTCAACAACATCGGCGGCAAGCTGACATAGCAACAGCTTTTGCACGCAGACGGGTCACGGGGACGCCAGGAGGTCGAGCGTCACCAACCCGATGTCGCAAACAAGCGGCCGATTTTTCGGATTGACCATTCACGGACAACGTCCATGAACCCTGATTTGTTTCTCCTTTTCGACGCGTTGGCGGTGGCGGTGGCCGCAGCCGTTATGGATGTGCAGCAGCACCGTATCCCGAACTGGCTTACGTACCCGACCATAGTGGCCGGAGTGCTGCTGCGCTCCTATTTATTCGGCCGGAGTGGAATGTGGACAGCGGTGGCGGGGTGCCTGCTGGTGGGCGGCATCATTTTTGTTTTCTATGCGGTCCGGGCGATGGGGGGCGGGGACCTGAAGTTGATGGCGGGGCTGGGCGCGCTGCTGGGGCCGCGCGACGCGGTCACCATGCTGCTGGCCACGGCGATCGCGGGGGGCGTGCTGGCGCTGGTCTATGCCGGCTATCGCGGACAGATGCGCTCGACGCTGGGAAACGTCGGCACGGTCGTGAAGTTTCACGCCTGGGGCGGGCTGCAGGCCCACCCTGAACTCAACCTCGACAATCCGGCTGCCCTGCGAATGCCGTATGGCCTGGCCATTGCCGTGGGAACCCTCTACACCTTCGTTACGGCAACGTGGAGGTGACCTACGAAAAACCGACGGCTTGCAATCGCACTCGTCATGGCATTGGTTGTATCCCTGGCAGCGACATATCTGTTGTACGCCCGCATCAAGCACCAGCTCGCGCGCCCGCCGGCATTGCGGATTGTGGCCAGTTCCCGGCCGCTGGAAGCGGGCACGCAACTGACCGCAGAACAACTGGTGCTGGTGGAATGGCCCTCCAATCTTCCGCTCGACGGCGCCATCACCAAGCCCGAGCAAGTGGTGGGCAGGATCCTGCTGTATCCCATTCCAGTGAAGGAACCCATCCGCGAATCGCTGCTGGCGGGGCCGGGCGCGGCCATCGGCCTGACGGCGAAGATTCCTGACGGCATGCGGGCGGTGGCGGTGGTGACCAACGAACTCAACAACGTTTCTGGGTTCCTGTTTCCCGGCAGCCATGTGGATGTGCTGGTCACGTTCCGTGCGGAGGCCGGCACCGAACCGATGACCACTACCGTGCTGCAAAACATCGAGGTGCTGAGCACCGGGGAACGGCTGCAGCCCGATCCCTCGGGCAAGCCGCAGAACGTGAAGGTGGTGACGCTGCTGATGACGCCGGACGACGCGCAGAAGCTCATGCTGGCCAGCAATCAGGGGACGGTGCAGTTTGTACTTCGAAACGCCGCCGACCAGGAACAGGCGGAGCACCGCCCGGTGGTGATACGGGAGTTGCAGGGCAAGGCGAGTCCGCCCGCCTCCACGGGGAAACCGCGGAAGGTGGTCACCGCCTCCGGTCCTGTGGCGTATGAAGTGGAAGTTTTTGATGGACAGAAAAAGAGCGTAGCGAAGTTCTAGGGCTAGAAAAATGGAGCATCCCGTGAAACCACAGAGACGGAGCTGCCAAGACCGGATTGGGAGAATCATCGGCACGATGCTGCTGGGACTGCTGGGTGGATTGGCCGGCAGTGCCGGGGCACAGCAGCCGGCAACGGCGCCGCCAGCGGCCCCGGCGATGCAGGCAGCACCGGCTCCCTCCCAGGCAGCCGAGCAGGAGCCGGGGGTGATTCACATTGTGGTGGGCCACTCGCTGGTGGTCCGGACCACGGCCCGGGTGAAGCGCATCCTGACGGGGAATCCAGCGGTGATCGAATCGGTGATGACCTCGCCCACCGAGGTGGTGCTGACGGCCAAACAGACCGGAGGCAGCAGCCTCGTGCTGTGGGAAGAAACCGGCCGTAACCAGATGATGGATGTCTTCGCTGACCTGGATGTCACTTCGCTGCGCAACGCCTTGGAGCAATCCTATCCCGGCATCGAGGTTGAGGCCCAGTCACAACAAGACAAGGTGATCCTGGTAGGCACAGCACCCTCCACCGCGGTGGCCGACCAGATGCTAAAAATGGCCACGAACTTCTCCAAGGAAGTGGTCAACGGGTTGCAGATTGCAGCGCCGCCAAAACAGCGGCAAATCATGCTGAAGGTGCGGTTCGCGGAAGCCGACCGCGGCAAGCTGAGCGCGTTCGGGATCAACCTTTTCAGCACGGGTGCAACCAATACCATCGGAACTATTTCGACGCAGCAGTTTGGCGCCCAATCGATCAACACCCAGACGCAGAACTCAGGCGGCATGCTGGGCGGACTCACCCAGTTCACCATCTCGGACCTGCTGAACATTTTCCTGTTCCGGCCGGACATCAACCTCGGAGCAACCATCAAAATGCTGCAACAGAACCAGGTGCTGCAGATTTTGGCGGAGCCGAACCTGATGGCCCTCAGCGGCCAGCCCGCCCACTTCCTGGCCGGGGGCGAGTTTCCCTACCCTGTGGTGCAGGGCGTCGGCGGGGCAGGAGGCTACGGAGCGATCACCATACAGTTCCGACCGTACGGGGTGAAGCTGGAGTTTGTCGGCACCATTGAGGACAACGACACGATTCGGTTGAAGGTCATGCCGGAGGTGAGTTCGCTGGACTACACGAATACGGTGACCATTTCCGGCTACACCATGCCGGCCATCCAGACGCGCCGGGCGGAGACGGAGATCGAACTGAAGAATGGCCAGACGTTCGGCATCGCCGGACTGCTGGACGAACGGGCGATCGTGCAACTCAACAAGATTCCCGGGATTGGTGACATACCCATCCTGGGAGAACTCTTCAAGTCGAGAAACGTGAATCGCACGAACAACGAACTGCTGGTGCTGGTGACGCCCAGCATCGTGGATCCCATTGTGGAACCGGTTTCCACGCCGGCCCCGAAGATCGATATGCCGGTGCGTAACCTCAACAACGGCGAGTTTGACAAGGGTTTGCCCTATCCCGCCAAAAAGCCGGGTGCACCATGACGATGACCGTAAGCAGAGTAACCATCGAAAGTTCCGGCGCGGCCAAGCTCCGGTTGGGGGTGCTGTGCATCAGCATGGACCCAGGCTCGCGGGCGACCCTCGAAGTGATGGTGGCACAGACCCCGGGTGCGCACGTGGTGGACAACGTGGACCGGCGCATCGTGCCGCGGGAAGTGATGCGCATACTGGAACCTTTCCAGTACCGGGTATGCGTCATCGATTTTGATGATGGCGTGGAGCCGTGCTGCCGCCTGGCCGAACACCTGCGCGACAACTGCGACAACACCATCAACTTGATGGCTGCTTCGAGTAACTCGAGTACGGACACCATCATTGCCGCCATGCACGCAGGCTGCACGGGCTATCTGGTGAAGCCGTTCGATTCCGAGCGGGTCTCGAGTGCCCTGGCGCATGTGACAGCGAAACGGCACATCAAGGAGGACCACTCCACCACGGCGCGGGTTGTCACCTTGGTGGGGGCCAAGGGCGGCAGTGGCGTCACCTCCCTGACACTGCACCTCGGGCTGCATCTGGTCAATCGGCACCACCAAAAATGCCTGCTGATTGACCAGCACCCGGCGCTGGGCGACATCTCGCTCTACCTCGGACTGAGCCGCCGCCACCAGTACAGTTTTTACGAACTGGTGAACAACACCGACCGGCTGGATAGTGAACTCTTGCAGGGCTACATCCTGCAGCACGATTCCGGGCTGCATGTGCTGGATTCGCCCGAGGTCATCGACAATTATCCGCATCCCTCGCCGGAGGCCATCGAACACACGCTGGCATTCCTCGCCGACAGCTACCAGTTCATCCTGATCGACTGCCCTCCCGGTATGACCGAGGACACGTGTGCCGCGATCCGGCAGTCGGACCAGATTGCCATTGTGATCACCCCCGAGCTGCCGCCCATCCGCAATGCGGTGCGCACCACCCAGTATCTGGTGGGCCGGCATTATCCGGAGGACTGCATCGACATCGTTCTGAACCGCCAGGCCCGGAACAGCATGCTGAGCGATGAGGAGATTGAGGCTGCGCTGCAGCGGCCAATCGCGGTGAAGATTCCCAACAACTACAGCGAGATTGCGCGCGCGATCAACGCCGGCACACCCGTCTCGCTCGACCGTAACGCGAAACTTTCCCTGGCCTTCGACCAATGGGCGGACCGTCTGGTGGGCGAGGAACCGGCGGAGGCCGGTAAGACGAAAAGTGCGAGTGGATGGCTGAATCTGTTCCGCTCGTAAGCATAGGGACCGACCATGGCGAATGGCAGGAGCTTCACTCTGGATACGCGGCTCGGAGGCGGTTGGACAGCAGGGCGGAGCATCGGTATCAGCACCAAGGTTTACCAGGAGCTCAAGACCACCCTGCATCGCGAGTTGCTGAGCCGCATTGACCTGGAGAGACTGACCAGCCTGGAGGACGTCAAGGCCCGGGTGCAAGTGCAGGACGTGATCCACGAGCTGGTGGGGAACCTGGATACTCCGCTGAGCGCCACCGAGCGCGAACGGCTCTCCCGGGAAGTGCTGCACGAAGTCTTTGGCCTGGGGCCGCTGGAGCCGCTGCTGCAAGACCCGACCATCAACGACATCCTGGTCAACACTGCCCGCCATGTGTACGTCGAGCGCGGCGGGGTGCTGGAGAAAACCAACGTCATCTTCAAGGACGAGCCCCATCTGCGTCACATCATCGACAAGATCGTCTCCAACGTGGGGCGGCGAGTGGACGAATCCTCGCCCATGTGCGATGCGCGGCTCCCCGACGGAGCGCGCGTAAACGTCATCATCCCGCCGTTGGCCGTGGACGGGCCGATCCTGTCGATCCGCCGTTTTGGGAGGATCCCCATCGGCGCCGAGCAACTGATCGCCAACCGCACGGTGACTGGGCCGATCTTCGACGTGCTGAAGGGCGCCGTGCGCGCCAAGCTCAATATGATGATCTCGGGCGGCACCGGCACCGGCAAAACGACTTTCCTCAACGTGCTCAGCGGCTATATCGGGGCCGACGAGCGGGTGGTGACCATTGAAGACGCGGCCGAGTTGCAGATGCGGCAGGAGCATGTGGTGCGTCTGGAGTGCCGGCCGCCCAACATTGAAGGCAAAGGCGCGGTCCGTCAACGCGAACTGGTGATTAACGCGTTGCGCATGCGTCCCGATCGAATCATCGTCGGCGAAGTCCGCGGAGAAGAAGCCCTGGACATGCTGCAGGCCATGAACACCGGGCACGACGGGTCGCTGACCACCATTCACGCCAACAGTCCGCGGGATGCGATTGCCCGGCTGGAGACCATGGCGCTGATGGCGAACCTGAACCTGCCGGAGGTCGCGGTGCGGCAGCAGATCGCCTCGGCGGTGGCGATCGTGGTGCAAATCTCCCGCATGAGCGATGGCAAGCGGCACATCACACATCTCACTGAGATCACCGGCATGACGGGCGATGTGGTTGCCATGCAGGACATTTTCGTCTTCGACAAACTGGGGATTGACGCCGGTGGAAACGTGCTGGGACGGTTCCGCGCCACCGGGGTGGCCCCGAAATTCGCTGAGAAGTTGAAGACCTCCGGCATCGTGATTCCGCCGAGCGTCTTCGAACATTCCGTCGAGGTGTAGGCCGGGGTGGATGGATGTCAATCCTCACCATTTTCGTGATCGTGCTGGCGGTGGTATTCGCTACCGTGGCCTATGTCACCCAGCCCTCGGAAGCCGACAAGCGGACCCGCGAACGGCTGGCCAGTTTGAGCCGCCGCACCACGGCTGACCAGGAAGAGGACATCGTACGGAAGGTCACGTTCAGCCGAATCGCTGTCGTCGACCAGCTCCTGCGCAACAATCAAGTCGCCCACCAACTGCGAATGATGCTGGAGCAAGCGAAGCTGCCGTGGACGGTCGGCCGCTTCTTCTTCTACACCGTGGTGGCCGCCATCGCGGGCGCAGCGATGGGCAACTGGTGGATTCCCGTTGGCCTTCCCGGATGGCTGATGGGGCTGCTGTTGGGGTTCGTGCCATATGCCTGGGCGCGATACAAACGCTCGGTGCGCATGCACCGGCTCACGGTGATGCTGCCGCAGGCGGTCGATTTGATGGCGCGCGCCCTGCAGGCCGGCTACTCGCTGCCCAGTTCTTTCGTGATGGTGGCCGACGAAGTATCCGATCCGCTGGGACCGGAGTTCCGCCGCACCGCCGATGAGATGAATTATGGTTTGCCGTTTCAAGAGGCGCTGACGAACCTGGCACAACGCTTCCCGGTTCCGGACTTGCGCTTTATGATCACGGCGATCCTGGTGCAGAAAGAGACGGGTGGCAACCTGGTGGAACTGCTGGAAAAGATTGCCGCGGTGTTGCGGGCGCGCGTGCAACTGGCACAGAAAGTGCGCGTGTACACAGCGCAGGGCCGGCTGACCGGTGTGATCCTGGTGGCGTTGCCTTTTGTGTTGTTTGTCGTGCTGAACGTGATTAGTCCTGGCTACTCGCGGCCGATGATGGAAAGCGAGCTGGGACGGAAGATGGTTTACGGGGCGCTGGCTGCCATGACGGTGGGCGTCATCTTCATTCGGCGGATCATCGACATAAGGGTTTGACATGAGCGTGCTGCTGATTGCGATCTGCGTTGCCGTGGCGGTGTTCGCCGCCACCGCGCTGATCGTCGTTGCCATCATGGGCGAGCAGTCGGCGGTGGAAGCCCGGCTGGCCGAGGTGGCACCGGTTCAGCCGCCGCGTAACAGCCATGGGTTCAGGGACGTTTTGACGTATGTGACACGGCCGCTACTGCCCTTCCGGCGGCTGCTGCGCAGCAAGGGCGAGGAGGACCTGGCCTACCGGCTAGGCCTTGCCGGGTACCGTGAGCCGCGGGACATCGACACATTTCTCAACGCGAAACTGTTATGCCCGGTATTGGGGGTGTTGCTGGCGACATTTACCGGCAGGGACAACATGCTGCCCTTCGGCCTGGTGCTGGCGGCAGTCGGCTTTTTCGCCCCGGACCTGTATCTCATGCGCACCATTGCCCGACGAAAACGGGCGATCGCGCTTGCCCTGGCCGATGCCATGGACCTGCTGGTGATGTGTATGGAAGCGGGCCTGGGCATGGACCAGGCCATGCTCAGGGTGGCCAAGGATTTGGAGTTTTCCTCGCCGGAATTGAGCGACGAGCTGTTGATCATCGCCCGCGAGCAACGGATGGGCCAGCCGCGGGTGGATGCCTGGCGCAACATGGCCGACCGCGTTGATCTGGACACCGTGCGCCAGTTCTCCAGCATGCTCACGCAGAGCGAGCGGCTGGGGACTCCGATCGCGAGCTCGCTGGGTCAATTTGCTGACTCACTGCGCAGCAAGCGACTGATGGAAGCGGAGGAGAAGGCCGCCAAGACCACGATCAAGATGGTGTTCCCGCTGGTACTGTTCATCTTTCCGGCAATGTTCGTTGTGATTCTGGGGCCATCGGGCCTCAGCCTCATCGACGCTTTCAAGAATTTGGCACGTTAACTAACACAGGAGCTTTCACTTATGGACAACGTATTAATGATTCGCATCGTCGCAGGTATCTTGGCCGTAGTCTTACTGACCATTATCATCGCCAGGCGCAAACGCATGGCCTCCACCAAGCCCTAGAACACCTGTCGGTTGCTGCCGCACGGCGATGCAAACGGTTCGGGTATTCAACGCGACCAGGAATACGCTGCTGGGCGAGCGAATTGGTGTGGCCGATACGAGCTGGAGCCGGATGGCGGGTCTGCTAGGCAAGACCCGCCTCGACTCCGGCGCCGGTCTGCTCATCATCCCCTCGCAGGCAGTGCATACCATCGCCATGCGCTTTGCCATTGACGTGGTGTTCGTGGACAAGCACTGGCACGTCATCCACGTGCAGCCGGCGCTGGCGCCCTATCGAGTCAGCGGACTGCACTGGAGGGCGAGCTGCGTTCTGGAGTTGCCCGTGGGGGTGATTGCCCAGACCTCGACCTCGGTCGGCGATGAGCTGCGTATCGAGGAATAAGCGCGTCCTGTTACCGGCTTGCTCCGGCATTGAGCGTTGCAGGTCACAAGATGCGTGCATGGAGAACTTGCTTCAAAGGTGCCTCATGTGCATTACGGGAGACGCAGCAGCAGAGACGAATAGGGGGCCGGGGCGAGAATGTCGTGCCCATCCCTTTGATGCGTGCGCGTCTGTCGGACGCCATCAAGCGGAGGCAGTGATGAAACGATCAACAAATTGGAAAACCAGGCTGAAAGCAAACTCCGGCCAGACTCTGGTGGAGTTCGCCATTTCGGCCATCCTTTTTCTGCTCCTGGTGTTCGCGGTCATCGATTTCTCATTCTTCTTCTATGTGAAGCTTACCCTGCAGCATGCCGTCCGGGAGGCCGGAAGATACGCCATTACAGGGCAAAACATAACGGGCAAGAACCGCTACGCATCCATTCTGCAGACTGCTCAAGATTTCTCGCTTGGCCTTGCTACGAGTTCCAACACAACCGTATGCAGCACGGTGGGAGGATGCGGAAGCGGCGGCGGCCCCGGGGACACCGTGACCATCACGACCACTTACAACTACCAGTTCATCACGCCTTTGCTGGCCCCATTCTTTCAAAATGGCAGCTACACCATCACAGCCAGCGCCAGCTTTAAGAACGAGCCCTTCCCACCTGGCCAAACCTGAGGAGGCAAAGCTTATGACGACGCCATGGAAACAGACTCCCTCGGACGAATCCGGTCAGGCGCTGGTAGAGCTGGCTCTGTCTGCCCTGGTGCTGTTGACTCTGGTTTTCGGGGCCATCGATTTTTCCCGGGCCATTTACTACGTTCAGGTCATGAAGAACCTGACAGCGGAAGGCTCCAGCATGTCGTCGCGGGGAACCAGCCTTGTGCAAACGGCGCAGACCGTGGTCACCGACGCTGGAACCAATCTGAGCTTGAGCACAAAGGGGTGCGTGATCACCACCTCTGTCCTCGACACGACTTCGGCCCAAGGTGGTAGCACGTATACCGTCACCGGCCAGGCAACCCAGGGCAATTGCACAGGGATTACCAGCCAGATCGGCTGCTTCCCGCCGCCGTCAACATGCGGGACAGCCACGCTGCCGACCGAAGCCGCGGCTGCACTGCAGTCGAGCCAGACTCTGTACATAACGGAAATCTATTACACGTTTAGCACGGTCACGCCCATAGGCGCGCTGTTAAAGAACGCCACCGTACTTCCGTCGCAGCTCTACGACGCGGCCTATTACTAGGGAAGGAACACTATGCGCGCCGCACAAGAGGACCGGGGTCAGATCATAGTAATGCTCGCCGTTGGATTGTTGATTCTCATTTTGTTCGTGGGATTGGCCGTTGACGGTGGCATGGCCTACATCACCAAAGCCAAGCTGTCGAAAGCAGTGGACGCCGCCTGTCTTACCGGCATGAAGGCCTTGCCCCAGGGGCAGGACACCGCGACCACACTGGCCACCCATATATTTAATGCGAACTACGGGCCCAATCCGCCGATTCCAACCATTACCTTCCCCACGGATGGTTATGGTGACCAGCAGGTCAGTGTCACAGCATCAGCCAACGTGCCCACTTTCTTCGCGCAGCACTTCTTTCAGTTCTGGCATGTCTCCGACACCGCCACAGCCACACGAGGGAAGTTGGTCATGTCACTTGTCTTGGACCGCTCCGGCTCGATGAACGGCAATGGAGGAGGAACTGCGCTCAAGGCCGCGGTCCCGCCTTTCGTCAATGACTGGGATGATTCGAGAGATGATCTCGCGATGGTCAGCTACGCCTCCAATGCAAGGGTGGATTTCCACATGTCCACCAACTTTCAGTCGCCTATTAATACCGCGGTCGCCGGCCTGAGCTTCACGGGCGGCACGTTTGGGACTGGTGGTACATATGTTGCGAGCGTTGGACCACCCCTCGCGCTCGCCGATAACGAGATCGGTACCATACCGATACTTACGGGACAAAATGTAACCAGAGTCGCGATCTACTTTACGGATGGCCAGATGAATGAAATCCAGGACACCCTGTCCTGTAATGGGACGCCAACTCTATATAACATTGGGGGATACGACATAAGCAGCGACCCCAATGTTGGATTTTTCAATCCCACTACCGGGGCTCAAATCTACAGGTACGATGGCGTCAGCACTTGGTACACATGTGATGTGAGCGGCAACTGCAACACCATGACTGCGACTTCGTGTTTGAGAACCGTGGCCGGATTCCTGTCTGCTCAATCCGGAACAATCAAGCCCTTCACCCGATCAAATGTAACCAATGAGTCCCAGTATCGCGCTTTACAAACCGCAAACGCCATGCGCAGTGAAAATCCCGGAGTATTCCTTTACGTAGTGGGATTGGGCAGCGGCGTAAACTCCACCACTCAGGCGTTCCTGCGTCAGATCGCCAACGATCCGGCTAGTTCGACCTACAATCCCAGTTTGCCCGTTGGTGAGTTCTGGTATGTGCAAGATTGCCCGGGGCCGAACTGTACTCAGGAGCTGACAACAGTTTTTCAAACCATTGCGGCCAAGATTCTGCTGCGGTTGACGCAGTGAGTCCTGACGAAACCGCTAAGCGAGCATACAACAGAGAAGGTTCGCGATGAGAAGAATTGAGATGCCGGCAGTGGTCATGCTCCTGAGCGCAATTGCGTTCGGGCAATCGCCAGCGCCGACAGCGACGACTTGCGCCAAGACCATCACCTTCGCAGTTGCCGAGGGCGGACAACCGGTCCCGGCGATACCGAAGTTCGCCACCAAGTGGATAAGCAAGACCAAGCATGTCGAAGGCTATCCCGAACTTTGTCTTTCGCAGATACCCGCTTCTGACACCGCGAACTATGTGGTGATCTTCTCCACCAGCGAGTCGAGCTTCGACGGACTGAGCCCATCGGCCCACACCTACACGAGCTCGGGGACCGCGTCGGGGGCTGGGGCCAGCACCAGCAGCTACGGAGGCACATGGAACTATGCCTATGCGGGCAGGCTTCCACAAGCGACCACCACCACCCTCGACCTGCTGCGGGTTGATGCGTCTAAGAAAGTGCTGGTGCTTCGGGCTTACGACCAGCAGGGCCGCCAGGTATCGCATTACAGCGTTAACTCGGACAATAACCGGGAGAAACTTCTAGAGATGGTGTTCGCCGACATCCACCGCAGCACGGTGGACCCCGCTTCGCACAAGCGCCTGACGGCCCCGCTATCGGTGTATTACGTCAATTGTGACGTTGACTCGCCGGTTCCGGCTTCGCTGATGGCCGCGAACGATCCCCCGGTTCCGCAACCGGACCCGAAGCCGACGACTCCTGCCTCGCCCCCACCCCCACCGCAGCCCACGCTTGACTTGTCTTCCAACCCTGCCGGCGCGGACATCTACCTGGATGGCGCCTATGTTGGCAGAACTCCGTTCACCGCGACCGTCACCTCGGGCGCTCATATTGTGATGATGCGCAAGCCGGAGTTCGGCACATGGATCAGAAGGATCGAGGTCGACGCGGGCCAGCGCAAGGTCGCGGCCTATCTGGAAAGAAAGTTTTTGACGCTTCCCTCCTCAGAAAGTTACGCTGACACCTCAACACCACGGTGAAGGCTACCGGCTTGGCCCGGCAACGACACGTTCGCCGACTGGGTTGACCGAATCCTCAATCCCGGCACGCGCGGCTGTCTCAACCGCACATGCATCACATGCATCCCCGGCCAAAACGCTCACCCGAGAGCTCCCGTTGAATTTGGCCGTCATAGGCATGGCATTATCCACAAATTCATGCCGGCCGAAGCGATTCGGGTGTAACATGTCCGCCACCACTTCGCCATCGCTCCTTGAGGAGGTGCGTATGTTGTCTCTGCGAACCTGGCGTTGTTTTCTCTTGGCGGCCGTGATGTTGACCATCGTGGCGGTGGCGATCCCTCCGGCACGGGCTTCCATCATCCAGCCCACCCCAAGTTTGCCTCCAACCGCGGGCGGCTACACGACCGGAACTGTTTGTGTGTCACTCGGTCCCGGTGTGTGCGTCGTGGGAGCCAGTCTCTACGGTTTCACCGGAACAATCTCGACTTTCGATAGCTCGGGGCAGTCGGTCGATTCCTCCATCACCTTCACTGCCGACGTGTACACCGACAACAATGGCATGCCGGGAACCTTGATTGGGCCAGTCACACTCGGAGGACCGATTGGCATTCTGTACGCTGGGCGAATGACCGACATGGATCTTGGCACATTTAGTTCCAGCCTGACCGAGCTCGATCTGACCGGAATGTTCAATGGCCACAGCATCGAGATCATGCTCAATCCAAACATGACGAGCAGCGGACCGACGACGGTTATGACTCTAGACATTGCCGCTCCAGACGGGGAATTCCAAGTTAGCAGCTTCTTCGACGTATTTACGGAACTCTCGCTCGACCATGGTCAGTTTGTTCCGGGCCCGCAGCGGACGTTTACGCTGATGCCCATTCCAGAGCCAGGAAGCATTTCGCTGCTGGCACTGGGAGTGGCGGGCGTCGCCGGAGAATTGCGGCGGAGACTGCGCCCTTGAATCGAGCGGCAAGAAACGCGGCGCTTTAGTTGCTGCAAACGGGTTGGCTTACTCGTACCGCAGCGCCTCGATGGGCTGCAGGCGCGAAGCCTTCAGGGCGGGCCAGAAGCCGCTGGTGATTCCCACCAGAGACAGAATCATGAATGAAGCTGTCATCACGCCGAGCGAAGCTCTCAGAAAGATGTCGCCCTGGTGGTTGGTGGTTTTATAGAACTCGCTGTACAGGGGCAGCGGCGGAATCACCACGGTGAGCAGCCAGGAGGCGACGATGCCCAGCGCCCCGCCGATGAAGGTGAGCACCAGCGCCTCGATGAGGAACTGCACCAGGATTTGACCGCGGCGGGCGCCGATGGCTTTGAGGAGTCCGATCTCTTTGGTCCGCTCGGTCACGCTGACCAGCATGATGTTCATGACCCCGACTCCGCCGACGCCGAGGGTAAGCGCGCCGATCATTCCGAGCAGTGTGTCGAGTCCGATGGTAAAGGCGCGCAGCATCTGTCCGCTCTCGATGGTGTCCCATTCCGGAGTAGCTTTGTTGTCGCGCGGATCGAAGTGGTGACGCCGGCCGATAACGTTACGCGCCGCCATCAGCGCTTCACTGTGTAGGTCGGCCGAGATCGGCTGGAAGACGATGATCTGGGGGTCCTTGGCGTTGGTCAGTTCGTTGAAGACTTCGTAAGGGATGAATGCCTGCTCGTTGTCAGGACCTTCGTACATGGAGTCCTGGATCTTGATGTCCATCACCCCGACGACTTCAAAGGCGCGACCTTTGACCAGCACGGTCTGGCCGACGGCGGGAGCGCCCTGAAAGATGCGCTTGGCGGCGGCGTTTCCCAACAGCACCACCGGCTTGCGCGCAGCGAACTCGCCTTCTTCGATGTTACGGCCCTCGGAGGCCACCAGCTTGCGCATCGCAGCGTAGGGATATTCGACTCCGCGTGTCTGGATGGAGACCACGCGGGTTCCGGTCTTGAAGCCAAAGTCGGTCGTCGACTCGGCGCTGACAGCGCGGATGATGGGAACTTCGGCGCGGATCGCCTGGATATCTTCGTACTCGTAGTGGATCTTGCGGCCGGCACGCTGCCCTCCCGCTTGCATGCTGGTTTGACCCGGCCAGATAACGATGACGTTGTTGCCCAGCGATCCGGTGGCCTTCAGGATGCTGCCTCCCAAACCTTCTCCAAAGGCGAGCAGCAACACGAGCGATACGACTCCCCAACTGATGCCGAGCATGGTCAGCGCGGACCGCATGCGGTTGCGCCGCAATGCGGTCCAACTCTGCGGAATCAGTTCCTTGAAATACACGCTCCACCTCGGTTCATTCGTAGCGCAGGCACTCGATGGGATCCAGGTCGGCGGCACGCTGCGCGGGATACATGCCGGCACTCACAGTAATGATCGATAACGTCAACAACGAGCCAACAATGGCTACGGTCGAGACCACTGGCTTGGGGACAAAGTCAGGCAGCGGAGCGGCTTTCAACATCAGGCAAACTCCAACCCCCGCGATGTAGCCGATGGTGCCGCTGAAAACCGTCAAGGCCGCGGACTCGCTGAAGAATTGCTTAAGGATGTCGGCTTTGGTAGCGCCCACGGCTTTCAGAATGCCGATCTCGCGCGTGCGCTCGGTTACCGCCACCAGCATGATGTTCATGACTCCGATGCCGCCGAGCCCGAGCGTCGTGATGGCCACACTGCCGAAGAAGATCGTAATGACGGTGAAGATGCGCGCCAGGACCTTGGCGAACTGCATCGTGTCCCAGATAAACAGTGCGTCTTTATCGGTCGCTTCGAAGTGGTGCATGCGTCCCAGTACTCGACGCACCTGCAAGACCGCGGCGTCGTGGGTCTCGGGATTTGCAACCTCCATCACGATGTCGGAGACGTAGCCCTTGTTGATAATCTCGCCCTTGGCAGGAGGAGGAGGATAATCGCGAGCCATGGCGGAGTACGGAACGTAGATCTTATCGTTGTCGGGGCCGCTGTAGTTAGAGTTCTGTTTCTTTTCCGCCAGTACTCCGATGACGGTGTAGGGATAGCGGGCCATGTTCAAGGTGGTGCCAATCGCGGGTTGGCCGGGAAAGAGTTGCCGCGCGGCGTTCGAGCCCAGAATCACCACGCGCCGGGCTTGCTCTTCATCCTCTTCCGTCATATAGCGGCCCTCCGACAGAATCAGCGAGCGAAAATCCTGATAGGACGGCCACACTCCAGAAACTTGCCGGGCAGCAGAATTGAACTGGCTGACTTCGGTCACCGTGCGTTGCAATTCGGGGCTCACCGCTTTGATGAAGTAGCACTCTTTTCGGATCAGGCGGGCATCGTCGATGTCGAGGACGATCTGGCGACCGGCGGCGAGTCCGCCGATCTGCGAACTGGTGCGGCCACCCCAGACAATGACGAGGTCCTTGCCCAGCGTCTCCATTCGTTTCTTCTGGTCCTTTTGGAAGCCGATTCCCAGACCCACCAGCAGAATGACCGAGGCGATTCCCCAGATGATCCCAAACATTGTCAGGAAGCTGCGCATTTTGTGCGCCCGCAGGGTGGCCACCGTCTGCCTCAAGATGTCGAATACGTTCATATAAAGAGTCCGACAGCAATGGTGCTAGGGCCGTGTACAAGCTCCGCTGATGAGATCGGCCCTGAACGCTTTAGTCCTACATTGACTACATACGCCAAAGGGCCGAGGGAGGTTCCAGGTGTGGGACGAACTGTCGGTCATCGCTGACGGCGTTCCCATTCTGGAACGCAGGCGGTGCAAAAAAAGAAGTGTCAATAGGCCCGGGGGCAGGAGGAAGGCGCAGCCTATCCGCGCGGAACGGCGGTGCTCACTGTGACGGGAGACGCCACGTTGGCGCGGTCAGACTACAAGTAACGTGAGGCGTCGCTGAACAGCGGCAGTCAAAAAGATTTTGACATCCAAAAGATTTTGAACTGCGCAACTCGACAATTTGGTGTAAATTCTATGACGCTCTTCTGACTCAATTCGCGTTTCCAAATTTGAGACTTTAGTGCCAGACAGATTGCCGTTCGCCATTCGGCCAGGTTGCTGGCTCACCTGCGCTGCGAGCGGCAAAGAACCTGTGAGGATTGCAATGCGTCGTTCTTCCCTGCTGATAATCGCTTGTACGGCTGCACTCGGCATCGTAGCGGCTGTTCCCGCGTGGGCGCAGTGGGCCACGCCCACGATCGACGGTTATATCGCTCCGGGCGAGTACGGAACGAACAACCAACTCAACAATGCCGGCAACACCGGGCAGACCTGGTACATGACGTGGGACGCCAGCAATCTCTATGTGGGCATCGTTAACGCCAACTTGGCTGAAGGCGCGGTCATCTACTTCAAGGGGAACCCGCAGAATCCCCCGACGTGTTGTTCCAATGCCGATGGAAATCTGACCGGCTTTCAGTATGACAATACGAACTTCTCATCACTACCCTTCCGCGCCGCCTTCGTGACGTACTTTAAGAACGGATATCGCGAGTATCGCAATTCCGACGGCAGCGGAGGCTGGACCGGACAAACAGCGAACTATGGACAGTATGCCGACAACGGCAACAATAACAACACGCGTGAATTGGCGATCCCGTGGAGTGCCATCACCGGCGGAGGCATGCCCGCATCCTTCGTATTCTTCGGCTATCTGACGTCGGGTGGCGGCTACATCTACGGACAGGCTCCAACCGACAACAACATCGGCGGATTCGCGGGCACAAGCATCTCGGCCACGCAGTATTACGCGGTCCTCAACACCGGCGACGGCACCAGCACGCCGCCCTTCTCGCTGGAGCAACCGTCGGGATTCAGCGCTCAGGACAAGGCAGGATTCCTCCATGACACCTTCGACCCGTTCTATCGCGATCAGGAAGGTGCAGTGCCGGAGAATTCGACCGTCACTCTGCGGTTCCGCACGCTGCACTCCAGCGGCATCTGGAGCCTGACGGCGAGGGCGTACATCTTCGACACGGCCAGTGGAACAACCACCGGGCCGGTCGATACCGGTATGCCGTGGGAACAGAACATCTGGATCAATAACGTGGAATACGACATCTGGAAGACGACGCTAACCATGCCGTCGTCCACCAGCGTTTACTACTACAAGTTCAAGATCAACCGCGACCAGACCAACGGTTTCTACAGTGACGACTATCTGGACGACAACGATAACCTCAACAAAGACGGGACCGGCACGGCCACCGATGGCGAGCCCTACAACTCGTTCCAGATCACGGTTTACGATCCGAACTTCCAGACGCCAGCGTGGCTGCAGAATGCGAATGTGTATCACATCATGCCCGACCGTTTCCGCGACGGCGACCAGACCAACGACTATTGCCGTGCGGGCTCGACCACGGGCTGCCCAACCTTCTACGGCGCCGACCCCAGCACGGTGATCCACTACGACACGTGGAACACGCAGATGTGCGATCCGCGCAATAGCAGCTCGTCCTGTTACAACAACTTCACCCAGTTTTACAACGGCGATCTGGCAGGCGTGCAGAGCGAGCTGGACTATATTCAGTCGCTCGGGTTCGACACCATTTACATGAACCCGATCTTCATGGCGCGCTCGTACCACCGTTATGACACCGACCAGTATCTGCATATTGACCCGGCACTGGGCGGCGATGCGGCCTTCACGTCACTGGTGACCGAGATGAACCGGCGCGGCATGCAGGTGATCCTCGATGGCGTGTTCAACCATGCCTCGTCAGACGGGCTGTACTTCGATCGCTACCATCGCTACCAGACGGATGGAGCCTGCGAGTCGCTCACTTCGGTTTGGCGAAGCTGGTTCCACTTCAAAGACAACAACGTGCCGTGCAATTCGTCGGACTACGACGGCTGGTTCGGGTTCGACAGCCTGCCGACGTTTGACCACACCAATCCCGAAGTGCGCGACTTCTTCTACCGCGGCGCGGGCAACGTTACTCAATATTGGTACAGTCAGGGCGCGAACGGGTGGCGCTTCGACGTGGCGGATGACGGCAACTTCGGGCATCCCTGGTGGAACGAGTACCGCACCTACGCCAAAAGCTACAACCTGAACGGGCCCCTCATCGGCGAGATCTGGCCCAACGCCAGCCAGTGGCTGGCGGGCGACCAGATGGACTCGGTGATGAACTACCGCTTGCGCAAGAACATCACCGGGTTTGCCCGCAATGCGGAATGGCACGACGACAACAACAACGGGACGAACGACATTCCAGGGCTGACGCCCAGCCAGTTCGACCATGCGATCCGCGCGGTACGCGACGACTACCCGCCGCAGGCCACTGCCGCCATGCTCAACCTGCTGGACTCCCACGACGTGAATCGCGCGCTTTACGTGATGACGGAAACAGGTGATACCGGACTGGTGCAAGCCAAGCGGCGACTGAAGCTGGCGGCGCTCTTCCAGTTCACCTATATCGGCGCGCCGATGGTGTACTACGGCGATGAAGTGGCCATGAATTCGCCTTCGCTCAGCAGCAGCGCTAATGGACCGTATGGCGATCCCTATACCCGGCCGCCCTATCCCTGGCTCGACCAACCCGGCGATCCCACGATCTACGGTCCGCCTGACACCAATATGCAGGCCTTCTACACCAAGCTGGCGCACCTTCGAAAGCTTTACCACGTACTGCGCCAGGGCAACTTCGTCACGCTGCTCACCGGCGACACGCAGCAGCAAACTACGGCTCCCAACACCTATGCCTTCGCCCGAACCTTGCAGGGAGAAACAGCGGTGGTGGTGGCTCTCAATAACGGGTCAACCGCAAACTATGCCTCCATTCCCGTGACGGGGATCTACCCCAATGGAACGCCCCTGTATGACGTCCTGAGCGGCTCCAGTTACACCGTCGGCTCAGGAGCGGTCCAACTGACACTGCCGGCACTGACAGGCGCGCTTCTGGTGCGGGGCCCCATTCGCAATAGTTCGCAACCGCCAATAGCGTCCATCTCGCTGAGCCCGGCACTGAATGGCCACGGTTGGATCAATTCACCAGTGACCGCAGAACTGCGAGCGGTCGATAGCGGCAGCGGAATCAACCAGCTCCGCTATTGGGTCGATGACGGCCCAGTCAATGCCGTTCAAGCCAATTCCGCCGCATTGCCTATCGCAAGCGAAGGCTCCCACGTGGTGGGACTGCGCGCGATCGACAACGCTGGATACGTCAGCCGTCAGACAACTCTTGTCGCGAAGATTGACCTGCATCCACCGGTGGTCTCCGTCACAGGAGTGAGGCAGGGCGCAAGCTATGTGGGTAAGGCGCCCGCCGCCGGTTGCGTCACCACCGACGCGCTCTCCGGCGTTGCTACGAACGCATCTGTGTCCATCACCGGAGGAAATGGTCACGGCACAGGCCAGTTCGTCGCCACCTGCTCAGGAGGCAGTGACAATGCCGGCAACGTGGCTCAGTCCGCGAGCGTCACGTATTCGGTCGTCGCCGGTTCGGCCAAGCCCTAACCTCCACCAGAATGCCGCCTCTCGGGGGGCATTCTCCGGCATTGCGCAATGTCCCTGGCAGCTCGACCGAATGGCACGACTCTCGAGGGTTGGCGCGTCTCTTGTCGAAAGACCCTGCACCCGGTGGGACTGCCCGAGCGAGCGAACTTGAGAGCTTCGATGCCGGCATGCAAGGCTTCGGGACAGATAGATTGGCGACCCACTATGCGCATATCCGCTGCAGGAGAATCGTTAACTGATCGACTAGAGATCAAGTTGTCTTGCGGTGACGGGCGGCGTGATTAGCCAGTTCGTTGGCTTCGATGTTCAGCTCGCGGCTGATGTGGGCGATGGAGAACTCGAGCGAGCGGGCCAGCTTGCGGCAGGTCCAATTGAGCGAATACAGCCGCGGGCTGCGACAGGCATACTGCCCGGTCATCTGGCGGACGACGATTTCCGAGTCAGAAAAAACATGCAAGGTGCGGGCGTTGACGGAGACGGCGTGCTGTAGGGCCTCCAGCAGGGCAACATACTCGGCAACATTGTTGTCCTGGCGGCCAATGGCCTTGGCGATGCGCACTTTCTCGCCGCCCGCGTGCTCGATCACCACCCCAATGCCGGACGGCCCCGGACTGCCGTGAGACCCCCCATCCACATAAGCTACCAGATCGGGCATCGAACTCCTTGCTACCGACAATGCCGCAGCGCGCGGCCGCAGTCAAGAGCCTTGTTGGGTTCCGGCTTGTGCAAAAAAGACGGATCCGGCTTCTGTGAAAAACGTGTGACAAATTTGCAATGGCATCGTGAGTGGCGAAGTCAAGCATAGCAGTTTCAGTAAGTTATGGGCGCTAAAGTCGTCTTGGAAATAATCACCAATTGCACCAACCTTGGGCGTTGACAATTGCCCTGTCTGTATTAGGATTCGATGCGTCGACGGTCGAAAGGGCTGGCTTCAATTATGTCGCCGGCTCCGAAGTAGACTGGGTGATGCGCTAACCGGGGCGACCCGGAGAGCGGCCAGACCCGAAAAAACCGACTGCACTGCGAGGTGTCAGCCGGGGTTTGGAACCGCGAAAGCGGTGATCACATCGAAGGCTGCGACGGTACATGCGTCCACGCCGGGGACTCTCTCGCAGGAGTTGTCGGCTAGACCATAACCAAAGTCGCAGCCTTTCTCTTTTGTCCTGACCTTTCTCTCCTCTCCTTCCCTTCCCTTCCCGGAATTCAAGCCACCTCGAAGTGCAAGCTGCGCCCGGAGTTGCACCGTCGAACTGGTCCATTTTTATCTTTTATTAACAGGTAGGTGGAAAAGCCTGTGAAAGACGCGGACGAAATTTCGCGGACGATCTTCTTTTCGACAACTTGCACGAATTGCACTCATATCTGTGCGAGTTGCGGCGCGCGAGGGACGAAGCGCTTTCACTCGGTCGTGTATCCGGGCTTAGAACAAATTACTGGCAAGCTCACTCGCCCGATTTCATCTTGCTAGGAGGCGAGTTCGTCGGCGGACGGCGCGGGCCGTTGATTCCGCTTCATGTCATTGGTAACGAGGATGGCTTCGGCAATTTCATTCATCGACTTGCGGCGACTACGCGCCTGCTTCTTGATGAGGCTATAGGCGTCCTCTTCGCTGATACCGAACTCGCTCTGCACGATTCCCTTGGCGCGCTCGATGATCTTGCGCACCGCCAGCTTGTCGGAGAGCTGGATGACTTCGTTTTCCAGCCGGGCCATTTCGATCGCGGCGCCAACCAGGTGACCGATGGTGGAGATCATCTTGATTTCGCGCGGCGGAAAGACGTGCGGCTCACGGTGTTGCACGTTGATGACGCTGACCACTCGGGCACGAGAGATCACGGGAATCGACAGCCGGGCCTCGTAGCTGTCTTCAGGGAGCTCCGCGAAGGAGCGGAAGCGGCAGTCCTGAGAGGCGTTGCGCTCGAGGATGACCGGCTCGCGACGTTCCGCGACCCATCCCGCGATGCCCTGACCGATGCCCATTGTGAGGCGGTCGATTTCGTCGGGATGAGGGTTCTTCGAGGCGCGCAGCACCAGCTCGCTGCCCTCCAGCACATAAATGAAGCAGGAGTCGCAGCTCAACAGGTCGGAGACGAACTCCACAATGCGATCGAGGACTTCGTGCACCGGATCGGCAGCCGCAATGCGGGTTCCCACATCATGCAGAAAATCCAGCGCCGGACTCGACGTCAAAGGGTCCATAGGATTTCATTCTATCGGCGGATGACTGCCCGCCTGATTCATAGTTGCTATGCGGGTGATTGCGATTGTTTGTTGCCGGCAAGCCGTATGCGACGAGGCGTTTCCTCACGAGGGACGGCGCGGTGGGTCGCCGTCCCTGCGTAGGAGCTGCGCTTAACGCGGTCCGGTAGCGGGTTCGGCGCTCCGGGGCAGAGCGGCAAGCGAGGTTGTGGCGGGCCGCAGCGGGAAGTACAACGCCATCTGCAATTCACCGAAGCAGAGTGAGCGTATGCTCCAGCCGGGGCCATTACGTTGCAGAGTGACCGACGTCTTATCGCAGGAATCGGTGATTTCGGTGGTTTGGGGAACGGCGACGAATGCCAGCTTGGCGCCGTCTTCGGAGGTCACATACGCCTTGGTGATGCCGCCGAACTCGAGCGAGACCGAGTAGGTGGCCGCAGGCAGTGCGGTCTTGCCCCACGTGGCGTCGTGGGGAAGGGTGAATTTGACGTGGGCGTCCTGGGCTGCGGCGCCTAAAGCGGCCGCAACCGATAACATCAGCAACAGCAGGATCTTCTTCGCGTAGGTCATCTTCGTCTCCAATCAAACGATGGGACATCGGGCGCCGCGACCCTTACGAAGTTGCACAGACGGTCAACGACGCTCGATATCGTTGGGGCCCGGGACCTCTGTCACCGCCTTCAAGCTCATCGGGGAGACGGCGGTAGATGTCGCAAAGATCTTCGGTACCGGGGGAAGCCGGACGCCTGCTTCGAATGCGACTCGGCCTGCGGTTTCGGATCGGCCTGGATTGGAAGCGAATGCGCGACGAGGAGCACTCACTGATTAACAGGGTAGCCGCATTACCGGTTTTGCGCCAATTCAAAATCGCTATGGCAACGATAGGAAGAATCGTTCGGAATTTTGAATCCATCGCGCGAGAAGTGCGTCGTTGCGATGTTGCGGAAACATGAAAGTGTGGCGAGAGCGGATTGACGATGAACGAGGATGATTCCCGACCCTCTCGCCAACCGTGAGCGACAAGCGTGGGCACCCGCAAGATCGGCCTACGTGCTTTTCTCGGTCTTCCCGGCGGACGTGGCTGCTTCGTCCTCGGCAGCCTTGCGGCGCATCTCTTCCTCGAAGGCTAGGCGCTTGCGCCTTACATGGGAGACCGGCTGCATCTTGCCGGTGTAGGTGCGGCAGCGTTCACCCGGCTTGGCTCCGCACTCCGGACACTCGAAATCGATGGCGTTCATAGCTCCAGTTTACGACGGGAGCTGCTCCCAGCCTATCGCCAGAGACGGGCGATGAGGCTCGGGCGCTCCAAGTTGGGAATATGCCGTGATGGGGCCTTCCACTGCTTAAGCCGGAATTTGTTGGTGATCACGGAAAGCTCCGCCCCGGCAATACTTGCTGGGCGGCCAACTCGTCCTATTTGTCACATTTTTCTTTTCACGCCCTCCTTTTTTTTCAGCGACTTGGGCAGAAATTGTTCGTATCTCAGTGATTTTATTGGTAGTTATGGCTATCCATGTCTGCCGTAAGGACTTATAACTCCTCCGTGGCGGGTTAATGCGCCGACCCTCGCGGCGCCGCCCGCTGCACGGGCTCGATGTAGCTGGAAATTCTCCTGTCCGCGGGCTCCGGCCCCCGGCTAAAACAAACTCCGCCACCAGCGGCTGGGGTTTGGGCGAAGTCGACATGATTCTCGAGTTGCATGAGTCATCGTCAAACACACGTTCGCGGCAGCAGGCGGAAAGCCTGATCAGCGTACGTTGCGAATTCCAGCACTGGCGGCAGAGGCCCAGCTGGCAAGGGTCTAGGCGATGGCATCCTCCTTTGCTGCGAAGTTCTCGCCCGCTGCGGCGGAGATGGGTGGCTTCCTGGTCGCTCGGGGCTCGTCGTTTGCCATCTGTGCCGCTGCGGCTTTCTCGGCGGCCTGCGCTGCGGCTTTCTCGGCGGCGAGTTTCTGCTCGGCCAGCTTGGCGGCGGCGCGGTGGAGATTGATCCGCGCCGCGATCTCGGCGTAGCGCTTGCTCTCGGAGCGGAATTGGCGGCGGCGCTGATTGCGAAGCATCTGGGCGGAACGCGCCAGCGAGGCGTCGTCGCCCTGGGTGCGGCGGATTTCGTCCAATTCGACGTACTCGGGAGTGACGGGAAAGTCGGGGCGGAATTCGAAATCGTCGGGGACGCCGCCCACACCGATGCCGGGTGCCGAGACGTAGGGGTCGCTCGATTGGTCAGTCGCCGCGGCGTCTCCCACCCTATCGCCAAAAGAGGGCGATAAGGGTGGGGCACCCGCATGATTGTTGGTGACAGGCGGCGGCGGGAAGGCGACTTCGGGACGAAGGTTCAAGTCGAGTTGCTCGGGCAGGCCGTATTCGGCTTCGAAGGAGTCGTAGTTTTCGGGATGGGGTTGGGACTGGTCGGTCATGTAAGCGCTGGGTTGCCAGGCGTCGGGATGCTTGAAGTTGTCAGCGGCCTGGCGCAGGACGGTGAGCATGGCGCGGGCGCGCTTGAGCTCGATCATGTCGGCGGCGAGGGCTTCGAGGATTTGCGAAAGCGCGGATTGCACGGCGTGCATGTTCTCGAGTGGCGGCAGTCGGAGGTCGAAACGCTCGTTGCGGGCACGGTACTGGGCCATGCGCATGAGGCGTCCGCGATGGCGGAGGTGGTAGCAGCAGAAGTCGCGGCCGGCGACGGCTGCGGATTGGCAGTAGTGTCCGTTGTCGTGGACGTGGGTGCAAGTTTTGTAGGTCATAGCTCTCCCTGGGCGAGCAGCTAGCAACGAGCGACCAGCAACTAGCCGCCGGCAGTGCGGGCTCGCGCGATTCAATTGGCGGAACGATGCGCGGGATTGGTCCTAGCGCCCGGGCATGGTTCGCCAGTATTGAGAGTAGGGAGGTG
>Ga0335082_10000822_pt1 | contig 32385 bp, 26 predicted proteins | sample Lox_Sample_41_FD_206718 | JGI IMG/M metagenome (GOLD analysis project Ga0335082, IMG submission 206718) | Soil microbial communities from Loxahatchee National Wildlife Refuge, Florida, United States - Lox_Sample_4.1 | ecosystem: Environmental > Terrestrial > Soil > Wetlands | place: USA... | reverse complement strand
TACGACCTTGGCCTGTTCTCCAGCAAGAAGCGCAAGCTCGGCAAGGCGGAGGTGGCGCCGCGCGAGCTGATGTCGCAGGTGCTGGTGGATAAGTTCTCGGGCAGCGATCCGGACATCTGCATCATGCGGGTGGAGGCACACGCGCACGGCACGGTGCACGCCTATTCCCTCTTCGACGACTACGACCCGGACACCAAGATGTCGGCCATGATGCGGACCACGGCGTGGCCGGCCTCTATCGTTCTCCAGATGATGTGCAGCGGGAAGATCGAGAAGCGCGGGGCCATCTACCAGGAGACCGACGTGCCCACGCCCGAGTTCGTCGGCGAGATGCAGCGGCGCGGCGTCAGCCTGAACTACGCGGAGGAGACGCCGGTGCCGCGCGGCACCATGGTGCTGCAATCGAGTGCGATGGGGAGGAATTGATTGCGGTTTCTGGACCGTCTGCAACCGCTCGCTCTGCTGGTGTTGCGAGTCGCGCTGGGCGCCATCATGATCGCCCATGGCGCGCAGAAGCTGTTCGGCGGGATGCAGAAGTTCGAGGGTGTCGTCTCAGGCGCCGGTATCCCGTGGTGGGTGGCTTACGTCGCTGCGATCACCGAGTTCGCAGCCGGCATCCTGCTGCTGGTAGGGTTGCTGACCCGGCTGGCGTCGCTGGCCATCTTCAGCGAGATGTGCGTCGCCATCGCCAAGTTCCACTGGAAGAACGGGCTTGCGGCCCCGCAAGGAAAAGGGTTCGATTTTCCGCTGGCCTGCGCCGCCATCGCCTTTGCCCTGATCTTCTTCGGGGCGGGACCGATCTCGCTGGATTGGGCCCTCGGCCGCGGCGGCGGGAACAAATAGGCCACGGATCTCCAATGTATCGCTGGCGTCTCGCCGCGGATGTTCTCCTATCGCTCTCTGACCCGTGTTGATCCGAGTTGATCCGCAGTAAGCCTCTTCAGAAGCTGAAGCTCTGGATGTCGTGCGAGCCCGACGCGCTCGCACCCCTCGCGGCCTGCTTCTGCGCCCCACCTTCCGGCACTGCGACTGCCCGCATCGGGTCCGACAACGAGCGCATCATCGCCTCGAATCCATTCAGATCTAGCGACTGCGCTCCGTCCGACAGCGCGCGCTCCGGACACGGGTGCACCTCGATGATGAGGCCATCGGCGCCCAGCGCCACCGCTGCCCGCGAGACCGGCCCGATCAAGCTGCGGCGTCCGGTGCCGTGCGACGGGTCGGCGATGACCGGCAGGTGCGTCAGTTCCTTGGCCAGCCCGATCGCGGCCAGGTCCATGGTGTTGCGCAGCTCGGTCTCGAAGGTCTTGATGCCGCGCTCGCAGAGCACCACGTTGCCGTTGCCCCCGGTGAGCAGGTACTCGGCCGCCAGCAGCCATTCCTTCACCGTCGCCGACGGACCCCGCTTGAGCAGGATGGGCTTGTTGCAGCGCGCCAGCCGCCGCAGCAGGTTGTAGTTCTGCATGTTGCGCGCCCCCACCTGGAGCATGTCGGCATACTCGGAGATCAGATCCACGTCCTCGCTGCCCATCACTTCGGTGACGATGGGCAACCCGGTCTCTTCGCGGGCCGCGCGCAGGATCTCCAGCGCCTCCACTCCCAGGCCCTGGAAGTCGTAGGGTGAGGTCCGGGGCTTGTAGGCGCCGCCGCGCAGCATGGTGGCGCCGGAAGCCTTCACGCCGTGCGCGGTGGTCAGCAACTGCTCGCGCGACTCCACCGAGCATGGCCCGGCGATGACCACCACTTTCTGCGCGCCGATGTGCACGCCGCCGACCTTGACGACGGTGCCCGTCGGCCGGGTCTGGCGGCTGACCAGCTTGAAAGGCTGGGCGATGGGGACGCAGTTGTCCACCCCGGGCGCGGCCTGCAGCGCCTCGATCTCGTGACGGCGCCCGCTGCCCACGCACGCGATGATGCACCGTTCGGTGCCGCGGGTGACGTGCGCCTGGTACCCCGCCTCCCGCACCCGCTCGATCACGTGCTGGATCTGTTCCTCGCTGGCTACATCCTTCATGTTGACGATCATCTCGGACCTCCCAGTCCCCGCAGAAAGCAAAAGCCGCGACCTGGGTCGCGGCTGTCTGGCTGAAATCTTGGCGCTACATCAACGATCCATGCGCGCCCAAGCTTCGCCCCAGCCGCTCCCGGTAAATCGGAAGCCGGCAAAGGTAAAGCTCGTAAATCGATTGCTGCGCATAGAAAAACGCCTGAGTCGGACGATTCTGACCCAACCCAGGCGGTCTGTCAATCAGAAATGCAGCCTAATCCGCGCTGACGGCGCAGGTCTCGCCTTTCTTCGCCTTCTCCTCGCAGATGACCTTGCGCATGGTCTCGTTGTCGGAGTACTTGAAGAAGCCGAGCCCGCGAGCTTTGGCTTCGCGCTCAGCGGCGGCGTCCAGCAGCTCCAAGTCCGCCTTGTTGACCGGCTGAAGTCCCTTGCGCTCCAAATAGCGCTGGATGTCGCTGACCTGGGCCGAGGCGACGCGCTCCGGCGCCTTCTCGACGAACTTCAGTACCTCGGCGGCCGCGACTTCGCCATCATGTCTTGCGATGCCGACCAGGCCTTCGCTGGCGCGGCGGGCCCATCCGCCCACGTACACGCCTTCGAGGTCCTTGCCCGTCGCCGGGTCATAGACCTGGTAAGCGGGCTGCTTGGGATCGGCAGCAGGGCGCGTGGCGAAGCCTTCCGGCCCCATGGGGAGGCCGACCTTCGGGTCGTGCGAGTCGCCGATGGCGAAGATCATCGTGTCGACGTCGAGGTCGGCGGTCTGATCGGTGCCCTTGGCGGCCGTGCCCTCGCCCTTTTTCACCAGGATGTTCTCGGTGACGGTCAGCCTGTTGATGCGGCCGTCCGGACCGGCGTGGATCTCCTTCGGCGAGCACAGGAAGCGGAAGCTCAACCGCGGGGACTGCGGCGGATAAGCCGGCTTCTTGAGGAACGGGAAGGTCTCGTCGGCGACCTTGGAGGGGTCCTGGCCGACGGCGATCAGCTTGTCCTTGATGCGCTCAACCTCGGCCAGGAACTGCTGCTGGTCCAGGTGCTGGTCGATGTGCGCGATCTCCTTCTCGTCGAACTTGGCTTCGAAGGGGCCGCGGCGCGCCACCACGATCAGCTCTTCCGTCTTGCGGTTGGGATCGTCCTGCATCACCCAGCGCGCGATGTCCACCATCACGTTGCCCATGCCCACGATGGCGATGCGCTTGCCGGTGGAGAAATCCTGCGAGGCGAACGGCGGCAGCTGGTTGTAGAAGTAAACGAAATCCTTGGCCGAGTAGACGCCCTTGGAGTTCTCCCCCGGCAGCCCCAGCTTCTTGGTCCCCTGCGCCCCCACGGTGAACAGGATGGCGGAAGGATTGAACTGGCGCAGCTCCTCCAGTTTCAGGGGATATTCGTTGCCGATCTGCACGCCGCCGAAATAGTGGACGTTGGGCAGGGCGAAGATCTTGGCGAACTGCTTGCGCAGCCCGAACTTCATCTTGTCTTTGACCGGATAGATGCCGAACTCGGCCAGCCCGCCGGGCTTGATGTCCCGGTTGAACACGATCACGTTATAGCCCGCTTGGGCGATCTTTTGAGCGGCGAACAGCCCGGCCGGGCCGGCCCCCACCACGAAAACAGTCTTCACTGGCCCCTCCTCTAGATGATGGCAGTATTTTGGCAGGGCCACGGAAGCCGTGCCCAATACCGCAAGGTAGCCCGTCCGCTACACCCGAGGCGGTGACGCCCGTCACAGGCTTGCGTGCGCCTGAACACAGGCCCCGGCCCCGGGCCCGATACGGGAATTGTGGCACGGCGGCCACCCCGGATGGGGTAGTTTCCGGAGTTCCCTGCCGCTACATGGAGGCTGGAACAGGCCTTCAGGCCCGGCGGTTCTGCGACCAACACCCGATCAGAACTGGGCCAGCGAGACGATGGCCGCGTACACGTCGTCGGCTTGGGGAAGGATCTCGTCCTCCAGCGCCGGCTGGTAGGCCACGAAGGTGTCTTCGGCGGCCAGGCGGCGGACCGGGGCGTCCAGGTCCTCGAACAGCTCGTCGGCGATGCGGGCGGCGATCTCGGCCCCATAGCCCCAGCTCAGCGTGTCCTCGTGCGCCACCAGCACCCGGCTGGTCTTGCGCACCGAGTCGGCGATCGCTTCCCAGTCGTACGGGCTGAGAGTGCGCAGGTCCAAGACCTCGACGCTGACGCCCTGCTCGCGCTCGGCGCGCTGGGCGGCCTGCAACGCCCGCGGCAACACCGCGCCGTAGGTGACCACGGTCAGGTCGCTTCCCTGTTTCCAGACCCGCGCCTTGCCGAAGGGGATCATGTGGTCGGGGCCGGGATACGGTGCGCGTCCGAAGGGCTCGCGGTACAGGCGCTTGTGCTCCAGGAACAGGACCGGGTCGTCGCAGCGGATGGCGGTGCGCAACAGCCCGTTGGCGTCCAGCGCATTCGACGGAAAGCAGACGCGCAGGCCCGGCGTGTGGGTGAAGATGCTCTCCCCGCACTGCGAGTGGTAGACCGCGCCCCCGGTCAGATATCCGCCGATGGCCACGCGCACCACCGCCGGACAGGAGAACGCGTTGTTCGAGCGCCAGCGGATGAGCGGCATCTCGTTGCGCAGCTGGTGCATCGCGGGCCAGATGTAGTCGAAGAACTGGATCTCGACCACCGGTTTCAGCCCACGCGTGCCCATTCCCACCGCGCGGCCGACGATGTTGGCCTCCGCCAGCGGCGAGTTGAAGACCCGGTCCGGACCGAAGTCGCCTTGCAGCCCGGCGGTCAGCTTGAACACTCCCCCCTTGCCCTTGACCTGCTTCTTCTTCAGGTACTCCTCGCGCGAGCAGTCGGCGACGTCCTCGCCGAACATGACGATGCGCTCGTCGCGCTTCATCTCGTCGCGCAGGCAGGCGTTGATCAGGTCGGCCATGGTCTTGTCGCCGCCCTCGGCCTGGGCAGGAAAATCAAAGTGCCTCGAGGCAGGATCGAGGTCGGGCGAATAGACGTACTTCTTGTAGGAGTCGAGCGCGGCGATGGGCGCCTCCAGGGCGCGATCGCTGGCTTCCTGGACCTCTTCGTCGACCTCGCGCTCCAGGTTACTGACCCCTTGCTCGTCGAGGATGCCCTCGCGCACCAGGAACGTCTGCATGCGGGTGAGCGGATCGCGGCGCGCTTCGTCCTGGCGCTCCGACTCCGGACGATACAGGCGCTCGTCGTCAGAGAGCGAATGGGAATAGGGCCGGATCACGTGGCCGTGCACGAATGCGGGGCCTTTCCCGGCGCGGATGTGGTCGGCGGCGCGCCGGAATTCCGCGTAGCTGGAGATGGGGTCGGTGCCGTCGCACTCCGCGAAATGGAAATTGGGAAAGTTCGCCACCAGGCGCGAGATGTTGCCCCCGGCGGTGTTGACCTCCACCGGCACCGAGATGGCGTACTCGTTGTCCTCGACCACGAACAGCACCGGCAGCTTCAGGTTGGAGGCGGTGTTCAAGGCTTCCCAGAACTCGCCCTGGCTGGTGGTGCCGTCGCCGCAGGAGACGTACGTGACCTCATCTCCGTGGAACACCACGTCTTTGAACTGCCGGTAGTCACCGTCGGTCTTGTCGGCGACGCCGGCATGCTTGGCGAAATAGCGCCCGGCTTGGGCGCATCCCACGGCTTGCAGGAACTGGGTGCCGGTGGGCGACGACTGGGTCACGATGTTCAGCTTGCGGCTGCCCCAGTGCGAGGGCATCTGCCGTCCCCCGGAGCTGGGATCGTCGGCCGCGCCCACCGCTTGCAGCAGCATCTCCAGCGGCGTCATGCCCAGCGTCAGGCAGAGCGTGCGATCGCGATAGTAGGGGTAGAACCAGTCGTAGCCGGGCTTCAGCGCCATGCCGGCGCCGACCAGCAATGCCTCGTGTCCGGCGCCCGAGATCTGGAAGAAGATGCGCTGCTGGCGCTTGAGCAGGATCTCGCGGTCGTCCAGCCGCCGGGACAGGAACATCAGCCGGTACATCCGGACAAGCTGCTCGGGCGTCAGGCCCTCGTAGGTCCTGGCCCTCTTCTCGACCGCGGGCGCCTCTACCGGCGGTTTGACGTCAGCCTTGGTTGCCATTCAATCCTCAAACATGAGATGCAGCGGGGGCGGTGCGTTGGGGACATTGTAAATGGAAGGCGAGGCTGGCGGATATACTCGAAGAGGAGTCGGGAGTCAGGAGTCAGCCGGGAAGTGATCCGCGTAAACCGTAAAATCCCCGCCGGGAACCTCAAGCTGCTGATCTTTGACCTGGACGGCACGCTGGTGGACTCGCGCCTCGACCTGACCCATTCGGTCAACGCCATGCTGCGCAGGTTCGGACGGGTCGAGTTGCCCATGGAGGTGGTGGAGAGCTACGTGGGCGACGGCGCGCCCATGCTGGTGCGACGGGCCATGGGCGACCCCGACGACGGCAACCGGAACCGCGAGGCGCTGGAATACTTCATCCAGTACTACCGCGAGCACAAGCTCGACAACACCACCCTGTACGAGGGCGTGCTGGGGGCGCTGCAGGCGATCCGCAACGGCAGCCAGGAGCGGCGCATGGCGGTACTCTCGAACAAGCCGGTGAACCCGTCCCGCGGTATCTGCGACGCGCTGGGCATCAGCCCGTTCTTCGTGCAGGTGTACGGCGGCAACAGCTTCCCCACCAAGAAGCCCGATCCGCAGGGCGCGCTGGCGTTGTGCTCGGAGGCCGGCGTCCATCCCCGCGAAGCCGCTATCATCGGCGATTCCGACATCGACGTGCTCACCGGCCAGAACGCCGGGATGTGGACGGTGGGCGTCAACTACGGCTTCATGCCGGAGCGGCTGAAGATGACGCCGCCAGATGTGCTGGTGGATGCCCCTTCGGAGCTGTCCGACGTCTTTAAGAGTTAACCACAGAGGCACAGAGAATACAGGGCTTCATTCATGTCATCCTGAGCGAGCCGAGCTTCGCGGCGAGTCGAAGGACCCCTACTCTCTCAAGTGACTTGTCGGTTCGAGCTCTTCCCGCTACTCTCGCTTTGATTCACGATGCCCCGAAAATCCACCCCAACTTACGGTTTCACGCCCGCGGAACTGCGCACCATCCGCGCCATGAAGGACCCCAACGGCGTGCAGCAGTTCCTGAACCACCTGCCGTACCATCTGGCTCCGAGCTGCTGGTCGCCGCGCAAGGTACTGCACGCCCGCACCGTGCACTGCCTGGAAGGCGCCATCTTCGGCGCCGCCGCGCTGAGGGTGCTCGATTATCCACCGCTGCTCTGGGACCTGGAGGCCGAGCGCGACACCGACCACGTGCTGGCCATCTTCCGCGAGAACGGCTGCTGGGGGGCGGTGGCGGCCTCGAATTTCGCCGGCTGCCGATATCGCGAGCCCGTCTACCGCACCCTGCGCGAGCTGGCGATGAGTTACTTCAATCTCTATTTCAACCTGGCCAAGCAGAGGTCCCTGCGGCGCTACTCCAATCCGGTGAACCTGAAGCGCTTCGACCACCTGGACTGGATGACCTCGGAGAAAGAGGTCTGGTTCATCCCCAACTACCTCTGCGAGATCCCGCACAAGCGCCTGCTCACGCCCCGTCAGGAGAAAGCGCTGCACTCGGTCGACCAGCGGCTGTACGACGCGGAGTTGGTCGGACACCGTTGGAAATGAGGCGTCGGCGCTGCGTTCGTTATAATAGAGAGATGCCCACCCGCTGAGATCCGCGCCTGAGAGGCGTGCGCTCAGTCGTCCCTACGGGACTTGAGCGGGCTTGGGGATCTATTACCCGGCAGTGAACTGCCGGGCTACTCTCACGGCGTCCCTGACGGGACGCACGCGGCCGAGGGCGGCCGCGCCACGTGGTTTTGGCGGGAGCCAACAGCCAAGAGCCAACAGCTAACGGCGTCTTCTAACAGCGACTTCATGGACTTCAAGCTAGTCAGCGACTACAAGCCGCGCGGCGACCAGGGCCGCGCTATCGAGCAGCTCACCAAGGGTGTGTTCGAGGCCGAGAAGCACCAGGTGCTGCTGGGTGTCACCGGTTCCGGCAAGACCTTCACCATGGCCAAGCTCATCGAGAACGCCAACCGGCCGGCGCTCGTGCTGGCCCACAACAAGACCCTGGCGGCCCAGCTCTACCACGAGTTCAAGAGCTTCTTCCCCCACAACGCGGTCGAGTACTTCGTGTCGTATTACGACTATTACCAGCCGGAAGCGTATATCCCGTCGGGCGACGTCTACATCGAGAAGGAAGCCACCATCAACGACGAGCTCGACAAGTTGCGCCTGTCGGCCACCAAGTCTCTGTTCGAGCGGCGCGATTGCGTCATCGTGGCCTCGGTGAGCTGCATCTACGGCCTGGGCTCCCCCGACGCCTACTACGGGATGATGATGTTTTTGGAGAAGGGGCAGAAGATCAAGCGCGAGGACATCACCCGACGCCTGGTCGAGATCCTCTACGAGCGCTCCGACACCGACTTCCGCCGCGGCGCCTTCCGCGTGCGCGGCGACATCATCGAGGTCTTCCCCACCTACGACGACAACGCCTACCGCATCGAGCTGTGGGGCGACTCGGTCGAGTCGCTCAGCCAGATCGATCCCCTGTTCGGCACGGTCAAGCAGAAATACGTGCGCCTGCCGGTCTATCCCAAGACCCACTACGTCATGTCGCCGCAGACCAAGGCCAAGGCCATCGACTCCATCAAGGAAGAGCTGAAGTGGTGGGAGGCGGAACTGGAGAAGAACGGGCGCCTGGTGGAATCGCAGCGCGTTCACCAGCGCACCATGTTCGACCTGGAGATGATCAAGTCGGTGGGCTACTGCCACGGCATCGAGAACTATAGCCGGCATTTTTCCGGGCGGCTGCCGGGCGAGGCGCCGCCCACGCTGCTCGACTACGTGCCCCGCGACTACCTGCTGTTCATCGACGAGTCGCACCAGACCATCCCGCAGCTTCACGGCATGTACCACGGCGACCGCTCGCGCAAGGAAACGCTGGTGGAGTACGGTTTCCGCATGCCGTCGGCCATGGACAACCGACCGCTCACCTTCCCCGAGTTCGAGAACCGCGTGAACCAGGCGATCTACGTGTCGGCTACGCCCGGGCCCTACGAGTTGACCAAGGCAGCCGGCGTGGTGGTCGAGCAGATCATCCGCCCCACCGGGCTCATCGATCCCGAGGTCGAGGTACGCCCGGTGAAGGGCCAGATCGACGACTTGCTGCACGAGATCCGGGTACGCGCCGAAAAAGGCGAACGCGTGCTGGTCACCACGCTGACCAAGCGCATGGCCGAGGACCTGGCCGAGTACTACAGCGAGGTCGGCGTGCGCTGCCGCTACATGCACTCGGAGATCGAGACCCTGGAACGCATCAAGATCCTGCGCGACCTGCGCAAGGGCGAGTTCGACGTGCTGATCGGCATCAATTTGCTGCGCGAGGGGCTGGATCTGCCCGAGGTCTCGCTGGTCGCGATCCTCGACGCCGATAAGGAAGGCTTCCTGCGCTCCGCTGGGTCGCTGATCCAGACCATGGGGCGCTGCGCCCGCAACCTGAACGGCCGGTCGATCCTGTACGCCGACAACATGACCGACTCCATGAAGAAGGCCATCGACGAGACCACGCGCCGCCGCGCCATCCAGCAGGCCTACAACCAGGAGCACGGCATCACCCCGGAATCCATCGTGCGCCCCCTGGACATGTCGCTGGCAGCCATCGTCGAGGCCGATTACGTGGATATGACCGTAGTCGCCGATGGCCTGCCGGAGTTCAAGTCGCAGGAAGAGGTCGACGCCTACATCGCGAAGCTGGAGAGCGACATGCGCGAAGCCGCCAAGAAGTTCGAGTTCGAAAAAGCTGCCAGGCTACGCGACACCATCAAGGACTTGCGCACGAAGGAGTTTCTCTTCGCGTGAAGCAAGTCCTCAGTTCCAGTCGGCCCGATCTTAACTGGGTACCGAGTACTGGGTACTGAGTACTTCCTTCCAACAGAAAAGCGTCCCGCGAAACTGCTCGGGACGCTTCCTTGCGCCGCTCCAAATTCCCTGCGGCGCTAACCTCGTTTGAGGAGTCGGGAGTCAGTAGTCAGTAGTCAGTAGTCAGTAGTCAGTAGTCAGTAGTCAGGGCTGACTCCTGACTCCCGACTACTCCGTCTCCTGCAATGTCTTGATGTGCGCCTCCAGCGCGCGCGAGTATTCCCTCTCCGCTTCCAGTTCCGCCTGGAGCTTCTTGACTAATCCCTCCAGGCGCATCATCTCGAGCTTAAGCTTGGCCGTATCCATCGACGGTGTCGGGCGCGGCGGAGCAGGCTGCGGAGGCGGAGCGACAGCGGCGGGCGCGACCGGCGCCGGGAACGGGGTCACATTCGATGTCGGAGCTGCCGGCTGCGGCTGCGCGGCCGGAGGCGACGCCGGCCGGGGCGCGGCCGCCGCCGGCGGCAGAGGTCTGGTCCTGGCTGCCGCGGGAGCCTGGGCCGCGAAGATGCTGCTCAGCGCCGCAGCCGAGGCGGCGGCCATCTCCGGTGCCGGCGTCGGCGGCGTAGTCGCCGAGTGCAGCAGGTGACGCACCCGCGTGATCAGGTCCTGGGGCTGGAACGGTTTGCGGATCAGCTCGTCGGCTTTCACCGAGAATGCCTTCTCGGCCACCGAGCGGTTGACCACGCCCGACATCAGGATCACCGGGGTCTTGCCCAGAGACGGATGCTGCTTGATGTACTGGCAGACCTCGTAGCCGTCCTTGTCGGGCATGATGACGTCGCTGATGACCACGTCCGGCGCGACCTGCTCGATCTGCTGGAAGGCCGAGGCGGCGTCGTGGCAGGCGACCACGTTGATGTTCTCCCGCCGGAACGCGATCTTGATGACCTCGCGCATGGTGGCGGAGTCATCGATGAAGTACACGGTCGGGACCGCGGCCGGAGATTGCGCCAGGTCGGCCATCAGATGCCTTCTCCTTCCGTGGCGTGGGCGTCTTCGTCCACTTCGCGCAGGGCCTCGAGCATGAGCTCGGTGGAACCGCGCAGCACTGTGCGCGTGGTGGCCACCACCCCGGGCACGAACTTGTACACTCCGGTATCCTCGCCGTTGCAGAGCTTCACCACCTGCACCACGGCGTCGTCGCCGATCAGGTCGCCGGCCTCGGCGTGCGAGATCTCGCCGCAATCGAAGAAGATGATGCCGTCCACCGCACGGCTGTTGACGTGCAGCGCGCCGCTCTGCCGCGAGTGGCAGAGCATCTGTACCACTCCCGGCAGGTCGAGGTGCGACAGGCTGCCGCTCAGCGCGGTATCGGTCGCGCCCAGCATCTGCGTCGGCTGGAACCCGTCGGTGTGGCTCTTCAGGAAACCGCGGACATGGGTCGAGATATGCTCCGGGCCCAGGCGGCGGTCCACGTAATCGTCGCAACCGGCGCGGAACGCCTCCATCAGCGCCTGGTCGCCGCCATCGCCCATCGCGATGATGGGGATGTGCGCGGTCTTGATGTCGGCGTGCAGGATGCGCGGGATCTCGTACGCGCCCATCTCCCGCAGGTTGGTGGCGCACAGGATCGCGGCCGGCGTGTTCCACTCCAGCGACGTCAGCGCGTATGCCGATTGCGTGCAATGCTCCACCTCGAAGCCCTCCGCCCTGAGGGACTCCGACAGGCGCTTGGCAAAGAAGACGTTGCTGTCGATGAGCAGCACCTTGGGCGTCTCGCCGGTCATGCCGCGCCCTCCGCTGCATTCAGCAGGTCCAGGTCCAGGACTTCGACGATCTCGTCCGCCAGCGAGAGCAGGCCGGTCACGTACTTGGGCAGCTTCCCGGTCACGGGAAGGAGCTCTGCATTCACCAGTTCGCATTCTCCGGTCACCGGCACCGCGGTCCATTCTTTCGACGGGCCGAAGTTCCGGTTGGCGATGAGGAAGAACTTGCGCGCCGGGGCGTCGGGCCCGACCAGCAAGGGGGCGACGTCGCACACCGGCACGATGCGGCCGCGCCGCAGAAGGACTCCAGCCAGCAGCCGCGTGGTCTGCGGGAACGATTGCAGACGGTCCGGCTTGGCCAGTTCCGTCACCGCTCCCGCCGCCAGCGCGAACCGCTTCTTCCCCACCGGAAACAGCACGAACGACTCCCCGCCTTTGATCGTGCGGCTCATCCGGCGACCGCTCCTCTCGCGATACTGACCTTGCCGCTCGCCGCGTTCAGGACGGTGGACTCGGCTTTGGTCAGGAACGAGTCCGGATCGACCACCGGCACCACCGCATCTTTCAGCACCGCCAGCCCGCGATACCAGATGCGTTCCTCGCCGTTGAAGGCGCGGGGCAGCGCTTGCAAGCTGGAGATCTCGGTCATGCGGTCGATGGCATCCACCAGGATGGCTGCGGGGCGGTTGCGCAGCATCAGCAGGCGGTCATGGCGCGTCGGCAGGATATGGAAGTGTGCGTTCGAATCCACCACGAAGTAGGTGCGCCCGTCACGCTCCAGCTTGTACTTGAACTTGGAGAACTTGGCGTGCAGGTAGCCGGTGCGCAGCGGCACCAGCCCGGAGACGCCCCGGATCTCCTCGACCGCGGCGGCGGAGATGGCAAACGTGGTCCCGCCCACGGAGAACAGGATCACCGGCTCTCCGTGGCGTGCCCGTTTCCTCGTCTCTGCCTTCACGATCCTCACAGCGCACCCACCCGCGCCGCGCCAAAGACATAGAGCACGCGCTTCTCGATCCCGGCGAAGACGCTTTCGATCGGCAATACCTGGTCCACGCAACCGGTCTTGATGGCTTCCGCGTTCATGCCGAAGATCACCGAGGTGTTCTCGTCCTGCGCGATGACGTGCCCGCCCGACGATTTGATCTTCTGCACTCCGTTGGTCCCGTCGCTGCCCATCCCGGTCAGCACCACGCCGATGGTCATGGGGCCGGCAAACGCCGCGGCCGTTTCCATGGTGATGTCGGCGCAGGGACGGTAGCCGCTGATGCGCGGGCCGTCGTCCAGCGTGATGCGTCCCGTCGGCGTGATGCGCAGGTGATGCGACCCGGGGCATACGTAGAAGGTCGAGGGTTGAAGGATCTCGCCCTGCTCCGCGTCCTTGATCTTGATCTGCGAGATCTCGCCCAGCTGCTGGCCGAACTGCGAGGTGAACGTCCCCGGCATGTGCTGCACCAGGATCACCGCCCCGGGAAAATCCCTGGGGAAGCATGGCGCCAGCTTCATCAGCGTGGCCGGGCCCCCGGTCGAGGAGGCGATGACCACCACCGGGAACTTGCCGTTCGCCTTGGCCACCAGGCCCGAGCTGGGCGTCTGTACGGCCGGGCGCGCCGACGGTTCGATGCGCGGCGCCGAACCGGCGATCTCTTTTTGCAGGTTGCTTCGGACCGCCGTGCGCACCACCCGCACCTTGGCCGCCATCTTCAGCTTCTTTCCCAGTTCCTCGCGGACCGAGTTCATGTCCAGGTCGACGCCCGACGACGGTTTGGCCACGAAGTCGATAGCGCCCAGTTCCAGGGCTTTCAGGGTTATGTCGGCCCCGTCGCGCGATTCCGAGCTGACGATCACGATGGGCCGCGGGTTCTTCGACATGATGACTTCGGTCGCCTGCAGGCCGTCCATGTGCGGCATGTTGATGTCCATGGTGATCACGTCGGGATTGAGGGCGTCGTTCTGAGCGATGGCTTCGCGGCCATCGCGAGCCTCGCCACACACGTCCATCTCCGGGTCCGCGGTCAGGATGCTTTGCAGCACCTTGCGCATGAACGCCGAATCGTCCACGATCAGCACCCGGATTCTCTTGCCGGCCATGTTCCTAGGTCACCGTTTCCGCCGCCGCGTCCTTGTGGGCGGTGGCGCTTCCGATCAGCTGCGCGACGGCAGCGATGAACTGATCTTCCTGCACCGGCTTGGTGAGGAAGGACTGCGCGCCTTCTTTCAGCGCGCGCTCGCGATGCTTGGCCCCGGCCCGCGACGTCACCACCATCACCGGGATGCTGCGCGTCTCCGGCTGCTGCCGCAGGTGCGCCATGAGCTCATATCCATTGGTCCGCGGCATCTCCAGGTCGGTGACCACCAGGTCGCAATGATGCTGGGTGGCGATCTCCAGGGCCTCCAGCCCGTCGGCCGCCAGCCGCACCCGGTAGCCGGCCTTCTCCAGCATGCGTCCCACGAACTTGCGGACGCTGATGGAATCGTCGGCCAGCACCACCACCTTCTCTTCGGGAACTTCGTCGATGGCGGCCGCCGGGATCTCGCCGTGGGCCACCGCCGCCGCGCCCGGCGCGAAGATGCGTGCCGCCGTGGCGCTGGTCATCAGCGGGCGCTTCTCGATCGACTCGCCTGCCACCAGGCGGTTCACGTCGATCAGCAGGATCAGGTTGCCGTCGGGCGCGATGGTCGCTCCGGGGAACAGCTTCACGTTGCGCATGAATTCGCCCAGGCTCTTGATGACGATCTCGTCCTTGCGGATGACTTCCTCGACCACCAGTCCGACCTGCCGTCCCGCGACGTTCACGATCACCAACCGGTAGTAGCCGTTCACCGGCTCCACCCGCTCCAGGCCCAGCGACCGGTCGAGGCGCACGACCTCGGTGACCACGTCGCGGACCTTGGTCAGCAGCTTGCCCCCGACTTCCTCGATGTCGGAGTCCTTCAGGCGGCGGATCTCCTCCACGAACGCCAGCGGCAGCGCGAACACGCTCTGCCCGCAGCGCACGAACAGCGCCTGCGAGATGATCAGGGTCAGCGGGACCTTCAGCGTGAAACGCGAGCCGCTGCCCTTCTGGGTCTCGATCTCGATCTCGCCGTTGAGCTGCGCCAGGTTGGCGCGCACCACGTCCAGGCCCACGCCGCGCCCCGCCAGTTCCGTCTTGCGCGGTGCGGTGGAGAAGCCGGGGTGGAACAGCAGCTCCAGCAGGTCGCGCTCGGCCAGGCTGGCGGCATCTTCCGCGCTTACCAGCCCGTTCTCCACCGCGGTGCTGCGCACCCGCTCGTAGTCGATGCCCCGCCCGTCGTCTTCGACCTCGATGTAGATGTGGTTGCCCCGGTGATAGGCGCGCACCGCGACCGTGCCGTGGTCCGGCTTTCCGGCGGCGTAGCGCTCCTCGTGGCGCTCGATGCCGTGGGCCACCGAGTTGCGCACCAGGTGGATCAGCGGGTCGGAGATCTGCTGGATGATGTTGTTGTCCAGCTCGGTCTCGGCGCCGGCCAGCGTCAGGTCCACCTGCTTGCCGCTGGCTTTGGCGGCGTCGCGCACGGTGCGCGTCAGGCGCGTGTACAGGTTGCCGATGGGCACCATGCGGGCCTGCGTGATCTCGTCCTGCAGACGGTGCGCCAGCTTGGTGAACTCGTCGATGTCGGAGTCCACGCGCCGCACGAAACCGTCCAGTTGCGTCAGCACCTCGGTGATGTCGGCGGAGATCTCGGTCAGCGACCGCGACAGGATGTTGAAGTCGTCGTAGCGGTCCATCTCCAGCTCGCTGAACTCGGCCAGCGCCGAGTCATACGAGTGCGAATAGCTGGAGTAGCCGCCGGAGAACGGGAATGGATCGGACGACCTCGGCGCCGGCGCAAAGCTGCCGCCGGTCAGGCGGCTGAACTCGTACTTCTCCTGGAACTCGGCGACCTTGTCGGACATGCGCGCCTTGGAGAAGTTCAGCACGTCGGCCAGCTTCTCCAGCTCGCTGACCCGGCCCAGCATCCGAGTACGGTTGATCACCAGCTCGCCGACCGCGTTCATCATGCGGTCCAGGCGCTCCAGGGCAATGCGCACCGATTTCGACTGCGGCACAGCGCCGGACTCTTTCTTGGCTCCCAGGACCGGTTCGGCCTCGGCTTCTCTCGCGCCTTCGGCGATCGGGGTCTCTTTGGCGGCCTCGGCGATCTCCGCCCGCAGGGCCTGCGTCTGGGCCTTTGCTGCTTCCAGTTCGTGCGCCAGTTGGGACGCTTGCGCGGCCAGGGTCTGTGCCTCCGCGGTGAGTTCCGGTAAAGACGCAGCTTGTGACGGCTCCGGAGGTTCCGTAAACGGCGTCTCTACCGCAGGTTCCGATTGCTGAGCTGCCGCAGCGACCTCTTCCTTCTCTTCCGGCGCCAGGCGCGCGATGCGGGTCAGCAGAGACTTCACCGCCGCCTGCATCGTTGCCTCATCCGGCCATTGCCGGTAGAGGAATTTCTTGAGCGTGTCCACCGCTTCCAGGCAGATGTCCACGATCTGGGCCGACGGCTTCAGTTCGCCGTCGCGCAGCCGCCCCACCAGGTCCTCGGCCCGGTGCGCCACCCGCGAGATGCGCTGCAACCCGACCTGCGCCGCCGATCCTTTCACCGTGTGCATGGCGCGGAACAGGCGGTGAATCTCTTCCGGATTGGGGTTCGTTTCCAGCGAGAGCAGGCAATCGGTGACGATCTGCAAGTGCTCCTCGGCCTCGGGGACGAAGAACTCCATGATCTCGGGCGGGACTTCGGCATCGGGCGGCAGGTCTCCGATGACCGGCTCGGGCGCGGTAGGCGTCACCGGCTCGACCTCCACCGCCGATTCCAGCGCCGCTTCCCTCTCCTGTTCGGCCGGCGATGGCCCGGTGAAGGCGAAAGGATACTTCTGCCTGAAGGCGGCGATGTCTTCCGCCGCCTCGGTCCCGCTGCTGCTGATGAATAGCAGGTCGGACTCGAGGAGCGCGACCGCTTCCGAGATGTACTCGACCAGCGGACCGGCGGCTTCCGATCCGATCGTCGCGTTCATCGCGTACTGGAAGATGTGGGCCAGCTTGCCCGCCACCTCGGAGAACTGCGGGTAGCCGTACATCGCCGAGGAACCGGCTAGCGTGTGCGCGGAGGTATAGAGACGGTCCAGATCCTCGGCCGCCGGATACGGATCCAGCAGCAGCCCCGCGTATTCCCGCAGGAATTGCAGGTGCTCGGAGGCTTCCTGGAGGAAGACCTCGACGAAATCCTGTCCCGGCGTGCTCACAGGCTCTCCTGGGCGGCGGCGGCACTGGCGCGCCGCGGCCATGTGTTGCCCGGCTTCTGATAGATGATGGAATCGCCGTGCACGAACGTCTCGAACGTCACCGGCAGCTTGGCCACCGACTCGGCGTGCCCCAGGAACAGGTACCCGCCGGGCTCCAGGTAGTCGTAGAAGCGCTGGATGACCTGCGAGCGCCGCTCCTCGGTGAAGTAGATCAGGACGTTCATGCAGAAGATCAGGTCGAAGCGCCCCACGTAGACGCCGTTCGCCAGGTTCAGCGGAGCGAACGTCACCATGTTGCGGACCCTCGGCTTGACCATGTACTGGTCGCCCACTTTCACGAAATAAGTCTCGATCTGGTGCAGGTCGAGGCTGGCCAGCTCGCGCCGCGGATACACGCCGCGCTCGGCGTGCTCCAGGGCCTGCTTGCTGATGTCGGTGGCGAGAATATTGATGTTCCAGGCGTCGGCGAATTCGAGCGTTTCCGAGATGGTGATAGCGATGGAGTATGGCTCCTCGCCCGACGCGCATCCCGCCGACCACACCCGCAGGCTCCGCGGATTCTCCCAGAACTTCTTCATGTGCATCTCGGGCAGGACCTTCTTCTCCAGCGCCGAGTAGATCGCGGGATAGCGGAAGAACGAGGTCTCCTGGGTCAGCAGCCGCTCCAGCAGCGAATCGTATTCCACGTTGGAGCCGCGGATGCAGCGCAGCAGGTCGGTGCCATGGGCGACGCGCTTGTCCGCCATGTGCTCGCGCACCCGCGCGATGAGGAAGCGCTCGCGCGAGTCGTCGAAGTGGATGCCGCTGCGCTGCTCGATGAGCGCGCGCATCTCCGACAGCTCGTGAGTGCTGACCGTGGCCTGCTTCCTCTCCACCATGCGACCTTCCCGTCAGGGGTGCCCCATCCAAGCCCGACGTTGGCTTGGGTGGGTTCGGTTAACGGCGTCCGACGACGGCCGACATCTCGCGGACTTCGATCGGGCCCGCGGCGGTGCTGACGCGGAACTGCGACAGCGCTTCGTTCAACTGCTCCGAGAGCTTCACCATCTCCTCCACGGTGCGTGCGGTCTGCCGCGCGCCCTGCGAGGTCTGGCGGGTGATATTGGAGATGATCTGCATGGCATTCGCCACGCCTTCCGTGCCCCGCACCTGCTGCTTCGAGGCCAGCGAGATCTCTTGGACGAGCTCCGCCGACTGGCGTACCACCGAAGAGATCGCCTCCAGCGCCTTGCCGGCCTGGTCGGCCAGCCGGGCGCCCACTTCCACTTCCTTGGTGCCCTCTTCCATCACCACCACGGCTTCGTTCGTCTCCGCCTGGATGGCCTTGATCAGGGCGGCAATGTCCTTGGTGGCGTTGCGCGAGTGCTCGGCCAGCTTGCGGACCTCGTCGGCGACCACGGCGAACCCGCGGCCCGCCTCCCCGGCGCGCGCCGCTTCGATGGCGGCGTTCAGCGCCAGCAGGTTGGTCTGCTCGGTGATGTCGTTGATCACGCTGATGATCTCGCTGATCTCCAGCGAGCGGTCGCCCAGCGACTTGATCTTCTTGGCCGTCGCCTGCACCGACGCCCGGATGCGCTGCATGCCGTCCAGCGTGTCGCGCACCGCGCGGTTGCCCTGCTCGGCGGCGTCCAGCGCGCGCCGCGCCGCTTCGGCGCTCGCCTCCGCGTTGTTCGATACCTGTTTCATCGACACCGTCAGCTCTTCCACCGCCGACGACGTGTTGGTGATCTCCTGGTCCTGCTGCACCGCGCCGTTGAGCATCTGCTCGGAGGCCACGAGGATCTGGTTGGCGCTGCTGGATACGTCGATGGCGCCCTTGCGCACCCGCTCCAGCACCTTGGTGAAGTTGTCGAGCATGTAGTTGACCGAGTCCACCACGTTGCCTAGCGCGTCGTTGGTCACCTTGCCCCGCAGCGTCAGGTCACCGCGAGCGATCTGGCTCACGATGGTCAGGAAGTCGGTCACCGAGCGCTGCAGGTTCTCCTGCGCCTCCTGGTTGAAGACCGCCTTCGAGATCTTCTCCGCCGTGCGGTTCATGTTCTGGGCGATCAGCGCGAAGTCGTCATTCGACTCCACCGACGCCGAGGCGCGGTAGTCCCCGCCCGCCAGCCGCTCGGAGAACTCCGTCAGCTCCTTCACCGGCTTCGACACCTTGCTGTTGAGCACGAACAAGGTGATGAGCGCCGCCACAAACACCACGAACAGTCCGCCCAGCAGGCGCATACCCGCCTGGCTGGACGCGCTGATCGCGTCGGTGATGGGCAGCCCGTGCGCCCAGGCGCCCGCGGCGTAGCCCAGTCCCAGCACAACCCCAAGTGCCACCAGGTTGACCAGGACCAGCATCCAGATCGTCGAATTCACTCGACCCTTCATAACGGCCTCCAGAACAGCTCTTGGCGACTGGCTTTCGGCTTTTCGCCGATCACCTGCGGTCCACGCTGTTGGCCAGCCAAGAGCCAAAAGCCAACAGCCAAAAACTTCAGATCACCGGGACGGGAAAGACCTCGGTGACTCTCTTCAGATCCAGGTGCAGCGCCAGACGCTCGTCGTGGCGCAGCATGCCGCAACAATGCGGCACATCCTTCGGGGCCTCCTCCACCAGCAACGATTCGCTGGTGCTGTAGGTCCCGATGACCTCGTCGGCGGCCATGCCCACCCGCAGGTCGTCGCGGTCTCCGTCGCCCTTCAGCACGCCCACCACGACGTGCTTCGGCGACAGATCCGGGCGTCGCCCTTCCGTGAACGCGATGTCGATGACCGGCACGATCGAGCCCCGCAGGTTGAAGATTCCCATCAGGAACGCCGGCGACAGCGGCATCCGCGTTACCGACGGCCATTCCACCACTTCCTCCACGTCCAGCACCGACAGCGAGAAACGCTCGCGCCCCGCGCGGAAGATGCAATATTGGTGCTCCGGCGCCTGCTCTTCGACCGGCATCCCGCCCTCGGGATTCTCCGGCTGCGGCGCCAGCGGCTCGAGTTGTGGTGTCTCCGACATTTCAGCCTACGAACTTCTGGATCGTTCCCAGCAACTGCGCAGCGGTGAACGGCTTCACGACGTAGCCGTCGGCTCCCTGCTGCTGCCCCCAGAACTTGTCGCTCTCCGTGCTCTTCGACGTCACCAGCACGATGGGGATGCGGCCGTACTCGGCGCTTCCCTTCAACTCACGGCAAGCCTGGAACCCGTTGCGCTGTGGCATCACCACGTCCAGCAGGATCAGCACCGGACGCTCCATGTCGATAAGTTGCTCGATCTTGGTGGGATCGTTGAGCGATACCGGCCAATACCCCGCCGATTGCAGGACGGACTCCATCAGCTTCATCTCGGCCCGCGAATCGTCAACAATCAGGATTTTCTTCACACGCAACCCTCTTGCCGGATTGATCCGCAGAAACAAGTGCAATTGCGCAGCCACCTTACGACATCGGCTGCATCTTGTATCAGAATTTTTAACGCTTGTGGAATCAACTACTTAGACAGCACCGGAAGAGCCCTAGAAACGGATGGCGTAGGCGTGAGACGCATGCGATGTCTCATTTTGAGAGCTTTTCTCAGCCACGTTCATTTCCGACTCCAGCGACGAGAACCGTTGCATGATCTCGTGCAGCCGCAACGCCATGGTGTGGATGGTGTCGATCTGGTCGCGGACCTGAGCGGTGAACGTTCCTGGTTCGAGCAAAAGAAGTTCGGCATTTCCCAAGACGGAAGTCAGCGCGTTGTTCAGGCTGTGACGCATGTCGAGCATGTAGCGTCCGAGCGTGGCCTGGCGCTGGTTGCTGGCCGCCTGTTCTTCGGCCCGGCGCAACTGCGCCAGCACGTCCACGCGCTTCAATACTTCCGCCCCCAGAAGCACCAATGCATCCACCCACCCGTCGTACTGCCGCAGCACGATGACTCGCGGATGCGCCGAGCGCGCTTCGTTCGCTGCCGCGCTGTCCTCCGCGATGTAGATGACCGGAGCATCCCCGGACTGCAAGCTGGATAGGATCGAGGTCAGCCGTTCCGCCGATACCAGTCCCACGATGGCCAGCTGATAGCCGGCATGCGGCGTGTTCTTCCACAGTTCACCGTTGACCAGGGTGAACTCGGGCACGGAGGGCTCGGCCTGCCAGCGTCCCATGACATTGCGGGTGAAATCGGCGTCGTCGGCGATGATCAGAGCAGTCTGCACGTCGGTCCCTACTTCCCTTTTCTCTCGGTCTCGTCGATCAGTCCGAGCAGCCGCTTGCAAGTGGCCGCCAGGTTCACGGCCCCGTCGATGTTCTTGGCGTCCTTGGCCTGCGCGATCGCCTCTTGCAACAGGCCGATCTCGGCATGCGCCAGGTTCAGCACCGCCGCCAGGTCCGGCGCCGCGCCCTTCTTCTTGCGCTCGACCGCGTCCAGCAGGATGGCCCGCGCCCCCACCGCACGCTGCAGCGCGCTGGCGGCGTCGTTCCTGCCCTTCGTGTACGCCGCCACTTCCCAGGACGACAGCAGGATCTTGGTCTCGTGATAGTGGATGGTCGCCACCGCCGTCGGGTGGTCCTGCACCAGGTCCTTCAGTTGTTCGGCGATGTACTCCACGCAGGTCGCCACGTCGGCCGCCGGAGCCTCCGGCTCCGCCGCGGCATACACCGGGATCTCCGCGGTGGAAGCATTCTGCTGGTTCGCCTGCTTCACCGCTTCCATGATCTCGGTGGAGATCTTCCCTTGCGCGGTCTCGAAATGGATCTCGTGGGTCGAAGCTTCCTCTGCCGGCTTGGGCGCCTGCGTTGGTGACTTCGGCGCGGCAGCTTTTGGTTGCGCTTTCGCAGCCGGCGCCGGCGCCGGTTCCTGCTTCATCGGCAGCGTCGCCACCGCCGTTCCCAGGATCGCCAGCACCCGCGTCATCGGCTGGAACGGCGCCCCCGCCGCATACGGTGCGCGGAAGGGCGTCTTCCAGTCATGACAGATCCGGTGCAGGCTCTCCAGGCTTTCTTTCGCCGACAGGCCGGCGCTGGTGCAATCCAGCGTCTTCGCGCCGCGCTTCTCGATCTCCTGCAGCGCGTGCCGCATCGCGGTCAGGTCGGCGTGCAACAGACGGAAGAAGGCATGCCGGGCGGTGAAGTTGAATCGCGTGAACGCCAGCATCGCGCCCGGAGCGAAATACTGCTCCCCGGCTTCCTCTTTCAGACGGCGCACGTTGGCCAGCACCTTTTTCTCCAGAAGTTGCGCCAGGCTGCGGCACTCCCGCAGCACTTTCAGTTCGTCGTCCAGCACGTCCAGCCAGCGCGGCTGGTGCGGGACCGTCTCGCCCAGCACCGGCTCCAGCACCTGGGAGACGTCATCCAGATCCAGCTCGCGGTTGTGCATGGAGTGGGGCGCGCACTGCGCGAAGTACTGCACCAGCAGGAAGTCGATCTTGTCGCGGTCGGCCCCCGACCTCTTCTGCTTGTCCAGGAACCGCCGCAACAGCGCGCGCAGGCTCTCTTCCTTGGTGACGTGCCCGGTCTGCAGCGCCTGCCGCAGGTGTTCCGGCCGGCTGTGTTCGTCGACAAAGTCGAACCACTGCGCGATGCGCGCCAGCACCTCCGGCTGGTTGCGGTCGATGGGCGACTCCAGGTCGCGGCACGGCTCCAGGCCCAGCTCGGAATGGCGCACCATGATCGCGTACACCGGATAAATGCGTCGGGCGGCGCGCCATTGCGCCGCGATATTGTTCAATGAAACCGTTGTCGTGCTCATGTGCGGATCACCCAATTGCCGGCCGGCCCGGTGAAGCGGGCGGCCACCGCTGTCCTGCCCTGGTGATATTGCACCGCGACCACCGCCGCTTCCGCGTCCAGCAACCCGTCCGCGTTCTCCAGGCGGATGCGGTCGCCGAATTCCAGCGGCAGTGTGGCCGAGAATAAGACTTCGCGCGCGGTCCCAAACTCGATGAGGGTGTGCTCGCTGGCGCTTCCGCCCTGCGCGTCCAGCCGGACCACTCGCACCGGCACTCGTACCGCGGTCGCGGACGGAAAGAACTGCGCCAGCTTGGCTACGTCGGACGCTTCCCCACTCCACGGCGCCGTGACGGCTTTGTGTGCCACAGGTCCCTCTTTCTCCACCCTTTGGGGTCGGCCCTGCACCTTCGCGGAGGGAAGATGCCATGGGAGGAAGTGCACGATAGCGGCCAAAGCTGGTGAATCTTAAGTTGTTGGAAATACAGGATGCTCAGGTGAGTGTGTCAGTGAATATCCAGACGGGCGTCTCAGCTTGAAACACTTTCTCAGCAGATTTGAGCCGCCTTCTCGGGCCGGCTATTGCCCCGAACTGGCGCTCGCCGGCTTCGCCGCTTCCATCCCGATGTTGTAGCGCTTGAGCTTGCGATAGAGCGTCGCCCGGCTGATGCCCAGCATCTTCCCCGCCAGCACCTTGTCGCCGCCCACCTGCTCGAACACGCGCTGGATGGTCATGCGCTCGATGTCCTCGAGGTCGGTGGCATTGCCGTCCTCGGCCACCACCGCCTCGGCTTCCAGGGCCACGGCAGTCGTGCCGGGTTTCGCCTCGCGGATCGCCGGTGGCAGGTCGCTGACGTCGATGGTCTGCTTGTTCCCCAGGGCGATGGCCCGCTCGATCGAGTTCTGCAGCTCGCGCACGTTGCCCGGCCAGTCGTATTGCAGCAGGCAGCGCATCGCCGCCGGCAGTACCTGGATGGGCGTGTCGGGCGACTGGTCCAGCAGGAAGCAGCGCACCAGGCTGGGGATGTCGGACTTCCGCTCCCGCAGCGGTGGCAGGTGGATGGTCACCACGTTCAGCCGGAAGTACAGGTCTTTGCGGAACGTCCCCGCCTTGTAGGCAGCTTCGAGGTCTCGATTGGTCGCGGCGATGACCCGCACGTCCACCTTGGTCTTGTCGTTGCTGCCAACCGGCCGGACCTCTTTTTCTTGCAGGACGCGCAGCAGCTTGGCCTGCATCTCCAGCGGCAGCTCGCCGATCTCATCCAGGAAGATGGTCCCCCCGTTGGCCGCGTGGAACAGCCCGTGCTTCGACTTCATCGCCCCGGTGAACGCGCCCTTCTCGTATCCGAACAGCTCGCTCTCGATCAGCGTCGGGACCAGCGCTCCGCAATCCACCGCCACGAAGGGCCGCTTGGCGAACGATCCGCGGAAGTGGATGGCCCGCGCCACCAGTTCCTTGCCCGTGCCGCTCTCGCCCGTCACCAGCACCGGCGTGCGCGTGTCCTTCAGGCGTGCGATCATGCGCAGCACTTCCTGGATCTTGGCCGACGACCCGGTGATCTCGCTGAGCTGCATCTCGGTGGTCACCCGGTCCCTCAGGAAGTCGCGCTCCGCCACCAGCCGCACCTTCTCCGCCATCCGTTGCAGGATGAGCTTCACCTCTTCCACCCGGAACGGCTTCTGGATGTAGTGATACGCGCCCAGGCGCATGGCCTGCACCGCGCTCTCGATGGAACCGTGCCCGGTCATGATGGCCACTTCGCAGCGCGGCTGGATGCTCTTCACCTGTTGCAGCAGCTCCACCCCGCTCATCTTGGGCAGCATCAGGTCGGAGATCACGATGTCTGGGCCTTCTGATCCCATGGCCGCCAGCGCCGCCTCCCCGCTCTCGGCCTCGGCGCACTCGAACCCGAGCGACGCGCCGATGGTCATGCACAGCTTGCGGATGCTCTGCTCGTCGTCCACGATCAGGAACTTGATGCGGTACTCTTCGCTCATACGGCCTTCCCTATCGTGGTCTCCACCACTTGGATCAACTGCTGCACCCGGAACGGCTTCTCGATGCAGGGCGCGCCGGTGCGCCGCAGGATGTCCTGGGTCTCTTCGTTCACCGTGTCGCCGGTGATGAAAACCACTCGCGACACCAATTCCGGCCGGTTGGAGGCGATCCAGGCGTGTACGTCCGCCCCGCTCACTCCGCCCGGCGTGCGCATGTCCGAGATGACCCCCATGTAGCTGGCCGAAGCCAGCATGCGCAGCGCATCGACGCCGCTGGCCGCCTGCTCCGTCTGGTATCCCGAACGCTCCAGCGCGGCCACCAGGAACCCCATGACCGACGCTTCGTCTTCCACCACCAGGATGGGCAACCGTGGCTGCTGCCTGCGGGTATTCATACCTGTGCTCCCGCGGCCGCAGCCGATGCTTGCGCCACCACCTGCCTCATCGAGGGCAATCGCACCACGAACGTCGCTCCCGGCCTTCCCTGGTTGTTATGACAGAGGATGTCGCCGCCATGCTCGCGCACGATGCCGTAGCAGATGCTGAGCCCTAGACCGGTCCCCTTGCCCACTTCCTTGGTGGTGAAGAAGGGGTCGAAGATGCGGTCGGGGAACTGGATCCCGCGCCCGTTGTCCCGGAACGACACCTCCACCGTTCCTCCCACCATGGCAGTCTCCACCTCGATCAGGCCCCGGCGCTCGCTCTCCCGCACGGCGTCGTACGCGTTATTCAGGATGTTGAGGAACACCTGCTGGAGCTGCTGCTCGTCCCCGAAGACGTCGGGAACCGGCTCCACGAGCCGTTCCCTGACTTCCACCCCGTGGCTGGCGAAATCGTAGGAGCGCAGTTGCAGGGTCCGGCGCAGGATGGAGTTCACCTGCACCGGGCGCCGTTCCGCCGGCATCTGCCGGGCGAAGCTGAGCAGGTTCTGTACGATCGTCTTCGTCCTTTGCGCCTCCTGCACGATCACCCGCAGGTTCTTGCGCGCCGATTCCGGCACGTCCTCCTCCTCCAGCAGCAGGTCCGCGAACCCCAGGATCGCGGTCAGCGGGTTGTTGACCTCGTGCGCCACTCCGGAGACCAGCTGGCCCACCGCCGCCATCTTCTCCGCGTGCATCAGTTTTCCCTGCAGCTGCACCGCGTCGGTGATGTCGGTCATCACCGCCACGATGCTGTTCACTTCCCCGCGCTCATTGCGCATGGGGCTCAGGTTGATGGAGAACTGCGAGAGCTTCCCGTCCGCCAGCACCATCGGCAGTTCCAGGTTGTCGACCGCCCGCCCGGTCAGCACCGATTCGAACGCCGACAGCATCGCGTCCCTTTGGGGCGCGGCCACGAACTCGATCAGTTGCCGCCCCAGCAGCTCCTTCTCCCGGAAGTTCCCGTGCTCGAAGCATCGCCGGTTGGCGTAGCTGACCAGCCCGGCCGTGTCGGCCACCAGGATCATGCTCTGGGTGTTGTTCAGGATGCTGGTGTTGAAGTCACGCTCGCGCTGCAGTTGTGCCTGGAACGCCTTCAGCTCGGTGATGTCGAGCATCACCCCGCGGTATTGCAGGATGGCGCCCTGGCTGTCGCGCACTGCGAACGCGTTCTGCAGCGTGTGCACGATCGAGCCATCCTTGCGCCGCAGCGACTCCTCGAAGTTCCGCATGGTCCCGCGGTGGCCCACGGTCTCCATGAACCGCAGGCGGTGCTCGGGAGACAGGTAAAGGTCGCGCGCGATGTCGATCTGCAGCAGTTCCTCGCGGCTTTCGTAGCCCAGCATCCGCACCAGCGCATCGTTCACCTCGACGAACCTCCCGCTCGGCGTCGAGAAATAGATGCCTTCCTGGATGTTGTCGAACAGTTCCCGGTACCGCCGCTCCGCCTCGCGCCGGTCCGTGATGTCCTTCAGCACGTGGATGGTCTGCAAGCCTTCGTCCATCCCACCGCGTACCCGCGACGTGGACACCAGGTACGTGCGTTCCAGCACCGGATGGATGTACTCATCGCTCTTCTCCATTCCCGTCCGGCAGAACGGGCACGGCTGCTCTCCCGAGGCCGCGGCGATCGACACCAGCGCCCGCATTCCCAGCCCGATCAGCTCTGCCGGCCGCACTCCCAGCAGACTCGCCAGCGACTGGTTGACCCGCAGCACACGGTTGCCTTCGTCATGCACCACGATGAAGTCGGTGATGGAATCGAAGATGTCCGCCCAGTGCTTGTTGGACTGGGCGATCCGCGAGAACAGCCGCGAATTCTCCAGGGCCACGGCCGCATGCCCGGAGATGGCCTGCAACAGGTTGCGGTCGGCTTCCGAAAGGTCCCGCCCCAGGTTGGCCAGGCACAGCATTCCCAGAAGTTCGTTGTCGGCGCCGGTCAGCCGTACCACCGCGATGTCCTTCCACCCCACCGACTCCGCCACCCCCGTTCCCAGGAGTTGCCCGGCCTCCCCCTGATACAGCGGCTCCGTCCTGGCCCCGCCAAGGCCGGTGAACGCCGAGTTCAGCCGCCGCAGTTGCGAGCGGTCGGTGTTTTGTCCCGGTTCGTGCAGGACCACCGTCTCCAGCGTCCCGCCTTGCGACAGTGCCAGGGCCGCTGCCCGCGCCCGCAACATGCTGGCCGCTCGCTGTGTGAAACCGCGGGCGAACTCCGCCAGCCCGATCGACGCGCTCAATTCCAGTGCCAGCGCCATCAGGTCCTCGGCCCGCTTGCGGTGTTGCTCCGAACGTTGCAGGTTCTGCGCCGACTCCAATACCACGGCCGCCTGCGCGCTCAGCGCCTTGGCCCGGCGCACATCCTCCTCGGCGATCGACCGCCCATCCAGCGTGTCCAGCAACCCAAACAGCCCCAACACCCGGGAATCGGTCCCCACCAGCGGCACCGCCAGGTATTGGCGCACTTCGAACCGGGCGTGCAGCTCGGGATCGCCCTCTGGGTCCAGCCGCGCGTCTTCCGTCCAATATGGCTCGCGCGACTGCAGAGTCTGCTGTGTACGCTTGGTGGTCAGGTGCACGTGGAACGGCTGTGGCTGGCCGCCGATGGCGCCCCAACGCACCCAGCAGCCGCCCTCTCCATCCACCAGGGCCACGAAGCAACGTGCGAAGCCCAGGAAGCTCGCCGCCCGTACCACGAACTTCTGCAGAAATCCGTCCAGGTCCCGCGTGCTCCCCAGCGCCGCCGAGATCTCCAGCAACTGCTGCATCTCGTAAGCTTGCGCGTTCGCCGCCGACCGAGCTTCCCAGCTGGGCCGCCAGGATCGTCGCTTTGGCCGCCAGGTCTTCGTTGAAGAACTCCGGCTCGTTCTGGCTCAGGAACGCTGCCGCCCCGATCACCTGCCCGGCCACCATCAGAGGCGCCGCCATCAGCGATGCCGCCTTGTAGCGGTTCGCCATGGGATACTTCTCGGGGTCGAGGTGGTTGACGTAGACCGTGCACCGCCTCTGCACCGCCTCCACCGCTACCGCCGGGTCCTGGAGAGTCAGCTTCGATGCCCGGAACTCGTCCGCGTTGACTCCGGCCGCATCCACGCTCCCCAGTTGTCCACCGGCCGAGAGCTGCCAGTAATAGACGCCGTCCAATCCGAAAAACTTCTTCGTCTCTTCGCAGAACAACGAGATCAGTTCGCCGAACGAGCGTCCCTCCCCGGCGGCGGTCGACAACCTCAGCAACAGATTTTGGAAACTATTGTCCAGCGGCGAGCCTGACGTCGGTTTGGCGGGGTCTTTCCCTGCACGCATAGGGGGCCGTCTGGATTTCCGGAGCTTTTTCAGAGTGAGACGCCTGCGAAAGTACCGTCGAATCTCAAATTGAGTCAAGGAAATTAGCCCACGGGTAGTTACTTTGGAACACTGCGGCCGCTCTCACCATCGTCTCAGGCTGAGACGGTTACCCCGCTCGAAGTGCCCCCGTGAGACGATTCGCAGCCTCTGACTGGTCGGCTTCACGGATTCATGTTGCGCAGTTAACCTCCTCTATATCAGCCACTTAGAACCATTCGCCTTACTCTCTAAGACCCCCGCTGCCAGGATGGCACCCCCGTTGCACTTACCTCGGTTGGTTAAGCCTTACCCTATGGAGGGATTTGTGCTGAAGACGATTGCACGTTGGGTGGGAATCGGGCTGATTGCGGTGTTGGCGGTGATGGTGGCGGCACAGACGGCCACTGCTCAAGGGGAGGCTGCGCGCAAGATCAAGACCAAGATTGCGCCTGTCTACCCTGACCTGGCAAAAAGGATGAATGTCGGCGGCACTGTCAAGGTACAGGTCACGGTTGCGCCCAACGGCACGGTCAAGACGGCGAAAGCCTTGGGCGGACATCCCCTGCTGATCGAGTCGGCCGTGGACGCGGTCAAGAAGTGGAAGTACGAGCCGGAGAAGGACGAGACCACGGTCATCGTCCTATTCAATTTCAATCCCGCGAGCTAGCAATTCTGTCGGGCGTGTGGAGGCAGTCATGAGTATCCGCAACAAGCTGTATGTCGGCTTCGGCGTGGTCCTGGCCATCGTGCTGGTCCTGTTCATGGTGAACATGACCGCCATGACCCGCGAGCGCAGCGCGCGCGCCGCCGCCACTCGCTCCGCCGAGATGGAGCAGGCCACCGAAGCCATCCGCTTCCAAATGATGCAGAACCGGCTCTACCTGGCCAACTATCTGCTCAGCGGTGACATGCGGGAGCTCGACCAGATGAACGCCGGCATCTCCAAGCTGGGCGACCTCATCCGCAAGGCGTCCGATCTGGCCGTCTCGGAGAAAGAACGTTCCGCTCTGGAGAAGGTGCGGGACGCCGAGCAGGCATGGAACTCCAGCTTCGCCGCCTCTATGGTCGGCAAGCGCAAGGATGTCGATGCCGGCAACTCCACCGTGGCCGAACTCCAGATCTTCTACCTCCAGCAGAACCCCACGGAATGGCTGCGCAAGTCGGCCGACCCGCTGGATGAAGCCAAGCAGGCCACCGCCGTGACCCGCGAAGCCCAGCACAGTTTCAACGAGACCGCCTCCACCGTGACCCTGGTCGTATCCATCGTGGGCACCCTGATCGCGGTCCTGCTCGGACTCGGCGTCGCCTACTTCACCGCCAAGTCGATCAGTGTGCCCCTGGCCAGCCTGATCGGGGTGGCGCGCCAGATCGGCGACTCCGGCGACCTCAACCAGTCCGTGGACATCAGCCGCAACGACGAGATCGGGGAACTGGCCCGCACCTTCAACAACATGGTGCTTTACCTCAGGGAGATGGCCGGCGTCTCCGAAGCCATCGCCGGCGGCAACCTCAGCGTCGAGGTCCATCCTCGTTCCGACAAGGACACGCTCGCTCTGGCCTTCGACAGCATGACCCGCGGTCTGCGCCGGCTGGTAAGCAGCGTCCGCGACAGCGCCTCGCAGGTTGCCAGCGGCTCCAACCAGGTCGCCGGCGCCAGCGAAGAATCGGCCAAGATCAGCGTTCAGGCCTCGCAGGCCATCGACGAAGTCACCAGCACCATGCACGAGATGTCCATCAACGTGCAGAACATGGTCAAGAACACGCAGACCCAGGCCTCCAGCGTCAGCGAGACCTCGGCTTCCATCGACCAGATGGTCGCCTCCATCCAGCGCGTCGCCGACACCGCCAAGGTCCTGCTCGACATTTCGCACCGCTCGCGTGAGGAAGTCCAAAACGGCATCGGCACCATGGAGAAGGCGACCGACGGCCTAACCAAGATCAACAACTCCATCCAGACCTCGTCCGGCATCATCAGCGTGCTGGGAGCGCGCGCCGACGACATCGGCAAGATCATCGAGGTTATCGACGACCTGGCCGAGCAGACCAACCTGCTGGCTCTCAACGCCGCCATCGAAGCGGCGCGCGCCGGGGAACACGGGCTGGGGTTTGCCGTGGTCGCCGACGAAGTCCGCAAGCTGGCCGAAAAATCCGCCCAGTCCACCAAGGAGATCGGCGACCTCATCCGCAGCATCCAGAACGAGGCCCGCAAGGCCGTCGAGAACATGGAGAAGAGCACCACCATCGTCAACGACGGTCTCAGCCTCGGCACCGACCTCAGCGGCGCTCTCAAGAAGATCTCCAACGTGGTCACCGAGGTCTACAAGTTCGCCCAGGAGATTGGTGCGGCTACCAACGAGCAGTCGCACGGCTCCTCCCAGATCGCCAAGGCCACCACCCGCCTGAACGAGATCACGCACGAGATCAACTCCTCGGTCGAGGAGCAGGCCTCGGGCGCGCAGGCCGTGGTCAAGGCCATGGAGCGCATGCGCGAGCTGACCCAGCAATCCACTTCCAGTTCCACCGAGCTGGCCGCCTCCGCCGAGCAGATGTCGAAGATGGCGCGCAGCCTGCTCGAAGCCATGGACCGCTTCCAGGTGGAAGCGGCCGCCTATGCCGGAAACAACGGCGGCAACGGTCACGGTTCGTCGGGAGCGTCGCACTCCCCGTTCCGCGAGACCGAGCCCGCGCACCCGATGCATTACGCCGCTGCCGCGCGTTCCTAGAGAGGGGACTATGTCCAAGGACATGCACATCGTCGGCTTCCGCATCGGCAAGGAGACGTTCGGCGTGCCCATCGCTCTGGTGCACGAGATCGTCCGCGTCCCCGAGATCACCGCCGTCCCCGATGCCCCCGCTTGCGTCGAAGGGGTCATCAATCTCCGCGGCCGCATCATCTCCGTCGTCGACCTGCGCAAGCGTTTCGGCGAGAAGGAGACGTCGCGCAACAAGAAGAACCGGATCCTGGTGGCGGAGGTCGACGGCAAGCTGGTCGGCCTGGTCGTCGACTCCGCCTCCGAGGTCCTCAAGATCCCGCATTCCGATATCGACAAGCCGCCCCAGGTCTACGAGGAGCACGAGCTGAACTATGTGACCGGCGTCGGCAAGCTGAACGGCCGCCTCGTCATCCTGGTCGATATGTCGAAGATCCTCCGGCCCGGCGAGCTCCGCAAGCTCGACCAGTTCGCCGGCTCCCAGGCAGCCGTGATGGCGTAGAGGAATGTGGATGGAAGCGTGGTCTCAGACCCGCGCACAAGGACCGATGGCAACCACAACGAGCGTTCCGATCCAACTCACCGAAGCCGAGCTGAAGCTGCTCCAGACCCTCGTCTACCAGGAATGTGGCATGTACTTCGACGAGCGCCGGGTGCACTTCCTCCAGGACCGACTCCAGCGCCGCCTCAAGGCCACGCAGCTCGACTCCTTCTATCACTACTATCGCCTGCTCACCAGCCGCGAGGGCAAGACCGAACTCGCCGCCCTGCTCGAGAACCTGACCGTCAACGAGACCAGCTTCTTCCGCAACAAGCCCCAGCTCGACCTGTTCCAGAAGGTCGTGCTCGAGCAGATGCTCCACCACAAGCAGGAGCGCCGCGACTGGTCCCTGCGAATCTGGAGTGCCGGCTGCTCCACCGGCCAGGAGCCTTACACCCTGGCCATGATGGTCTCCGACGCGCTGGCTTACTACTACCTGCGTAATCCTCTGCCCTTCGAGATGCCGTCGCCCAAGCCCCTGATCCCGCCCCCCTGGAAGGTCGAGATCCTGGCTTCCGACATCAGCTATTCCGTGCTGCGCGCCGCCCAGGAAGGCACCTACCCGGAGAACCACATGGAGCCGGTCGATTACACCTTCCGCCTCCGCTACTTCGACAAGGTCGGGGAGCGCTATGCGGTGAAGAAGTCGGTCAAGGAGTTGGTCCACTTCGACTTCCACAACCTGAAGACCGAGTTCCTGCCCCAGCGCAACGACATCATCTTCTGCCGCAACGTCATGATCTACTTCGACGAGGCCGAGCAGAAGCGTCTCATCGACAAGTTCCACCGCTGCCTCAATCCCGACGGATACCTGTTCGTCGGGC
>Ga0335082_10000820_pt1 | contig 32421 bp, 31 predicted proteins | sample Lox_Sample_41_FD_206718 | JGI IMG/M metagenome (GOLD analysis project Ga0335082, IMG submission 206718) | Soil microbial communities from Loxahatchee National Wildlife Refuge, Florida, United States - Lox_Sample_4.1 | ecosystem: Environmental > Terrestrial > Soil > Wetlands | place: USA... | reverse complement strand
CACCCCGGTGCAGGCCGAGCTCGGCGTCGCCATCGGCCAGGTGATCAGCCGCATCATCGAGCGCACGACCTTGCTCGAGGCGATCGCCGAGCAGAACGATGCCCTCGCCCACCGCAATGCTGAGCTGATGCGCCAGCGCAACGAGATCTCGGCCCTGGCCGACGGCCTGCGCGACGCCCGCGACGAGGCCGAGCGCGCCAGCCGGGCGAAGTCGCTGTTCCTGGCCTGCATGGGGCACGAGCTGCGCACGCCGCTCAACCACATCGTCGGCTTCGCCGAGATCCTGCGCGACGAGCGCTTCGGCCCGCTCGGCAACAGCAAGTACAAGGACTACGCTGCCGACCTCGCGGCCAGCGGTACCCATCTCAACAAGATGATCAACGACGTGCTGGAGATGGCGCGCGGCGTCGACGGCCGCATCGAGCTGAACGAGGACGACATCGACACCGAGGAGGCGATCCGCGCGGCGGCTGCCGCGGTGAGCGAGGCGGTGGCGGCGGCCGGGCTGGCACTGACCTTGGACATCGCGCCCAACCTGCCGCGCCTCTGGGCCGATCCGCGGCGCCTGCGCAAGTGCCTCGACAACCTGCTCTCGAACGCCGTCAAGTTCACGCCGGCCGGCGGCTGGATCACCGTCGTCGCCGCGGCCGACGCCTTCGGCGGCGTCAACATCGACGTGGTCGACACCGGCATCGGGATCGCCGAGCCCGACATCGAGAAGGCGCTCTCGCCCTTCGGGCAGATCGACGGCGAACTCAACCGCCGCTACGAGGGCCTCGGCCTCGGCCTGCCGTTGGCGCGCGAGCTGATGAAGGCCCATGGCGGCCTGCTGTCGCTGGCCAGCGGCCTCGGCGTCGGCACCCGCGCCTCGCTGCGCTTCCCGCCCGCCCGCGTAGTGGCGCAAGGCGTCAGCACCAGAGCCGGCGCCGCATAAGCGAAACCCCGCCCTCGCCGAAGCGGCGAGGGCGGGGCCAAGGAAACGCAGCCAGCCCCGGCTAGTTACAGCTGTTGTCGCCCTGCTGGCACTGACGCTGGTTCTTGTAGCGCTTCGCGTTGTTCTGCTGCGGCTGTTGCTGCTGCTTGAACTGGACCTGCGGCTGGACCTGCTGCTGCCGGATCTTCGGCTGCTGCTGGAATTGCTGCTGGCCGAAGCTGGCGTTGTTGTTCTGGCGCCGCTTGAGCTGCTGCTGGCCCTGGGCGCCGTTGCTCGGGGCAGCGAACTCCTGCTGGCCGTTGTTGCGATGCTTCTTCAGCACGTACGGCTGCTGATTGCCGCCGGCCGAGGGCTGTGTCTGCTCCTCCGGGGGCTGGAAGAACTGCTGCTGCTGGTTGCGCTTCTTCTTCAGCGTCTGCTGCTGCTCGTTGGTGCCGAAAGTGGGCTGCGTCTGCTGCTCCGGCGGCACGAACTGCTGCTGCTGGTTGCGCCGCTTCTTCAGTGTCTGCGGCTGCTCGTTCGTGCCGAAGGTGGGTTGGGTCTGCTGCGGCGGCACGAACTGCTGCTGGCCGTTGCTGTTGCGGCGCTTGTTGAGCTGCTGCTGGTTGCTGAACTCCTGGGCGCCATTGTTCTGCAGGTTCTGGTGCTGCAGCTGCTGGTTGCCCGTGTTCGTCACCCGCGGCCGGAAGAGCGTTACCCGGTTGCCCTGGACCTCGGTCCGGGTCGGACGGTTGGCGTCGGCGACGCTGACGCGCTCGACGCGGCGGTGCGCCAGACGCTCGACATGGTCGACCTGGATGCCGCGGTTGACGACGCGGTTGTTGATGATCGTGATGTTGGTGATGTTGGTCGTGTTGTGGATGAAGCGCGGGTAGTCGCGACGATCGTACGCATAGCGGTCGAAGCGATGCGCGACGAAGCCCTCCGGGCGCACGAAGTTCCAGCAGCGCACGTCGACCACGTCGACATGGCGGCGGAACCCGTAGCTGTCGTCCCAATAGTCGTCCGGGGGCAGCGGCGCCCAGCCGATGTAGTCAGGCGCTGAGCGGAAGGTGACCCACGCCGGACCCCATTCCGTGCCCGGGACCCAGGCCCAGCCATAGGCCGTCATCACCCATCGGCCATAGTGGAACGGCGCCCAGCCCCAGGGCAGATCCGACACCCACAGCCAGCCATATTCATCGGAGTATTCCCAGTGGCCGTTGTCGTAGTAGGGACGCCAACCCGGGGCCACGGCCGGGTACCAAACCTGGCCGTAGCTCGGATCATCGCCCCAGCGGCCGTAGGGCGCGAGGTCCTGCTGGAAGACGCTGAGGCTGATCTCGACGGCGGCCTGTGCCGCGCTGCCGCCGAAGTTCGCGGGCACGAATGCCGGCCCTAGCACGGTCGACAAAGCAATGCCGCCGGCCAGCATGGCCGAAGCCAGTCTGCCGGTACGACTCCGCGGCGTTTTCATGGATCACCTCCGTCGCCAACAACCCGCTATCACCTCGCCGGGTTCCACGAGGGCTGCCGGCTCCTGACCGGGCCATGACAGAATTGGGGAGTCGACCTGAACGGCGCCTGACTGAATTGTGGCATTTTGAAGGTGTTCGCTAGTGCACCGCGCAGCCCTGCCATGTCGACGCGCCGCGCTGCCTGGACAAGCGTAGGGCGGCCTTGGCAAGGTTCTCTTAACTACGCGGACACGGCGAAGGGAGCCCTAGAATGGTGGCGGTCTGCAGAACGACGTCCGACGACGGCTGCCGCCTCGTGCCTTCGAGAATGCCTTCGGCAAAGAGCGGGTGGTGAAGATGTTCCCGCTTCTGCGCTAGCGACGTCATGGCGGCGGGCGGCTACCGCATCGTCGACGAGCCGGCGCCTTCAGCGCTGGGACGGCTGGCCGCCAACCCGTTCTGGATCGTCCTGTCCGGCATGCTCCTCCCGGCGGCCTTCGCGAGCACCAGCTTCGAAGCGCAGCCGCTGGTGCTGCTGTGGTTCGCCGTCAACAGCTTCGCCCTCAGCAGCCCGACGCGCCGCGCCGAGATCCTGTGGGCGGTGGCGGGCGGCGCGATCGTCGCCGTCTTCTACGCCCTGCCGTCCCGCTTGCTGGCGGCGGGTCTGGTCGAGGTGCCGACCCTGCGCGCCGCCTTTCCCTATCTCGAGATCCTGCGCTCGGCCATCGATCTCACCGTGCTCTACCGGCTGTTCCTCTATCAGGTCGGCCCCTATCAGCTGCATCGCTACCTCCATCCGGACCGCGCATGACGGTCTCGCCCGGTCTGTTGGCGCTGGCACGGCGGCAGATGCGCATCGGGCACTACGCCGGCGCCATCGAGCAGCTGCGCCAGGCCCTGGCGGCGGACCCGAGCGACGCCGAGGCCCACGCCCTGCTCGCCGTCTGCCTGCACGCCACCAAGCGGCTCTACGCCGCCGCGTACGAGGCGCAGCAGGCGCTGGCGGGGGCGCCGGAGTTGCCGGCGGCCCATCTCGCCGCCGGCGCGATCCAGGTGACCCGCCGCCGCTTCGCCGACGCGGAACGGCATCTCCAGGAGGCGCTCGCTCTCGACCCCACGGACGCGACGGCCTACCGCCTGCTGGCCGATGCCTATGATCGCTGGGGCCGCCGCCAGGACGTGGAGCCGACGCTGCGCGCCGGGCTGCGGCAGGCGCCCGCCAATCCCGAGCTGCTCGCCGACCTCGGCCTGCATCTGCTGGAGGCCGGCAGACTGGACGAAGCCGAGCGGCACGCCCGCGAGGCGCTCGCCCTCGACGCCGCCTGCGCCGAGGCGGCGGTGCTGATGGGCCATGTGCTGCTGCGGCGCGGCGACATCCGCGGGGCGCAGGAGCAGGCGCTGCTGTGCCTCGCCGCCGATGCCAACTTCCGCCCGGCGCTCCATCTGCTGTGCGCCGTCAAGATGCGCACCAACCCGTTCCTCGGGCTGTGGTGGCGGTTCGCCGTCTGGATGGGGCGCTTCGGCAATACCAACACGCTCGTCATCATCATCGGCTCCTATGTCCTGTATCGGCTGACGGCCCAGCTGCTAGAAGATGCCGGGCAGGACAACGCGGCGACGCTGCTCTCGCTCCTCTGGCTGGCCCTCTGCGCCTACAGCTGGGCCGCGGCCGGCATCTTCCATAGGATGCTGAAGAAGGAACTGGCAGCGGTGCGGCTGCGAGATTTCTGAGCTGCGGCGTCGAACGGCGGGCTTCGAAAGGGATGGCCGAGATTCCTGCATTGATGGCGATGGCGGAGCGGCAGATCAATCCGAGTTTCTGGCGGAGTATCCTCTTCAGCATGCCTGCGATGATGCTCACAGCGACGCTTCTGTACAGCCGCGAGCATTCGTCGTTCATCCTGTTCGCTCTGTGGATGGGCGTCATGGGTTATCTCTGGGCGGGCGGCATCATCCTCGAACGAATGATAAAGCGCGAGCTGCGGCTCATCCGTCTGCGGAAGGATTTCTGAGGCGACGCTGCGTGGGTCAGATTCGGACGGCGGCTAACGCCCGTGCTTCTCCAGGAACTGGAGCACCTCGTCGTACTGTCCGCCCTCGTTCGCGTAACGGGCATAGTTGCGGGCCGTCGTGAGCCACTCGGTCGTGGTCGGCTTCAGCTCCTTGAGCGCGGCCTGCAGGTACGACTGCCCGACCGGCTTCTCGGCGCCGGCGCTCAGCGACTCCTCGATCGCGAGGTCGCAGGCGGTCTCCACGAGGTTGCGCAGATCGGCGCCGGAGAAGCCGGAGGTCGCCTTGGCCAGCGCGGCCACGTCGACATCGCCGCCCACCGGGCGGTCGGCGAGCAGGATGCGCAGGATCGATTCGCGCGCCTCGCGATCGGGCGGCGGGACGAAGAAGATGCGGTCGAAGCGGCCGGGCCGGCGGAAGGCGGGATCGACCGCCCAGGGGACGTTGGTGGCGGCGAGGATCAGCACCTCGCGGTTGTCGGCGGCGAAGCCATCGGTGGCCGAGAGGAACTGGCTGACCAGGCGCGCGGCCGAACTGTCGGTGGTGTACTGGCGCTTTCCGGCCAGCGCCTCCAGCTCGTCGAAGAACAGCACCGACGGCGCGGTGCGGCGCGCCTGCTCGAACACGGCCGCGAGCTTGCGCTCCGACTCGCCGAACCACATGTCGAGTATGTCGGAGATGGCGACGCTGTAGAATCGGGCGTCGCACTCGCCGGCAGTGGCGCGCGCCAGCAGCGTCTTGCCGCAGCCGGGCGGGCCGTAGAGCAGCACGCCGCCGCCGGCGCGGCGGCCGAACTTCTGGAACAGCGAGGGCTTCTGGAACGGCAGGATGATGCGGCGGTGGATCTGCTTCTTCACCTCGGCGAGGCCGCCGACGTCGGCGAACGTGACCTTCGACTGCTGCGGCTCCAGGAACGCCGCCGCCGGATCCTGCTGCGCGCGCTTCTCCTTGGCTTCGTTGCGGATGACCGAGAAGCTCACGACGTTGCCGGCGCCGGCCGGCGCGGTGTCGCCGAGCCCACCCATGAGCTGCTTGCGCAGCTCGCGGTCCTCGATCGCCGGATTGGCGGCGACCGCCTTGTCGTAGGCGGCGAGGCCGTCGCGATGCTGCCCGAGCGCGAGATGGGCGCGGGCTCGCACCAGCAGCTCCTCCGGGTCGCCGCCGCTGCAGGCCGCGAGCGCGCCGGCCGCGTCATCGACCGCAAGAAGGATGCGGCCGGCCAGCGCACGATCCGCAGGCGTCGACAGCGTCGCGGGCGCCTTGCGCAGGCAATCGGCCGCCTCCGTCACGACGCCGGCGTCGAACAGCGCCCGCACCAGCAGCATGCGCAGCGGCAGGTTCTCGGGGCTGACCGAAAGCGCGTGCTTCAGTCCATCGATCGCCGTGCGGTCCATCGCGCGGTGTTATCAAGTTCCGGAGCGCCTGACAAATCGCGGGTCGGCCTTGCGTCGGCCGCGGGTGGCGCGCGCGGCGATCCGGCGCTACAGTTCACAGATGCGCTGGATATTTGACAAGCTGGCCGGATTCCTCAGCGTCCTCTGCCGGATCTTCGACGTCGTGCCCGAGAACATGGACGACGGGCGGCCGGGCAACCTGCCGCCGCCGAGCGGCGGCATCTCGTCGCTGGAGCCGCGCTGAACGCGACCCACGCCTGACCGCGCCGCTTCGTTAGCGGCGCAGCTCGGCGCCCGTCGCTTTCGCAACGGCGGCGACGATTCTCTCCGACACTGTCGTGATGTCCTGTTCCGTCAGCGTGCGGTCCATGGCCTGGAGCGTGACCGAGACGGCCAGCGACTTGCGGCCGGCGCCGAGGCTGCCGCCCTCGAAGACGTCGAACAGGGAGACCGACTGGATCAGCGCCTTGTCGGCGCCCTTGACGGCGCGGATCAGCTTCTCCGCCGGTACGTCGGACGCGACCACGAAGGCGAAATCGCGCTCGACCGGCTGATAGGCCGACGCCTGCAGCAGCGGACGGGTCGAGGACGCGCCTTTGCCCTTGGCCTTCGGCTGCGGAACGCGATCGAGGAACAGCTCGAAGCCGACCGCCGCGCCCTTCACGTTCAGCTCGCGCAGCACGCGTGGATGCAGCTCGCCGAACTGCGCCAGCACCGTGGGGCCGAGCCGCAGCACGCCCGAGCGTCCGGGGTGATACCAGCCGGGCGCATCGGTGCTGACCTGCAGATTGTCGACGGGCGCGCCGCAGACCGCGAGCAGGGTCTGGGCATCGGCCTTGGCGTCGAAGGCGTCGACCGCGCGCTGGTGCGCCGCCCAGTGGCGCGGGCGGACGGAGCCCGTGCGAATGCCGGCCGCGACCAGCAGCTGGCCGTCGGGCGTGTCGTCGGCATATTGCGGACCGACCTCGAACAGCGCGACGTCGCCGCTGCCGCGGGCGGCATTGCGGAGCGCCGCCTGCAGCAGGTTGGGCAGGATCGAAGGACGCATGACGTCGAGATCGGCGGCGATCGGGTTGGCGAGCGCCACCGGCGGCCGGTTGCCGGCGGTGAAGCGGCCGGCGATGCGGCCGTCCATGAAGGAGAAGGTCACGGCCTCCATCAGGCCGCGCGCCGCCAGGGCGCGCTTCGCCACCGTCACCCGCCGCTGCGCCGGCGTGATCGCCGGCTCTGGCAGCGCCGTCTCCAGCGCCATCGGCACGGGCGGCACGCGATCGAAGCCGTGCACGCGCAGCACCTCCTCCACCAGGTCGGCCTCGCCCTCGACGTCGGCGCGCCAGGAGGGGACGTCGCAGCGGAGCACGCAGTCCTTCGCATTCACTGTGAAGCCGAGCGCCTGCAGGATGCGCTGCGACTCGGCGACCGGGAGGTCGAGGCCGCCGAGGCTGCGCACGCGATCCGGCCGCAGGGTGAGGCGGCGGTCGAGGCGCGGCAGCTCGCCGGCGCTGGCGACATGGCTGGCCTCGCCGCCGCAGATCTCCAGGATCAAGCGCGCCGCCACTTCGGCGCCCCACACCGCGCTCTGCGGATCGAGGCCGCGCTCGAAGCGGTAGCGGGCGTCGGACTCGATGCCGAGCTTGCGGCCGGTGGCGGCCGTGCGCGTCGGATCGAACAGCGCGACCTCGAGGAACACGTCCGTGGTCTCGGGCGTGCAGCCCGACAGCTCGCCGCCCATGATTCCGCCGATGCCGTGCACCGCAGCCTTGTCCGCGATCACGGTCATGGTGTCGTCGAGCATATAGGTCTTGCCGTCGAGGGCGAGGATCTGCTCGCCGTTCCTGGCCATGCGCATGGTGAGGTCGCCGGCCAGCTTTTTCGCATCGAACACGTGCAGGGGACGACCGAGATCGAAGGTGACGTAGTTCGTGATGTCGACGAGCGCGGAGATCGGGCGCAGGCCGATAGCGGTCAGCCGGTCCTGCAGCCATTTCGGGCTCGGACCGTTCTTCACCTTGCGGAAGTAACGGCCGGCGACGAACGGGCAAGCCTTCGGATCGTCCGGCAGGTCGCGCTTCCACAGGATCGGGCTCGCGAAGCTGCCCTTCACCTCGGCTATGTTCGGAGCGCGCAGCCGGCCGAGGCCGGCGGCCGCGAGATCGCGGGCGATGCCGTGCACGCCCAGGCAATCGGCGCGGTCGGGCGTCATCTTCACGTCGAGGACCGGATCGTTGAGGCCGAGAATCTCCGCGAACGGCTTGCCGACCGGTGCATCCTCCGGCAGCTCGATGATGCCCTCATGCTCGTCGCTCAAGCCCATCTCGCGCATGGAGACGAGCATGCCGTTGGACTCGACGCCGCGGATCACGCCCTTCTTGAGGTCGAGGTCGGTGCCGGGGATGTGGCTGCCGGCGGGCGCGAACACGCCCTTCATGCCCGTGCGCGCGTTGGGCGCGCCGCAGACGACCTGCACGGTTTCCGTGCCGGTGTCGACGATGCAGACGCGCAACTTGTCGGCGTTCGGATGCTGCTTCGCCTCTCTCACGTAGGCGACCTTGAAGGGCGCCAGCGCCTTGGCGCGATCCTCGATCGACTCGACTTCGAGACCGAGCATGGTGAGCGCATTCGCGATCGTCGCGATGTCGGCGGACGTATCGAGGTGATCCTTCAGCCAGGAGAAGGTGAGCTTCATCGCGTGAGCCCGCTCGTCATGCTCGGCACGTCCAGCGGCAGGAAGCCGTAGTGCCGGAGCCAGCGCAGATCAGCCTCGTAGAAGGTGCGCAGGTCGGGGATGCCGTATTTCAGCATGGCGATGCGCTCGATCCCCATGCCGAAGGCGAAGCCCTGATAGCGCGCCGGATCGATGCCGGAGAGCTCCAGCACCTTCGGATGCACCATGCCGCAGCCGAGGATCTCCAGCCAGTCGTCGCCGGCGCCGATCTTCAGCTCGCCGCCCTTGCGCGAGCAGCCGATATCGACCTCGGCCGACGGCTCCGTGAACGGGAAGAAGCTCGGGCGGAAGCGCAGCTTCAGATCGGGGATGCCGAAGTAGGCGCGGCAGAATTCGGTGAGACAGCCTTTCAGGTGCCCCATATGCGTGGTCTCGTCGATCACGAGCCCCTCGACCTGATGGAACATCGGCGAGTGCGTCATATCGGAATCGACCCGGTAAGTACGGCCGGGCGCGATGATACGGATCGGCGGCTTCGAATCCTTCATCGTTCGGATCTGCACCGGCGAGGTGTGGGTGCGCAGCAGCTTGCCGCCGGGACCGCCGGTGCCGTCGGCGCCCGTGATGTAGAAGGTGTCGTGCATCTGCCGCGCCGGATGCTCGGGCGGAATGTTGAGGGCGGTGAAGTTGTGGAAATCGTCCTCGATGTCCGGCCCCTCGGCGACGCGGAAGCCCATGGCGCCGAAGATGGCGACGATCTCGTCGATGGTCTGGCTGATCGGATGGAGGCGGCCCTCCGGCTCCGGCCGCGCCGGCAAGGTGACGTCGATGCGCTCGGTCTTCAGGCGCTCGTCGAGCTCGGCATCGGCGAGCACGGCCTTGCGCGCCTCGATGGCGGCGGTCACGGCATCCTTGACCGCGTTCAGCTTGGCGCCGGCCTCGCGCCGCTCGTCCGGCGACAGCGCGCCCAGGCCCTTCATCAGGGCCGAGACCTCGCCGCTCTTGCCGAGCGCCTTCACGCGCACCTCTTCGAGCGCCGCCGGCGAGGCGGCCGCCGTCGCGGCCTCCAGCCACTTGGTCTTCACCGCATCCAGGTTCTGCATCGTCGTGATCCGCAAAATGAAAAGGGGCCGATCTTCGGCTCGGCCCCGTCCCCTAGTCCCGTGACGCGCGCGCACTCAGCGCATCACAGTCCCCCGCACCCCGGCGGACGGCGCCGCTCTCTCCGATCCGCTGCTAAATCGAAAGAACCGCATGGGCCTGTCCTCGAAAGACGGGCGGAGTATACGGACGGGTCCCCGGCGGGTCAATTCTCGGAGCTACACGATCAAGCGGCCCTGGCGCTGGCTGAGGCCGATGACGGCCTCCATACCGGCGGTGAAGGCCAAGTTGTCGGCCTCGATGCCGTCGGAGAAGATCACGCCTCCCTCCGGCATCAGCGAGCGCAGGTGCAGCTGGGCCGGCGGCGCGATGCGGCCGCAGATGAGCGAGGCCTGCGAGCTCTTGCTGGGGAACGGTTCGCGCACCGCGAAGGTCAGCTCGCGGTCGTCCCAGGGGCGTGTGACGGTCGCTGGTGCGTCGAGCGCGCCGCCGGCGAAGGCCGCCGCGACGCCGAAGGAGCCGACGACGATGCTCTTGATCCAGGCCGTGGAGCCCATACCGGTGGCGACGATGAGGCCGCTCGAGGACTGCACCTCATGGCGGCCGCCGAGACTGATCTCGTAGCGCGCGGAGACGTGGCTGCGCGGGCCGATGAAGAGCTCGTTGACGGCGCGCAGCAGCTGGCCGTCGGCGAGCCGCGCCTCGGCCATGCTGATCGCCTTGTGCGGGCGCTTGTCCGCCAGCAGCGCCGGCAGCAGCGCTGCCAGATCGCGCGGCGCGAAGGGCAGCAGGATGCCGTCATAGCGCGTCGGCTCGGGATTGAGGCCGACGAGCGGATGACCGTCGAGATATTTGAGCGTGTTCGCAACCAAGCCGTCCTGGCCAAGGGCGAGCACGATATCGTGCGGGCCGAACAGGAAGTTGGGCAGGAAGCTGCGGTCGATCATCTGATACCGGCCGTGCGCCTCGAGCACCGCGAGCACACTCTGGCGGCCGGCCATATACGCCTCGTGCTCGCGGCGGTAGTCGGCGAAGTCGGCGCCGAGATGCTCGACATAGAACCGGGCGGCCTCCCGCGTGTGATGCTTCTGCACCAGCTCTTCGAGCCGCGTGCGGCGCGTGACCAGCACCAGCTTTCGTTCAACGCCCATCGGCATGGCGGGCCCTCCGGGCGGGGACCGTGGCGGCGGCGAGCGTCTCCAGCAGCTCTGGCGAGACGTTGAGCTGGCCGATGCGCTCGGCCTTCTCGGCGATGCCGCCGAAGGCTTGGGCGATGAGCTGGGCTGGCTGCATGCCGGCGCCGGCGAGCGCCTGCACGACGCGCGGATCGGCGCTCTCCAGGGCGGTCATCACCGCCTTCAGGCGGTGCGCCTCGGCTTCGGCCAGCGTGCGCGTGTTCTCGGCGTTGCGCGCCACGAACTCCTGGCGCTGGGTCTCGAGCGCCACGTCGGCCTCCATGTCGGCGGCGCGCAGGGCATGGGTGCGGCGGCGGACGCTGGCCTCCGCATCCATCTGCGCCTCGCGGATGGCGCGCTTCTTGTGCTCGACGGCGATCTCGGTCTCGAGCTCGCTCTCGCGGATGGCGCGCTCCTGGGTGACGGCGGCGTTGCGGCGCGCGAACACGGCCTCGTCGGCGCCGCGCAGGATGGCCTCGCGCGCCTCGGCCTCGAGCGCGCGGGCGGTCTCCGGCACCGGCTTGATGGCGACGATCGAGACCGCCTGAATCTCCAGGCCGAGGGCGACCAGCTCCGGATGGGCGCGCAGCCCGGCCTCGATCTTGGCGGCGACTGCGCCCGCCGCGCGCAGCGCCTCCGGCAGCCTGAGAGCGAGCAGCGACTGCTGGCTCAGCACCTCCAGCAGCTTCAGGACGCGCTGCGACAGCTTCTCCGGGTCGTCGGAGGCGTGGCGCTTGCCGGCGCGATCGAGGGCGAAATTGAGCAGGCCGGCGAGCCGGCGCGGCTCGGCGACGCGGAACGTCACCTGGCCCTGCACCGTCACCTTCTGAAAGTCGGCCGTGACCTGCTCCATCATGAAGCCGCGCTCCTGGAGGCCGACGGGAACGGCGACCAGGGTGGTTGTCCGAGCGTGATAGAAGCCGGCGAAACCGGCCCCTTCGCGCAGGACGCGGCCGCGCTTGAACACCATCAGATAGGTCGTGGGCTCTGCCTTCACGAAGCGGATGCCGAACATCGGCGGTCTCCATGTTAGTTGTATTGTACAACTAAGATAGTGGTGCTATACAACTAACTTGTCAAGAGGAGTCTATGGTTAAGCGATGACGGCAGCGGCTCCCGATCTCTCCTTCCCGCGGCCGCTCTGCAGCGTCGACGTGGCGATCTTCGCGGCTGTCGACGACCGGCTCCAGCTTCTGCTGGTCAAGCGGGCGGAGACGCCGGGCGAGCCGTTCCCCGGCCAGTGGGCGCTGCCCGGCGGCTTCGTCGACATCGACCGCGACCGCGACCTCGAGGCCACCGCCCGGCGCAAGCTGGCGGAGAAGACGGGCGTGCGCAGCCCCTATCTCGAGCAGCTCGGCAGCTGGGGCGACTCTCGGCGCGACCCGCGCGGCTGGTCGGCGACGCATGCCTATTTCGCGCTGATCCCCGCCGAAGGCGTGACCCTCTCGCCTGGCGCCAACGCCGTCGATGTCGGCTGGTTTGCCGTGACCGGCGATGGAGTGAAGCCGAAGCTGGCCTTCGACCACGGCCGCATCGTCGCCGCGGCGGTGCAGCGGCTGCGCGGCAAGGTGGAGTACACCTCGCTGCCCGTGCATCTGCTGCCCGCCGAGTTCACGCTCGGCGAGCTGCAGCGGGTCTACGAGATCGTGCTCGGCCGCTGCCTCGACAAGAGCGCGTTCCGCACGAGGGTGCTGGCGGCCGACGTGATCGCGCCGACCGGACAGTGGCGCGGCGGCGCCAACCGGCCGGCGCAGCTCTACCGGGCTAAGGACCGTGACATCGTCTATTTCCCCCGCCCCTTCGAGCCGCGCAAGGCACGGGCGAGCAAGACCGCGCGCTAAGTTCGGAGCGCGAGACTACTCCAGCTGCATCAGCAGCAGGTTGAGCGCGCCGCCGACGAGGCCCTGAGGACGGCCGTCGATGGTGAGCTGCTCGAAGGAGATCTGCAGGTTCTGGCGGTTGCGGATGAACTGCAGCTCGATCTCGCGCTTGGCGCCCTCGCGCGTGATGCGCTCGATCTTGGCGGTCACGCCGACGATGTACTCGTTGTCCTGGTATTTCTCCGGGCGGTCACCGACCCACTCGACCTTGCCGCGGGCGCCCGCGAGCTGCAGCGCAAGCGCGTCATTGGTCTGATCCTGGGTCACCGTGCGGTCCTGGCGCACTGCCTCGATGTCCTTCGTGTAGTCGCTGCAAGCGGCGAGCCCGCAGGCCGCAACCAACAGGACTCCGATCAGGACGAGAAAGGAGCGACGCATGTGCGCTGAAGGGGCAGGCGCGCCGCCCGCCCCAACACCGTCATGCCTTGCCGAGCGCGGCCTGGGCCTGCTTCACGAGCGCGTCGAAGGCGGCCGGCTCGCGGGCGGCGAGGTCGGCCATCACCTTGCGGTCCATGGCGATGCCGGCCTTCTTGATGCCGGCGATGAACTGCGAGTAGGTGAGCCCATGGGCGCGCGCGCCGGCATTGATGCGCTGAATCCAGAGGGCGCGGAAATCGCGCTTCTTGTTGCGGCGGTCGCGATAGGCGTATTGCAGCGCCTTCTCGACGCGCTCGAGCGCGATGCGGTAGTTGGTGGAGGAGCGGCCGAAATAGCCAGACCCCATGTCGACGATCTTCTTGTGACGGGCGTGCGAGGTGACGCCGCGCTTGACGCGAGCCATGGCGCAGATCCTCCGTTAGTCGAGGCCGTAGGGCAGATAGGTCTTCTTGATGACCTTGGCGTCGGAGTCGTTGATGATCTCCGGACCCCGGGCTTGGCGCTTCATCTTCTTGGGCCGGCTGTGCTGCCGGTGGCGACGCTGCGAGGGGTACATCACCACCTTGCCCTTGCCGGTGAGCTTGAAGCGCTTCTTGGCGCCGCTCTTCGTCTTCATCTTGGGCATTTTCGTTTTCCTTCAAATAGTTAGAGAGCGCTTCACGCGACGGTTGGGCATGCCCGTTGTCATCAGCCGTGGCCGCCGGGGCGCAAGAGTGCGGGCTTATACAGAGGCGGCCCGGAAAAGGCAAGGCGCGGCCGCCGGTTAACGCAACCTTAGCCAAGCCGGGGCAGTCTATTCGCCCCCGCAAACGGAGTTCCCCGCCATGGCCGTCGACCCCCTGCTCATCACGACCGCATTCGAGCTGCCGGGCCTGCGCGTCACCCGCAATCTCGGGATCGTGCGCGGCATCATCGTGCGCTCGCGATCGATTGTCGGAAACCTCGGCGCCGCCCTCCAGTCGCTGTTCGGCGGCAACATCACGCTCTACACCAACCTGTGCGAACGGGCCCGCTCCGATGCCTTCGATTCCATGCAGGCGCAGGCGGCGGCGCTAGGCGCCAACGCCATCATCGGCATGCGCTACGACGCCACCGAGATCGCCGCCGGCATAACCGAGGTGCTGGCCTACGGCACCGCCGTGGTCGTCGAACACGACCGCTGAGGGCGCCTAGCCCCAGAGCCAGCTGACGCGGTTGACCAGCCAAGCCAAGCCGAGCAGCGCCCAGAAATACTTCGACGTGGCGAGCGCCACGGTGGCCGCGCTGCCGCCGATGATCGCCCAGGGAACCTGACGGAAAAGCCCGGCGGCCACGGCGAGCACGATCGCTAGCGGCGCCAGCACCAGCGTGCCCGTGAACAGAGATGCGACACCGAAGATCACGGCCAGGCTGCCGAGGATCGGCGGCTGCCAAGGTACCACCGGCGCTGCCGTCGTGGCGACCGTGACGATCGGCAGCGGCTGCACCGGCTCAACCGGCGCCGCCGGCACGGGCGGCGTCGGCGGCGTCACGGGCGCCGGGCCCTTCGGCAAGGGAATGACCGAGTTCGTCATGGCGTGATTGCAGGCGCCCGCCCTACTTCGGCGCCAGCACCATCACCATCTGGCGCCCTTCCAGCCGCGGGAACTGCTCCACCTTGGCCCGGGCGTCCATCTCTTCCTTGACCCGGTCGAGCACCTTCACCCCCAGCTCCTGGTGCACCATCTCGCGGCCGCGGAAGCGCAAGGTGACCTTTACCTTGTCTCCCTCCTCCAGGAAGCGCACGACGGAGCGCATCTTGATCTCGAAGTCGTGGTCATCGATGCCCGGCCGCAGCTTGATCTCCTTGACCTCGATCACGCGCTGCTTCTTGCGCGCGGCGTTCTTCTTTTTCTCTTCCTGATACTTCCACTTGCCGAAATCGAGGATCTTGCAGACCGGCGGGTCGGCGTTGGGCGAGATCTCCACGAGGTCGAGCCCGGCCTCCTCGGCCATCCTGATCGCTTCGCGGGTAGGGGTGACACCGACCATGCTTCCGTCCTCTTTGACGAGTCGGACGGAGGACACGTTGATCTGAGCGTTGACGCGCGGGCCGTCGCGGCTCGGCGCGGACTCGGAAGGTAACCTGGCTATGAACGTTCTCCTTTGGGCTGTGAACAAGGCACCGGATTCAAGCCGCCCATCCCGGCCCATCCGGCGCAAGCCGGCCGCCCGCTGAACTCACGCACCGGGAATGGCCGCTTCGGCCTTCAGTCTATTGACCGCATCGGTCAGCGCAAGCACTTCCTGCTTCTCGCCGCCCAGCCGGCGCAGGGCCACCGTGCCCTCGGCTGCCTCTTTCTTGCCCACGACCAGGATGACCGGAACCTTGGCCAGGCTGTGCTCGCGCACCTTGTAGTTGATCTTTTCGTTGCGGAGGTCGGTTTCGGCCCGCAGCCCGAGGGCGGCCAGGGCGGCCTGGACCTGCCCAGCGAAGGCGTCGGCATCCGAGGTGATGGTGGCGACCACGACCTGGAGCGGCGCGAGCCAGAGCGGGAACTTGCCGGCATAGTTCTCGATGAGGATGCCGATGAAGCGCTCCAGCGAGCCCAGGATGGCTCGGTGCAGCATGACTGGCACATGGCGCTGGCCGTCCTCGGCGATGTAGTGGGCGCCGAGCCGGTCGGGCACGACGAAATCGACCTGCAGGGTGCCGCACTGCCAGGAGCGGCCGATGACGTCCTTCAGGTGGAATTCGAGCTTGGGCCCGTAGAAGGCGCCCTCGCCCGGCGCCATCGTATAGGGCAGCCCGGCCGCCTCCACCGCCTCCTTGAGGGCGCGCTCGGCCTTGTCCCAGACCGCATCGGTGCCGCCGCGCACCGCCGGGCGGTCGGCGAAACGCACGGTCCAGTCGGTGAAGCCGAGGTCGCGGTACATGTCGCCGAGCAGGCGACAGAAGGCCACGCTCTCGTCCTTGATCTGGTCCTCGGTGCAGAAGATGTGCGCGTCGTCCTGGGTGAAGTTGCGCACGCGCATGATGCCGTGCAAGGCACCGCCGGGCTCGAAGCGGTGGCAGGAGCCGAACTCGGCCATGCGCAGCGGCAGGTCGCGGTAGCTCTTCAGGCCCTGATTGAAGATCTGCACGTGGCAGGGGCAGTTCATCGGCTTCAGCGCGAACACGCGCTGCGCCGGATCTGCCACGAACTCCTTCAGCCCGGCGTCGTTCTCCGCCAGATACATGTTCTCGCGGAACTTGTCCCAGTGGCCCGACGCCTCCCACAGCTTGCGGTCGACCAGCTGCGGCGTCTTCACCTCCACGTAGCCGGCGCGCTCCAGGCGGCCGCGCACGAAATCCTCGAGCAGGCGATAGAGCGTCCAGCCCTTGGGGTGCCAGAATACCATGCCGGCCGCCTCTTCCTGCTGGTGGAAGAGGTTCATCTCCTTGCCGATGCGGCGGTGGTCGCGCTTCTCGGCCTCTTCGAGCTGATGCAGATAGGCCGCCAGCTGCTTCTCGTCGGGCCAGCAGGTGCCGTAGATCCGCTGCAGCTGCGCGTTCCTGGCGTCGCCGCGCCAATAGGCGCCGGCGAGCTTCATCAGCTTGAAGGCCTTGCCGAGCTTGCCGGTCGAGGGCAGATGCGGACCGACGCACATGTCCAGCCACTTGCCCTGACGATAGATCGAGATCTCCTCGCCGTCGGGGATCTCGTGCACCCACTCGGCTTTGTATTTCTCGCCATGGTCCTGGAACCAGCGCGCAGTCTGATCGCGGCTCCAGATCTCGCGGGTGATCTTCTCGTCGCGGTCGACGATCTCGCGCATCTTCGCCTCGATCTTCGCGAAGTCGTCGGTCGAGAACGGCTCGTCGCGCACGAAGTCGTAGTAGAAGCCGCTGTCGGTCGCGGGACCGAAGGTGATCTGCGTGCCCGGATAAAGCTCCTGCACCGCTTCCGCCAGCACGTGCGCGCAGTCATGCCGCAGCAACTCCAGCGCGTCGGGATGGGTGCGGGTAACGATCTCGATCCTGGCGTCGCGCTCGATCGGCACCGAAAGGTCCTTGAGCGCACCGTCGACCTTTATGGCGAGCGCGGCCTTGGCCAAGCCGGGTCCGATGGCTGCGGCGATGTCGGCGCCGGCCACGGCGCCGTCGAAACGGCGCACAGTTCCGTCAGGCAGCGTGATCGCGACCATGCCGCTCTCTCGTCAGACGCTCAGTGCGGAGCGCCGCAATCTAGAAGGAATCGGGAACCTGTCAAGCAGCGCTCAAACAGGAACGCCCTCTCGGGCGTGGTGGGCGCCGCGATCAGGAGGGCGCGTGGCCGTTGCCGGCGGCGGCGTTGTGGGCGGCCTGGGCGGCGGCGGCCTTGCGGCGAGCCATGCGGATTTTGTTGTAGGCCTCGTTGATGCGGGCCATGCGCTCGTGCGCGAACTTGACGAGGTCGGGGGACAGGCCGAGGTTGGAGAGCTTGTCCGGGTGCGTCTCCTGCACCTTCTGGTGATAGGCCTCGCGGACCTGCGCGTCCGGCGCGTCGCGCGGGACGCCCAGGACCGCATAGGGGTCCGTGATGTCGGCGGCGGCGGTCTGCGCCTTCTCCACCGGCTTGACGCGGCGCGCCATGCCCTTGGTGAAGATCGTGATGCCGCCGTCCATGTCCTCGAACGGCAGGAAGGTGCGGTCGTCGTTCATGAGGTCGGAGAGGCGCTGGGTCTGGCCGAGGAAGAGATAGCCGTTCAGAACCGTGCCGGTATCGAGCTCGAGCTCGACCAGCAGCTTCTTCTTGAACACCATCTTGTCGTTGCCGCCAAACCCGCTCATCGCTCGTCCCTGACACCTGACCATGACGAAGGCGGCGCCAGGCGGCACCCCCTCTTGCCGCCCATTCTATGGACTGGAACCCCAAACTTTCGGTTAAGTTAGCGGCGCGTTAACCGCGACGTCGGCTCTGCCGAAAACGGGGCTCAGCCGCCGTGATACCACTTCGGCCCGACATCGCCGCGCGTCTGCCGATGCTTGCAGATGCGGTCGTAGGCGTCGTTGATGCGGGCCACCTTGTCGTTGGCCAGCTGCACGAATTCGGCCGGCAGGCCCAGGGACACGAGCTTGTCCGGATGGGTCTCCTGCACGCGCCGGTGATAGACGTTCTTCAGCTCCTCGTCGCTGATCGAGGGGGCGACGCCGAGGAGCTCGTAGGGATCGTTGGAGTTCGTCGGCAGCGTCACCTGCCCGAGCGGCGTCACCGACCGGATGATCGATTTGCGGATGATCTTGATCAGCCCGTCGTTGCCCTCGAACGGCAGGAAGGTCTGTGCGTCATTGAGGAGGTCGGGCAGGCGCTGCTGCGCGCTGACGAAAAGGTGGCCGAGCATGCGCTGGCCGCCGTCGATCTCCAGCTCGATGGCGAGCTTGACCTTCTGGGATCGGGGAGCGGAATCGTCCATGAAAAGCGTCCTGTCTGCGCCATCCGCATGGGATGCGTAAGAGCAAGGACTACGGCAAAATGCTGAACGACGCGTTAAGGATCGTTGCAGAGTCATGAGCCCGAACGCCGCACCGCCCGAGAGCCTGCCGCTCCCCGACGGCACGCGCCTCGCCTATCGCCGCGTCGCGGTACGCGCCGGCGATGCACGCCCTGGCATCGTCTTCCTCTCGGGCTTCGCGTCGGACATGACGGGCACCAAGGGGACCGCCCTGGCAGCCTGGGCGCAAGAGCGCGGCCAGGCGCTGCTGCGCTTCGACTACTCGGGTCACGGGCAATCGAGCGGCGCCTTTCGCGACGGCACCATCGGGCGCTGGACGGCCGACGCGCTCGCCGTCCTTGACCAGTTGACGAACGGCCCGCAGATCCTCGTCGGCTCCAGCATGGGCGGCTGGATCATGCTACTGGTTGCGCTCGCACGGCCCAACCGCATCGCCGGCCTGGTCGGCATCGCCGCCGCGCCCGACTTCACGGAAGATTTGATGTGGGGAGCGATGCCGCCGGAGATGCGCGCCCATCTGCTGGCCGACGGCATCGTTCACGAACCCTCGCAATATCAGGACGCGCCGCTCGAGATCACCCGCGCCCTGATCGAGGACGGCCGCCGTCATCTGCTGTTGCGCGGGGATATCGAGATCCACTGCCCCGTCCGCCTGCTGCACGGCATGGTCGATCCCGACGTGCCCTGGGAGACGGCCCTGCGGCTGTCCGGCCGACTTGCGACCGCCGACGTGACGGTGACGCTGATCAAGGACGGCGATCACCGCTTGAGCCGCGACCGGGATCTCCAGCGCGTGTTTGACGCGATCGACGAGCTATCCCGACAGACACCGTAGGGGCGACCCCATGTGGTCGCCCTCGTTCCGTCGCACGATAGCGGGGCGACCACGCAGGGTCGCCCCTACACGGATTCCCGAGCATCACCGCGCGAATGCGACGACAATAGCGCCTGCAATCCCTCCCGATAGCTCGGATACAACAACCGCACGCCCAGTTCGCCCTTGATGCGCTCGTTCCGTACGCGCTTGTTGTCGTCGTAGAAGCTGCGGGCCATCGCCGAGAGCTGCGCCTGCTCGAAGGGCACGGCCGGCGGCGGCGGCACGCCGAGCAATTCCGCCGCGTGCTCGATCACTTCCCAGGGCGGAGCCGGGTCGTCGTCGCAGAGGTTGTACACGGCGCCCGGGTGGGGCCGCGCCATCGAGGCGCGCAGCACCTGCGCGATATCCGCGACATGGATGCGGCTGAAGACCTGCCCGAGCTTGATGATGCGCTTGGCCGTGCCGGCGCGCAGGCTGTCGAGCGCGCTGCGCCCGGGCCCATAGATGCCGGCGAGGCGAAAGATATGCAGCGGCAGGCCCTCGGCATGCGCCAGCCGGCTCCAGCCGACCTCGGCGGCGACGCGGCGGCGGCCGCGCTCGCCCGTGGGCTGCAGGTCGCTCTGCTCATCGACCCAATCGCCGGCGCGGTCGCCGTAGACGCCGGTGGTCGAGAGATAGCCGAACCAGCGCAGCTGCGGCAGCCGGGCCAAGGCGGCGCCGTGCAGGTCAAGGACGGGATCGCCCCCCTCGTCCGGCGGGATCGACTGCAGCAGGTGGGTCACGCCGTCGAAGGCGCCCGCGGCGAGCGGACGCCCACGCTCGAAAAGCTCCGCCGCGATCCCCTTTCCCGCCAGATCCTCCCGCGTCTCCGGCGTGCGGCAGGTGCCGGCGACGCGCCACCCCTCGACCATCAGCGTCCGCGCGAGGGCCAGGGCGGTGTAGCCGAGCCCGAAGCAGAACAGGGTCCCCGGCGCCCCCGTCATCGCGCGCTGCGGCAAATCGAACATGGCGAGGCGGTCATGCCGCCATTATCATCGCCCGCTCGACGCAAGGCCATGGCCATGACCGGAACCGCCCGATTCCAGCTTCCAATCGCATTGGGACTTGCCGTGCTCACCGCCGCGCCGGGCGTGCGCGCCGACCAGTTCGACGCCGAGCGGCAGGCGAAGTACGAGGACTGCATGGCGGAGGCGCAGCGCGTGCCGGCCGATGGCTACGAGACTGCCATCGCCTGGGTCGGCCAGGGCGGCGGCGATCCCGCGCGCCATTGCGCAGCCGTGGCCCTCATCGGTCTCGGCAAGTATCAGGACGCGGCCGCGCAGCTCGAGAGCATCGCCGCCGACATGGCCCAGAAGAACCCGCCGCTGGCCGCCGAGGCCTTCGCCCAGGCCGGCCAGGCCTGGACCTCGGCGAACCAGCTGGCGAAGGCGCTCGCCGACCAGGATGCCGCCCTCAAGCTGGCCCCGGACGATATCGACCTGCTGATCGACCACGCCTTCACGCAGCGGGCGCTCAACGAGTTCGCGAAGGCGCTCGACGACCTCAACGAGGCGGCCACGCTCGATCCCAAGCGGGCAGACGTTCTCACCTACCGCGCCAGCACCTACCGCTTCCTGAACCGGCTGCCGGAGGCGCGCGCCGACGCCGATGCGGCGATCACCCTCGACCCGAAGAATGCCGAGGCGCTCCTTGAGCGCGGCATCATCAAGCGCCTGACCGATGACGCGGCAGGCGCGCGCGCCGACTGGCTGCAGGTCGTGGAACTGGCGGCCGGCACGCCCGCCGGCGATGCCGCCAAGGCCAACCTCGAAAAGTTGGACGTCAAGCCGTAGGGGAGCGCTGCGCGCGCCCGCTTCGCCTCATCGCGGTGCGGCGACCTTTCCTTCCGACGCCTGCAGCAGCGCCAGCAGGCCTTCGAGGAGTTGTAGCGGCGTCGGCGGACAGCCGCGGATATGCAGATCGACCGGAATGATGTCCGACACCGCCCCCGCGACCGCGTAACTGCCGGCGAACACGCCGCAATTGGCCGCACAATCGCCGGCAGCCACCACCCATTTCGGCGCCGGCACGGCGTTGTAGGTGCGCCGCAGGGCCTCGGCCATGTTGTGGGTCACCGGTCCCGTCACCAGCAGGACGTCGGCATGGCGCGGCGATGCGACGAAGCGCAGGCCGAAGCGCTCGAGGTCGTAGAACGGGTTGTTGAGGGCGTGGATCTCGAGCTCGCAGCCGTTGCAGGAGCCGGCGTCGACCTCGCGGATCGCCAAGCTGCGGCCGAGTCGCCGCTGCGCGAGCGCGTCGACCTGCGCCGCCAGCTCGGCGAGCCCCTCGGCGCCCGGCCCCGGCCCCTTCATCGTGCGCGGCCCGCGCAGCAGGTTTTCAGCGACGACTTTCCACATGACGTCCCATCGCGTTGATGTGCGGCCTCACGGCGCGATCTCCGAGCGGAAGTCCTCGAACTTGCCGCCGGTGCCGCGCGGAATCTCCTCGAGGTAGCTGAAGGTGATGCGGAAGGGATGGCCGAGGCGGGCCGTGACGCTCTCGGCGATGCGGCGCTCGTCGTCCGCGGTGAACGGCCGCGTCGGCACGATTCGCATCTCCAGGTGGTCGAGCGCGTGCTGCACGACCTGGAACTGCGCCACCGGCGCGTCCTTGAAGACGTCGTTGACGAACATGGCGCCCATGCGCTCGCCGGTCGGCAGCGTCAGCAGGTTTCGCACGCGGCCGAGGATGCGCGTCAGCACGGGCAGGCCGCGGCCGCAAGCGCAGGGCGGGCCGGCCTCGGCATAGTCGCCGATGGCATAACGGATGAGCGGCATCGCGAAGTTGTGCAGCGGCGTCACCACCACGCGCCCGCTGGTACCGGCCGCGCATGGCTCGCCGCGCTCGTCGAGGATCTCCAGCAGCACGGATTCGGCGGTGACGTGGAAATGCTCGTGGTCCGGGCATTGCAGCGCCATGTAGCCGAGTTCCTGCGCGCTGTAGGTGTCCGCCACCGCCACGCCCCAGGCCTCGGCGGAGGCGCGGCGCGTCTCCGGCGCCAGCATGCCGCCCAGGGTCTCGATCCCCTTGAGGCGCGGCAGCTTGACGCCCTGCTCTCGCGCCAGCCGCACGAGCTCGCCCAGATGCGTCGGCAGCACGACCAGATAGTCCGGGTTCTGCCGCACCAGCCATTCGAGCTGGCGGTCGATCGGCTCGGCGGCGTTCAGCACGACTGCCGGTCCGGTCTCGAACACCGCGCCGGTGACGGCGCCCCAGCGATCGAGCGTGGCGCCCTTCGGCCAGCGCGCCTTGTCGTCGCCCTGAGCACGGATGACCGCGAGCTTGCCGCGCAGATCGCGGCGCTGCCAGAGATGCCCGCGCAGCGTGTGCGCATCCCAATGCAACCCGTCGATGGCCGTGCGCACGACCGTGACCGGGCGGCCGGTCGAGCCAGAGGTCGTCACCGTGAAGGTCTTGCCGTGACCTTGCGGGGTCCTGGCGCTGTGCAGGGCGACGGGGGTCTGCTGCACCTCGCGGCGCTCGAGCACCGGAATCTTCTGCCAGACCTCCGCCGTCAGGGGATGGCGCGAATCGAACCCCGCCGCCGCCAGCCGCGCCCGATAGAACGGGACCGTCGCCGCCGCGTGCGCCAGGAGCTGCGCCAGCTGGCTGAACTGCGCCGCCCGCAACTCCTCCGGCGTCCACCATTGAATCTGGTCGAACTGATAGAGCAGCGCCAGCAGGGATGCCGCCTTGGCATCGGGCACGACCGGCCAGGCGATGCCCGAGATCGCCGATCGCAGCTTCGGGGGCGCGCCTTTCCTCATAGATCGTGTCCTGAATAGGAGCAGTTGAAGGACTTATTGCAGAGCGGGAAGTCGGCGACGATGTTGCCGTCGATCGCCGCCTCCAGCAGCGGCCACTGGAACCAGGAGGGATCGCGCGGATGGCAGCGCTCGATGCGGCCGTCGCCGCCGAGCCGCACCCAGGTCAGGATCTCGCCGCGGAACGCCTCGACCAGCGCCATGCCTTCGCCGCCAGCGGCCGGGACGGCGACGGCGATCGGGCCGGCCGGCAGGCCATCGAGCAGCTGGCGCAGCAGGCCCAGGCTCGCCTCCACCTCCTTGGCGCGGATCCAGACGCGCGCGTGCACGTCGCCCTCCGGCAAGACCGGCACCTCGAACTCGAGATCGTCGTAGGGCGGGTAGCCGGGGTTGCGCCGCGCATCCTGGCCCCGGCCGCAGGCGCGCCCGACATAGCCGCCGGCGCCGAAGCGATGCGCCAGCGCCAGGCGCGTGATGCCCGTGCCGACCGTGCGGTCGAGCAGCGACGGCTTCTCGTCGTAGATGTGGATCAGTCGGCGGAAGCGCGGCGCAAGCGTGGCGATGAGGCCGCGCAACCGCTCGATGCCGGCGGCGTCGAGATCGGCGGCGACGCCCCCCGGCACGACGCGGTCCATCGTCAGGCGGTGGCCGAAGCAGTCGGCGGCGGCGCGCAGCGTCTGCTCGCGCAAGACCGTGAGCTCGGCCAGCAGCAGCGGGAAGGTGGCGTCGTTGCAGATGGCGCCGATGTCGAACACGTGATTGGCGATGCGCTCCAGCTCGGCCATGATCGCCCGCAGCCAATGGGCCCGCGCCGGCAGCTCGAGCGCGAGCGCCGCCTCGACGGCGCGGGCGAACGCGAGGCCGTGCGCCACCGTGCTGTCGCCGGAGATGCGGGCCGCGATCCGGGCGCCCTCGGCGGGCGTCTTGCCGACCATCAGGCGCTCGATGCCCTTGTGGACATAGCCCAACCGCTGCTCCAGCCGCACCACCAGCTCGCCGTTCACGCTGAAGCGGAAATGGCCGGGCTCGATGACGCCGGCATGCACGGGACCGACGGGAATCTGGTGGATGCGCGCTGCGTCGGGCGCGCTGGCATCCTCGGCCGCCAGGAACGCGTAGTCGGTCGCCGGTCGTGGTGCCGGCGCTCCGGCCTCGGCGAGCGGATGCCGCGTCGGCCATTGGCCGTGATCGAGCCAGGGCCGCGCATCGTCGGCACCCTCGGCGATCAGGTCGAACAGGTCGGCCATCATGCGCTCGAGCCGGATGGCGCCGGGCCGCGCCGCCGCGAGCGAGGGGAAACGCCGCTGCGGGCAGGGCAGCGTGACCACCGCGATGCCATGGGCCGCATCTTCACTTTCGTCGCGGAGCGCGGCGTGGACGGCGAAGCTGCCGGCGGCGCCGCGCTCGCCCCACAGGCCGAGCAGCACCCAATCCACGGTCGCCAGATGCTCACGCAGCGCCAGCCAGCGCACCTCGTCGACCACGACGCGCGGCCACGGTCGATGGTCCGCGACCGGATTGGCGCCGGTGAGGAAGTCGCGCAGCGAGGCTATGGTCGTCATCGCGATCAGCCGAGGAGAGTCGCCACGGCGCGGAACCAGGCGACGAGCTGCGGCGGAATGTAGAGACCCGCCGTCGCCACCAGCGCCAGATGCGCCCATACCGGCAGCAGCGAGGCCTTGATCGGCGCATGGCCGCGCGCCGGAACGTCGCCGAAGGCGGCACCCTGCAGCCGCAGGATGAGGGCGCCGAAGCCGACGAGCAGCCCGAGCACGAGCGGGATCGCCAGCACCGGCTGGCGCGCCATGGTCGAGGTCACCACCAGGAACTCGCTCATGAAGATGCCGAGCGGCGGCAGTCCGGCGATCGCGAGCACGGCGATCACGAAGGTCCAGGCGAGCGTCGGGTGGCTGATGGTGAGGCCGCGGATGTCCGCGATCTTCTGCGAGCCCTTCACTTGCGCGATGTGGCCGACGGAGAAGAAGATCGCCGACTTCGTCAGGCTGTGCATGGTCATGTGCAGCAGGCCCGCGAAGTTGGCGAGCGGCCCGCCCATGCCGAAGGCGAAGGTGATGATGCCCATATGCTCGATCGAGGAATAGGCGAACAGCCGCTTGATGTCGCGCCGGCGGTACAGCATGAAGGTCGCCAGCAGCAGCGACGACAGCCCCATCCCGATCATCAGCGGACCGGGCGCGATGGCGCCCGCATTGTGCGCCAGCAGCATCTTGAAGCGCAGCACGGCATAGAGCGCCACGTTCAGCAGCAGCCCGGACAGCACGGCCGAGATCGGCGTCGGGCCCTCGGCATGGGCATCCGGCAGCCAGGCGTGAAAGGGCGCGAGACCCACCTTGGTGCCGTAGCCCGCCAGCAGGAACACGAAGGCGAGGTTGAGGATCGCGGGATCGAAGGCCGCCACCTGCCCCAGGATCTGCAGCCACGCCATGGCCTGCGCGCCGCCGCCCATCACGGGCTGGGCCGCCAAGTACATGAGGATGGTGCCGAACAGCGCCAGCGCGATGCCGACGCCGCAGAGGATGAAGTATTTCCAGGCCGCCTCGATGGCCTCGCGCGTGCGGTAGAGGCTGACCATCAGCGCGGTCGCCAAGGTGGCGCCCTCGACCGCCACCCACATGATGCCGAGGTTGTTGGCGGTCAGCGCCAGCAGCATGCTGAACATGAAGGCCTGGTACATGCCGTGATAGAAGCGCAGGCGCGCCGCGTCGAGCCGGCCGATCTCCACCTCGTGCTCGATGTAGGTGGCGCTGAACACCGAGGTCGTGAAGCCGACGAAGGCGGTAAGCGCCACCAGATAGATATTGAATTCGTCGATGAAGAAGTAGAGCCCGGGCTCCGGCTGCACCTTGAACAGGACGAGGCCCGCGGCCAGCGTCACCAGCGACGCGACCACGTTGAGCTGCGCCGACAGCCGGTGATAGCGCCCGGGGATGAGTCCGAGGATGACGGCCGCGCAGATCGGCGTGCCCAGGACGAAGGCCAGCGGATTCATTCGCGTTCGCCCCGGAAGGTCTCGAGATAGTGCAGGTCGAGCGTGTCGAAGCGCTCGCGGATATGGAAGAAGAACACACCGAAGATGATGAAGGCCACCATGACGGAGAAGGCCACGCTCATCTCGACCACGAACGGCATGCCGCGCACGCCGACCGCGGCCAGGATGAGGCCGTTCTCCAGCGACATGAAGCCCACAACCTGCGTCACGGCATTGCGCCGCGTGATCATCATGAGCAGGCCGAGCAGGACGACCGACAGCGCCAGGGCCAGGTTCTCGCGCGTGATCGCGCCGGACTGGTAGGTCACGGGCAGCACGAGCAGGATCGAAAGGGCCACCAGACCCACCCCGATGATCATGGTGAGGCCGACGCCGAACACGGTCTCGACCGTGCGGTGGATCTGCAGCTTCAGCACGATGTGATGCAGCGCCACGGGGATGACGATCGCCTTGAACACCAGCGCGATGGCGGCCGTGATGTAGAGGTGAGGCGCGCCCTGCACGAAGGCCTGCCAGGCCGCCGCCGCCGCCAGCAGGCTGGCCTGCAGCGCGAAGGTGCGGAGCACGCCGAAGATGCGGCGCTGGAACAGCAGCCCGAAGCTCAAGACCAGCACCATCGTGCCCAGGAGGTGGGCGACATCGAACGCGAGGCTCTGCGGGGGCGCCAGGTCGCCGGTCACTTCACGATGGCTCCGGACACGTAGAGGAAGATCGTCGCCAGCAGACCCAGCAGCAGAGCCGCCGCCAGGAATTCGCCGACCCGGAAGACGCGCATCTTCGCGATGGACGTCTCGAATACGCCGAGCAGCACCGCGCCCACCGCCATCTTGGCAAGCCAGGTGAGCAGGCCGAGCCCGAGCGCAGCCGCGCCGGCGCCCGCCACCGCCATGCCGAAGGGCAAGAAGATGCAGGCGATCAGCGACAGATAGAGCAGCAGCTTCAGCATCGCCGCCGCCTCCATGAGCGCCAGGTGCCGGCCCGAATATTCGAGGATCATGGCCTCGTGCACCATCGTGAGCTCGAGATGGGTGGCCGGGTTGTCGACGGGCACGCGCGCGTTCTCGGCGATCGCGACCATCACGATGGCGACCAGACCGAGGGCGAGCGACACGCGCAGCCCCACGGTCGAGCCCAGCAGCTTGGCGGCGATGATCGCCAGCGACGTCGTGCCCACCAGCAGCGAGACCGTGAAGATCACCATCAGCATCGCCGGCTCGGCGAGCGAGGCGATCATCAGCTCGCGGCTGGAGCCGATGCCGCCGAAGCTGGTGCCGACATCGAGCCCGGCCAGCGCCGTGAAGAAGCGGGCGCCGCCGAGCAGCGCCACCAGCACGATCAGATCGACGCTGGGGCCGAGCAGCAGGTCGGTGCTGAACGCCGGGATCAGCGCTGCGCCCAGCCAGATGGCCGCGAAGGTGAGATAGGGCGCCGCCCGGAACAGCCAGGAAGCGCTCTCCGCCACGACCGCTTCCTTGCGCAGCAGGCGCCAGAGGTCGCGGTAGGGCTGCCAGATCGGCGCCCCGCGCTTGCCGGTCAGGCGCGACTTCATCAGTCGCACGACGCCCGTGAGCGCCGGCGCCGCCGCGATCACCAGCAGCGCATGCAGCAGCTGGAGCGCGGCCGATTCGAGCCAGGCGGCGGACGTCATTGCGTCACCGCCACGACCGCGAGCAGGAAGGACAGGGCCGCGAACATGAAGGTCAGGTAGCGGCGAATGGTCAGGAACTGCAGCCCGTTGATGCGCTCCGTGAACCAGGCGAGGCCGTCGCCCACCGGCGCATAGAGCCAGTCCCACAGCAAGTCGCGCAGCCGCACGTCGAGCCGGGCTGGCCGGCGGTCGCCCGGCGGCGGCATGTCAACGCGCTCCCTGGCCGCGAACAGTGTCGGTCCGAACACGCGGCGCAGCGGCTGCGACAGGCTGTCGGCGCTGTACTGCGTCTGCGGCCGCGGATCGGGAAAACCGCAATCCCAGGCCGGCACCCGCCGCACGCGGTTCGAGGCCAGCCGGTGTACGGCCAGCACGACCACCGATGCCATGATCGAGACGGCCAGCAGGATCACGATCCCGCTGTAGCTGCTGGCGCTGTCGGGCAGCGGCACGAACCACAGGAAGCTGGCCATGCCCTGGCGCGGCACCGACTGTCCGAGCAGCAGGTCGGTGACGGGCGTGATGACCTCGACCACCGAGAACGGCAGCACGCCGAACAGCACGCAGGCGGTCGCCAGCAGCACCAGCGCCGCGCGCATCGTGGGCTGCGCCTCCGTCGCTTCGGCCGCGGCGGCCGAGCGCGGGCGGCCGAGGAAGACGATGCCGTAGGCGCGCACGAACAGCGCGGCCGCCAGCGCCGCCGTCAGCGCCAGCAGCGCGCCGATGACGGCGATGCCGAACTTCAACGACCACTGCGGCAGGTGCGCGCCGGCGAGAATCGCCTGGAAGGTCAGCCACTCCGAGACGAAGCCGTTGAGCGGCGGCAGCGCCGACAGCCCGGCGGCCCCGACCAGCACGGCCGCCGCCGTCACGGGCATGCGGTGGATGAGCGCGCCGAGACGCTCGATGTCGCGCAGGCCCGTGGCGTTCAGCACCGCGCCGGCGCCGCAGAAGAGCAGGCTCTTCAGCATGGCGTGGCTGACGCAATGGAAGAGCGCGGCGGTCAGCGCCAGCGCGGCCAGGATCGGCAAGCCGTCGGCGCGGAACAGCTGGGCGAGGCCGAGGCCGATGGCGATGATGCCGATGTTCTCGACCGTCGAGTAGGCCAGCAGCGTCTTGAGGTCGCGCTGCCACAGGCCGTAGAGCACGCCCATCACCGCGCTCGCCGCCCCCAGCACCAGCAGCAGCACGCCGACCCACCAGCCGACCGGCCCCACCAGGTCGAACAGCAGACGGATGATGGCGTAGAGCGCGATCTTGGTCATGGCGCCGCTCATCAGCGCCGAGACCTGGCTGGGCGCCGCCGGATGGGCGAGCGGCAGCCAGGCATGCAGCGGCACCAGCCCAGCCTTCGAGCCGGCGCCGATCAGGGTCAGCAGCACCACCAGCACGGCCGCGATGTCCGTGAGATGGCCGGCACGGATGGCGGCGAAGCGATAGTCGCCGGCCAAGCCCGCCAGCAGGCCGAACGCCAGCAGCAGCGCCGCCGTGCCCATGCTCGCCATCACCAGGTAGACGTAGGCCGCGCGCCGCGTCTCGTCGGCCCGATGGTTCGCCAGCACCAGGAGCCAGGAGGCGAGCGACATGAATTCCCAGGCCACCAGGAAGGCGAAGGCGTCGTCGGCCACGAGCACCAGCACCATGCCCGCCAGGAACAGCGGATAGAACGTGAGCACACGGGCCGGCTCGGTGCCATGATGGCCGTAGCCGATGGCGAATAGGCTCACCGCCGGCACCGCCAGCCCGAGGATCAGCAGGAAGAAGGCGGAGAGCGGGTCGAGCCGGAAATGAGTCTCGAGCTGGAAGTCGCCTTCGAGGGCGGGCAGCCCGATCGGCAGCGTGAGCGTGGGATCGCCGCCCGGCGCCGGCGCCAGCAGCTGCAGCAGGGCCGTCCCTCCGACCACGAGCAGGGCCGCGATCGCGATGAGGTACACGATCGGCCCGACCGCCGCGCCGCGATTGCCGAACAGCCCGAGCAACGCGGCCACGAGCAGGCCGCCGACGGCCCCGGCGATGAGCAGAAGGGGAGACACGCTAGAAATCCAAATCTGCGTAGTGCGGCGGCGGCGCCGCGCCGGGCCACTGGTCGGACAGCAGCGGCCGGAAGCTCGGCCGCGACTTCACGCGCGCGTACCAGTCCTTGGCCCCGCCATGCTGCTCCCACGGCACGTCGCCGATGTAGTCGAGAGTCGAGAGCTGGGCGGCAGCACTCATGTCGGCGAGCGAGAACTCGTCGCCGGCGAGCCAACGCCGGCGATCGATCAGCCAGCCGATATAGTCGAGATGATAGTGGATGTTGGAATTGCCGTTGCGGATCGCCTGGGAATCCGGGCCGCCCTTGCCCTTGAGGCGGCGCAGCACCTTCTGGTCGAACAGGTTGGCGGTGACCTCGTGGTTGAACTTGAAGTCGAACCAGCCGACGAGGCGCCGCACCTCCGCCCGCGCCGCCGGGCTCGCGCCCAGGAATGACGGCGTCGGATGGACCTCCTCGAGATATTCCGCGATGGCGGTGGCGTCGCCGAGCGCCGTGCCGTCGTCCTCCACCAGCACCGGCGTCTCGCCCGCGTGGTTGAGGGCCAGGAAGGCGTCGCGGCGTTCCCAGGCGTTCTCGGTCTGCAGTTCGAACTCCAGGCCCTTTTCCTTCAGGAGGATTCGCAGCTTGCGGGACGACGGCTGCAGACAGAAATGATAGAGGCGACGCATGGGCCGGCAGTGTACTCAAAGCATGCTGCGCCGCGAAACATCTTTTCGTCCGGCGCCGCGTTCGATGCCGATGCGATCCGCATTTTCATGCGCCGCGAACGGGCCTTAAGCTGATAGGCTCGTGCGCGGCCGCGACTGCAGCGCGCGGCGCTTCTGGTGGAGGAACCATGGTCAAGCCGCCCGTCGCTACGCCCAAGGTCGTCAGCCCGCCGATCACCCTGTTCCCGGGGCCGCCGACGACGACCTTCACCAGGGATCCCAAATTGCAGTCGGCCCTCGACGGCGCGATCGCCAAGATCTGCGCCAAGCGCAAGATCGCGGTCACGGACTTTCCCACACCGATCTCGATTATCGATCTGAAGTCGGCCGCTTCGGGCGCCACCGGGCTGCCCATCGCCGGCTTCAACGACACGACGCGCGAGGACTACATCGCCAGCGCCGGCAAGGTCGGCGTGCTCTATGCGGCCTTCGCGATCCGCGACATGGTCCGGCGCTTCGCCCTCGCCGTGAAGCCGAAGGACGAAAAGGACCTGTTCGCGCAGCTCGACGCCCAGATGGGACCGGCCATCACCGCGGCCGTGCCGCGCGTGACCCTGAGGGAGCCGATCGTGAAGCCCGACTACGCGAGCATGATCGACGCGTCCAAGCTCGGCGGCGGGCTGAGCATCAATTTCAAGCGCGACTACGAGACCAATCTCGACGGCATGATCGTCAAGGGCCAGAACCTGCCGACCTCGAAATGCGTGCATGGCGTGGGCTACGGCTACATGAACGGCACCTTCGCGGCGCACAAGTTCTTCAAGGACCCCGGCGGGCTCGGCCTGTGGGTCGCCACCGACTACAACGGCACGCGCACCAAGGTATTCATCAACACGGTGAACGCCGGCGGCAGCGAGGCCGTCGCGTCGACCAGCTGCGCCATGGCGCAGCTGCTGGCGGTGATCATCGTCGGCGGCGTGATCAGCGACACGGTCTGCGCCGAGATGCGCCGGCGGTTGAAAGGCGCCGTCGCCTCGAACGGCGGCGACGACCAATCCTGGCTCACGCGCTCGTCGGTCACGCACTTCATCCCCGACGCTGCCTTGACCCACGACAAGGTCGGCCTGGGAACGATAACGGTGGGCAAGATGGCGGGCACGCCGATCGAATCGGAGGTTTTCGGGCTCGATGTCGGCCAGATTCCCGACCTCCCCGGCAGCAAGAAGTTCGCCATTGCCTATCAGAACATGCGCCAGTCCGAGCGGGCCGACATCGTCGCCATCATCCGCGACACGATCACGGCCTACGGTCCCTGAGCTTTTGCTGGAGATCGCTGCGGCCATCTGCCCGTTGCCCTCGCGCGGGCGCCGCCCACACAGTGACGCGACCAGAGAACGCAAGGAGGAAGCGAGATGCAAATCGGCATGATCGGCCTGGGCCGCATGGGTGGCAACATCGTGCGCCGCCTGCTGCGCGGCGGTCACCAGTGCGTCGTGTTCGACCGCCAGAGCGAACCGGTCCGTCAGCTGGCGACAGAGGGCGCCGCCGCGGCGGCCGATCTGAGGGCCCTGGTCTCCAAGCTGGAGAACCCGCGCGCGGTCTGGGTGATGCTCCCCGCCGGCGAAATCACCGATCGCACTATCGCGGAGCTCGGCGGACTCCTTGAGCGCGGCGACGTCATCATCGACGGCGGCAATTCCTTCTACAAGGACGACATCCGCCGGGCGGCCGCCCTGCGCGCGAAGGAGATCCGCTATGTCGACGTCGGAACCAGCGGCGGCGTCTGGGGGCTCGAGCGCGGCTACTGCATGATGATCGGCGGCGACAAGGAGACCGTCGATCGCCTCGACCCGATCTTCGCCACCCTGGCGCCCGGTCCGAGCGGCATCGCCCCCTCGCCCGGCCGCGCCGCGCGCGACACCCGCGCCGAGCGCGGCTACCTCCATTGCGGCCCGAACGGCGCCGGCCATTTCGTGAAGATGATCCACAACGGCATCGAGTACGGCCTGATGCAGGCCTATGCCGAGGGCTTCGACATCCTGAAGAACGCCGCCT
>Ga0335082_10000819_pt1 | contig 32479 bp, 29 predicted proteins | sample Lox_Sample_41_FD_206718 | JGI IMG/M metagenome (GOLD analysis project Ga0335082, IMG submission 206718) | Soil microbial communities from Loxahatchee National Wildlife Refuge, Florida, United States - Lox_Sample_4.1 | ecosystem: Environmental > Terrestrial > Soil > Wetlands | place: USA... | reverse complement strand
GCGATTATATTGACCACGAACCGCAACCCCTGATGCAAAACACCCAGATTAAGGTTCAAAACATGGCCTACTGGCCCGTCAAATTCGGGCGTGGCGGGCCCGATCGCGGCCGTCCGGGAGGGGTGCCCCGCCTTTTACCCCTGGTGGTGTCGCCATGATCGACCTTCCGTCGCTCTTCGGACAGATCGACATCTACCTCTTCGACCAGCTCCTCCGTGGTCGAATCGTCCCCGGAATGAGCGTGCTCGACGCCGGCTGCGGCCAGGGCCGGAACCTCGTTTTCTTCCTGCGCGAGGCCTATCCGGTCTACGCCATTGATCCCGACCCGGACGCCATTCGCTCGGTGCAGTCGCTGGCCGGGAGGCTCGCCCCGCGCCTTCCTCGCTCGAACTTCCGCGCGGAAGCGGTAGAGTCGAGCAGTTTTCCCGATAACGCCTCGGATGTCGTCGTCAGCAGCGCCGTTCTGCATTTCGCCCGGGACGAGTCCCATTTCCGGGCGATGCTCCTGGGCAGCTGGCGCCTGGTCAGGCCCGGCGGCCTCTTCTTCTGCCGCCTTGCATCTTCAATCGGCATGGAAGGCCGCGTTCTTCCGCGGGGCGGCCGGCGATTCGCCCTTCCGGACGGCACCGAGCGATTTCTCGTCGACGAACCGTACCTTCTCGCGCTGACCTCCGAGCTCGGCGGGGACTTGCTCGATCCCCTCAAGACCACGGTGGTTCAGGATCGCCGATGCATGACGACCTGGGTCCTGAGAAAAGCCGCCTCCCGCGAAGCGTCCGCTCCGTAAGACCGCCCGGGGCAGTCTTTCAACTTCTCGTATAGTCCGTACCACGATGAGCGAGCCGACGCTCGATTCCACTGCTTCCGCGCAACTGACCGTGGGGCCCTCCGATCTCGCCAACATCCTGAACCTCGGGCCCGGGGACTCCTTCCCGCCGGTGTTCGCGACATCCCGCATGGTGGGGCTCATGGAGGTCGCGGCCGCGCGCATCCTCAGCCCGCATCTGCGCGAAGGCGAGGTCTCCGTCGGGGTCTCCGTCGACGTCGTGCACACGGCGGCCACTCCGCCGGGCGCGACCGTCACCGCCACGGCGAGATTCGTCGGGCGGGAGGGAAAGCTCTTCCTCTTCGAGGTCGCCGCCGCGGACGACGCGGGCGAGATCGGTCGGGGCTCGCACAAGCGGGCGATCGTGGCAGCCGAAAGACTGGTCGCCGGCGCCGCTCGCCGCGGCGCAAAGACCTAAGAGCCCGTCGCCGTCGTTCTGCCGCGGGTGGCCGACCCCTCAGTATCCGGGCTTCCACCGAAGGACCAGATTCCGGGCCGCGGCGACTTCGTCGACGCGCTTGACGGGCGTGGTCCAGGGCGCGCCCCGCAAGAGGTCAGGGTCTTCTCGGCACTCGCGGGCGATCTCGCGCATCGCGTGGATGAAGGCGTCGAGGCTCGCCTTGCCCTCGGTCTCCGTGGGCTCGATCATGAGTGCTCCGTGGACGATGAGCGGGAAGGATACCGTCGGCGGATGGAAGCCATAGTCCATCAGGCGCTTGGCGATGTCCATGTTGGAGAGGCCTTGCTCAGTTTGGTATTTGTCGGAGAAAACGACCTCGTGGAGAGAGGGCGCGTCGTACTTCAAATGGTAGGTATCGGCGAGCCCCGCGCGGATGTAGTTGGCGTTCAAGACGGCGCCGCGGGCCACTTCGCCGATGCGGTTGCCGTACGCCGCGATATAGGAGAGCGCGCGAACGAACATCCCGTAGTTGCCGAGAAACGTGCGCAGGCGGCCGATCGAGTCCGGTCGGTCGAAATCCAGGAAGAACGTGCCGTCGGTCCGCCGCTCGACCGTCGGACGCGGCAGAAATGGCGCGAGCCTCTCCGTCACGGCCACCGGCCCCGAGCCCGGCCCTCCGCCGCCGTGCGGCGTCGAGAAGGTCTTGTGCAGGTTCATGTGCATCACGTCGATGCCCATCAGGCCGGGCTTCGCCACGCCGACGAAAGAGTTGAAGTTCGCCCCGTCGCAGTACAGGAGGCCGCCCTTCGCGTGGACGATGCGGGCGATCTCGAGGATTTCGTTCTCGAATATCCCCACCGTATTCGGCACCGTGAGCATGAGCGCCGCCACGTCCTCGGTCATGGCCTGTTCGAGAACGTGCAGGTCGAGCGTGCCTCGCGCGTTGGACTTCAGCTCCTTGACCTTGTAACCGGCAAAGTGGGCCGAGGCCGGATTCGTGCCGTGCGCCGAGTCCGGGATCAAGACCGTCGTGCGCGGGTTGCCGGACTTCGCCAGCGCTGCGCGGACGATGAGAATGCCCGCGAGCTCCCCCTGCGCCCCTGCCGACGGCTGCAGCGTCACCCGCGAAAGGCCGGTGAGCTCGATCAAGACCTGCTCGAGCTGCCACATGAGCTCGAGCGTCCCCTGCGACGCGGACTCGGGCGCGAAGGGGTGCCCCGTCGCGAATCCCGGCAGCCGCGCCATCTCCTCGTTGGTGCGCGGATTGTGCTTCATGGTGCAGGAGCCGAGCGGGTACATGTTCTGGTCGATCGAGAAGTTCAGGCGCGAGAGGCGCGTGAAGTGGCGCGCGACCTCGACCTCGCTGATCTCGGTCTCTCCCGCGATCTCCCCGCGCAGAAGCTCCGGCGGGATCGCCACGACCGCGGGCACGTCGAGCGGAGGCAGCGAGTAGCCGACCTTCCCCTTTCCCGAGCGCTCGAAGACGAGCGGCTCTTGGCGCGGCTCGGGGTGCTTCGGATCGGCGGCCGGCGCGGCTTTGGCCTTGTCTTCGACTTCGACCGGCATCAGCTCCTCCCTCCCAGCGCGGCGACGAGGCGATCCATCTCGACCTTCTGGTTCATCTCCGTTGCCGCCACGAGAAACGCATTGGGCCGAGACCGGTCCCAACGCGAGAGCGGCACGCCCGCCAGGATGCCGCGGGCGGCCAGGCGCGCCAGCAGCGGTGCCGCTGGCTCGGGCGCCTCGACGAGAAACTCGTTGAACGTCTGCCGCGCGTACGGAATCCGATAGCCCGGCAGCCTCGCGATCGCGGCCTTCAGGTATTCGGCCTTGGCGTGGCTCTGGAGAGCCACCTCGCGAAGGCCGCGCTTTCCGAGTAGAGACATGTGAATGTTGGCGGCGAGCGCCATGAGTCCCTGGTTGGTGCAGATGTTGGAGGTCGCCTTTTCCCGCCGGATGTGCTGCTCGCGCGTCGAGAGCGTGAGACAGAAGGCACGATTGCCCTGCGCGTCATGCGTCTCGCCCACGAGGCGGCCCGGGATCTGCCGCTGATGCGCCGTGAGGCAGGCGAGAAACCCGCAGAGCGGGCCACCCGTGTGCATCGGCACGCCCAGCGACTGCGCCTCGCCGCAGGCGATGTCGGCGCCTCCCTCTGCGGGGGGCTTCAAGAGCGCGAGCGAGATGGCCTCGGCCACGACGGCGATCGCGATCGCGCTCTTGGCGTGCGCCGCCTCCGAGCCGACGCTCCAGTCCTCCACGACGCCGAAGAAGTTTGGCGACTGGAGGGCGACCGCAAACGTGTTCTCGTCCACGGCCGACGCCAGGGCGGCCCGGTCCGTGGCGCCGTCGGGACCGAGGGGCACCTCCAGGACTTCGAGGTCGAGGTTGCCGAAGTACGTCCGGACAGTCTCGCGGTATTCCGGGTGGATGCCCGCGGAAAGGACGGCCCGCTTGCGGCCGCGCACGAGACGGTCGGCCATGAGCAGCGCCTCGACCAGCGCCGAGGCGCCTTCGTAGAGCGAGGCGTTGGCGACGTCGAGCCCGGTCAGCAGGCACATGTGAGTTTGGAATTCGAAGATCGACTGCAGCGTGCCCTGCGAGACCTCGGGCTGGTACGGCGTGTAGGAGGTCAGCCACTCGGCGCGGTAGAGCATCTGATCGGCGAGCGACGAGACGTAATGGTGGTAGAGGCCGGCGCCGAGGAAGAAATCCGATTCGAAAGCATTCACCGTCCTGCGCGAGATGCCGGAGAGCCATCGCCGGATCTCGATCTCGGAGAGCGGCCGAGGCAGGTTCGGCGCCCGCTTGACCGCGTCCGGGATGGACGAGAGCAGGGCGTCCACCGAAGGCACGCCGATCGCGGCGAGCATCTCGGCTCGGTCGGCATCCGAGGTCGGGAGGAATTTCACGCGTGTTTCTCCTCTTCCTTCAGGTAGGCGGCGTACTGCTCGGCGGAGAGCAGACTGCCCGCTTCGGCGTCCGACGAGAGCTTGACCTTGATGAGCCAGCCGTCGCCGAACGGATCGTCGTTGACGATGCCGGGCTCCGCGACCGCCTGCTTGTTCACCGCGACGACCTCGCCCGAGACGGGAACGAAGAGCTCCGACACCGCCTTGACCGACTCGACGGTTCCGAACTCGTCCTCGGCGTTGTAGACATGGCCGACTTCCGGCAACTCGAGATAGACGATCTCGCCCAGCTCCTTCTGGGCGTGATCGGTGATCCCGATCGTGCCAGTGTCGCCGTCGATCCGGACCCATTCGTGGCTGCGGGTGTAGCGCAGGTCAGCGGGGTTCACGCCGGCGCCTCCTTCGGTCACTTCGGCCGCTTGTAGAACGGCGTCGGCACGACGCGCGCCGCCGCCCCGCGCCCGCGGATGTCCACTTCGAACTCGGTCCCGACAGCGGAGGCCGCCGTGGGAAGGAGCGCCAGGCCGATCGGCTTGCCCAAAGTGGGCGAGTGCGTACCCGAGGTGACGACGCCGGGCCCGTGCGCGGTCTTCGCCGGATAGCCGTGCCGTGCGATTCCCCGGTCGACCATCTCGAAGCCGGCGAGTCTGCGCGGCACGCCGGCCTCCTTCTGCCGGGCGAGGGCGTCGCGGCCAAGGAAGTCGCCCTTCTGCATCTTCACGACCCAGCCGAGGTCGGCTTCCCAGGGCGTGACGGTCTCGTCGATATCGTTTCCGTAAAGGCACATCTTCGCCTCGAGCCGCAGCGTATCGCGCGCCCCGAGGCCGCAGGGGAGGATGCCGAATTCACGGCCCTGCTCGAGCAGGCCGCGCATCACCTTCACGGCCGAGGCCGACGCGAGGTAGATCTCGAATCCGTCCTCGCCGGTGTAGCCGGTGCGCGACACGAGGGCCGGCTCGCCCAAGACGCGCGTCGTCTTGAAGGCGTAGTAGGGCAGGTCGGTCACGCGCTCGGCCGCGACCCGGTCCACGAGCGCGCCCGCCCGAGGTCCCTGAACCGCCAGTAGCGCCGTGTCGTCCGTCTTGTTCGCCACGCCCACGTCCCCCTCGGCGCGGGAGGAAGCCCAGGCGAAGTCCTTCGGCGTGTTGCCGGCGTTGACCACGAGCATGTAGTCGTTGGCGGCGCGGCGGTAGACGAGCAGATCGTCGACGAACGTGCCTTTCTCGGTCAGGAACGCCGAGTAGTGGGCGTGCCCGTCGCCGAGCTTGCCGACGTCGTTGGGCGTCAGGCGCTGGAGGTAGCCCGTCGCGCCGCCTCCCGTGACCTCGAACTCGCCCATGTGCGAGACGTCGAACACGCCGACCCGCTCGCGCACGGCCTTGTGCTCCTCCAGGATCCCGGTGTACTGGACGGGCATCTCCCAGCCGCCGAAGTCGATCAGCTTCGCCCCGAGCTCGCGATGGAGGTCATAGAGCGGCGTGCGCTTCGGGGCAGCCGGTGTCGACAGTGGAGCAGCCATGTGATGCCGAAAAAATAGCACAGAGAGCCGCAAGGGGAGGACGCGGTCAAGCTCCATCGGCCCCGATGCGTTCTCCCCGCGGCGTTGATACAAATGCATCACTCGGCGAGAACCCTCGAGCCCCCGACCAGGTGTATCCGCCCGAGGACCCGCGGACCGGGCGTCGTCCTGCCCCCGGCCGGTCCAGTCGCAATGGTCGACCGCCTTGCGGGTTATGCCCCCGGAGTGGACAGGACGACCCGGGCGTCCACGACCGCCAGTCCCTTCTCGCGCACGATGACCGGGTTGAGATCCATTTCGTCGATCTCCGGGTGTTTCGTTGCGAACTCCGAGACCTGCACGAGAAGCTTGCGAAGCGACCCCCTGTCGGCGGGTCTACCTCCACGCACTCCCGAGAGCAGCTTCGCTCCTCGAATCTCGTCGATCATTTCCCCGGCGTCCTTCTCGGAGAACGGAGCGATCCGGAACGAGACGTCGCGGAAGACCTCGACCAGGGTGCCCCCCATCCCGAACATCACGGCATGGCCGAACTGGAGATCGCGCGTCACCCCGACGATGACCTCGCTTCCCGGCGGAGCCATGGCGCTGACGAGCACCCCGCCCTGGCGCGCACCGAGCCGCTGGGCGATGCCCGTGAGATCCCGGAACGCCTTCCGGACACCCGCCTCATCCCGAACGTTCAAGAGGACCCCTCCGACGTCGCTCTTGTGTGTCACGTCTAGCGAGTTCATCTTCACCGCGACGGGGTAACCGACTTCCCGGGCCACGGTGACCGCCTCGTCCTCGTGGCTCGCTTGCCGGGAGGAGACAACGGGGATTCCCTCGCGCGCCAGGAATGCCATCGAATCGGCCGGGGAGAGAGACCTTCCCGACGGTGCGGGAGCGGGTGCAGCCCCAGCGATCTCTGCCGTCAAGGGAAACCGATCACGGGCAAAGCGGACATGGCAGGAGAGGGCCTTGACGGCGCGGTCGGGCGTCGGGAAGACGGCGATCCCCTTCTCGTGGAAGAGGAGCCGCTCGGCCCGCTCGACGTCGGCGCCGCCGAGATACGCCACGAGGTCGGGCTTGCCCGGCTCCAGGGCCTTCGATGCCCCGGGAATCGGATCCCCGAAGATCGTCATGACGACGTCGTAGTGATCGCGCGCGGCCGCGATGACGTGACGAAAGAGCTCGGCGTTGCCGTCCCCGGTCAGATCGAGCGGGTTGCCGACGATGAAGTGCGCCGGCAGAACCTTTCGCAATTCCGACGCCAGAGCCTCGGGCAGCGGGCTGATTCGGAAACCATTGTCTGCCGCGACGTCAGTGGCAATGATGGCCGAGCCTCCGGAGCTCGTGACGATGAGCATCCGCGGCCCGGCGGGCGGGGGCACATAGGCGAGCGCCTTCGAGAAATCGTACAGCTCCTCGAGAGACTCCGCGCGGTGGATCCGGAGCTGCCGGAAGACGGCATCGTAGATCTCGTCCTTGCCCGCGAGCGACCGGGTATGCGATTCGGCCGCCTTGCGCCCCTGGACGGTTCGCCCGGCCTTGAAGATCACGATCGGCTTGGGACACTTCTTGACGGCGCCCAGGAACTTCGCCGCATCCTTCACCCCTTCGATGTAGAGGGTGATCACCTTCGTATTTGGATCGGAGGCGAAGAAATCGATGAGATCGGCCTCGTCCACATCGATCCTGTTTCCCATGCTCACGAACGCCGAGAAGCCGAGCTTCTCCTCGGCGGCCCAGTCGATCAGAGCCGCTCCGACGGTCCCGCTCTGCGATGCGATGGCCATCGCACCCTTCTGGGTGATGAGCGGCCAGGACGCGCAGAGGCCCTCGTGCGGGTAGTTGACGCCTTGGCAGTTCGGTCCAACGACACGGATCCCGCACCGCAGGGCATTCTGCTTGACCTCTTCCTGCAGGCGGGCCCCCTCCGGGCCGGACTCGGCGAATCCTCCGGTGATCACGATGGCAGCCCGGACCTTACGCTCGCCGAGCTCGAGGATCATCCCCGGGACGGAGGGCGCCGGGATGATGACCACGGCGAGATCGGTGCCCGAGGGGATTTCGCGGACCGATTTGACCGAAGGCACTCCCAGGATCGTTTCTCCCTTGGGGTTGACGGGAATGACCGGTCCCCCGAAACCCGCATCCAGGATGTTCTTGAAGATCGTGAATCCCAGCTTCCCCGGCTTTCCGGACGCGCCGATGACGGCGAGGCGGTTGGGGCGAAACAAGGCCTGAAGAGAGTCAGCCATGTTGGTCCTCGAGGTTGACCTCGGAGTCTATCTCCAGGACACATCCCGAGAGCGAGACTCGTTTCTTCGCGCTTATGATGACGTCTTGGCGCGTCCCGGCCGAGAGGAGCAGAAGCAAGCCATGAGCTACGAGTTTCTGAAGACGGGCGTGGAGGAGCGCGTCGGCTGGATCGAGTACCAGCGCCCGCCACTCAACGCGATCGACTGGAAGATGCTCGGCGAGATTCCGCGGGCACTGGACGCCTTTCTGCAGGACGAGGGTGTCCGCGTCATCGTCTTCGCGAGCGCGCTCGAGAAATATTTCTCGACGGGCGCGGATCTCCGCGTCCTGCAGGCGATGGGGCCGGAGGAGATGCAGAAGTGGGTCCAGGGCTGTCACTCCATCGTCCGCCGGTTGCGTCGAGCGCAGAAGCCGCTCCTCGCCGCGATTGCCGGGACCGCTGTCGGTGGGGGACTGGAAATCGTCCTGCACTGTGACGTCCGCTTCGCCGCGGCGAGCGCCCGGCTCGGGCAGCCGGAAATCAACATCGCGTTCATCCCCCCTGTCGGTACCACGCAGTCCTTACCCAGGCTCCTCGGACGTCCACGGGCCCTGCGGTTCCTCTACGAAGGGACGCTCGTGACGGCCGAGGAAGCCCGCGAGATGGGGCTCGTCGACTTCGTCGTGTCTCCGGAACGGCTCCGCGAAGAAGTTCAGAAATATGGGGCTGCTCTCGCGAGCAAGCCCGCGGCGGCCCTGGCGGCCATCCGCCGCTGTATCACGACGGGGCTCGAGATGCCCTTCGAAGAGGCGCTGGCCCTCGAGCTCGAGGCGGCGGTCCACCTGGCCGGCACTCCCGACTTCTCCGAGGGGCTCAGCGCCTTTTTCGAGAAACGGCCGCCGAGATGGGAGTAGGCGACGGGGCGGAGGAGTCCGATTCGCTTCGCTCCGCGAGCCGGCGAACGGTTTGACGCAGTCGCCGATGGCGATCGAACCGCGCAACGAAGTCGGACTCGCGCACGGCCCCTTTCGCTCGGACGACCGCGGCTAGCGCTGCCCGGTTGGCCACGCTCCAGCGCTCGATCCCCGGCAGCGAGCAGACAAACGGGGCCCACCGCCGCCACGCCAGGCGCTCGCCGGCCGGCAACCGGTGAAGCGAGCGCAACCCGAGGAGCCGAGCGGCTCGCGCGGCGAGCTCCCGTTCGGCCCGCCCGCGGCCCGACCCGTAATGCTCGGCGAGGAAGCGGGTCACGTGCATTCCCACATTGCCCAACGGCAGGATCTCGAGGACGTCCTCGCGCCGGTGCGCCCCGTAGAAGAACACTGGCGCGGCGGCGAGCTCTCGCAGGGTTCGCTTGGTGGAGCGATGGCTCGGTCTCGTCCGCGTGAGCCGAAGCTCGCGCCGCATGAGACGCAGCACTCTTCGATCCCGCGGCCGGAAACCGAGCTTCTGGTAGAACCACCAGGCGCCCGACTGGATCGCTTCCGGGTTGTCGTCGCCGATCTGGTACGGCGCCAGGCAGAAGACGTCGGAGCCAAACAGGTGCCGCGCGCAGGCCACGAGCCGCCCGAACACATGTGCGCCCTCTCCGCCGCGGAACGTCTCCGAGATGTTGTAGGCGAGCTCCGATGAGCCAAAGAGGGTGGCGACCGTTCCGTAGCCGAGCGGCACGCCGTTCTTGAGGACGACGAAGCCATAGAGGGTCTCGAGCATCAGGCGGCGGTCGGGCGTGAAACCGATGAAGACGAAGACGAGGTTGAGGCCGCAATCGACGAGACGCACATCCTCGTGGCTCGCGTACGAGAAGACGTCGAGATCGCGGTCCATGGAAACCATCATGGATCGCGCGAGGTGGATGAGCTCCTTGGCCTCGGCGCGGGTCGCGGCTCGAACGGAGACCGGTGGACGCTGGAGCTCATCGAGAAGCGAAGGCCGCTCGCGCCGCAACGGTCCGGTCTGCCAGTGGACTCTGTGTTGGCGAAACTTCAGCCGGGTCCTCGCCGGCGTGTCCGGCCCCGGCGCGAGAATGAGGGGCGGGTCGAGCGCGTCGTAGAGCATCTCGTGCAGTCGCCCGTCCAGGTGCAAGGCGCGGAAGCGACGCACGAGGAAGGCCGCGTCCGTCTCGGACGGCCCCTTCATGTGCGCGATCCACTCGCGCACGGACAGCGTCAGTTCGTCGAGCCCGAGGGTCTCGCAAAAGAGCGCGAACCTCTCGAGGTAGGGCTCGAGGTCATCGGCTCTCTTGAACTCTCGCCAATCGACGCTCAGGCTGTCGCCCCACCGCTTTGCCAGCCAGATCGCCGCCTCCGCAAAGAAGGAGATGTAGATCGACGTGCCGGCAATGCCGGAATTGGCGAGCGCCTTGCGGTGCCGCCGCAGGTCGGGCCGCTGGTCGAAGCCCGCAAGCATCTCTTCGACCTGGGCCAGAACCGCCGCATCGTCGGGATACGCGCGCAAGAAGCAAAGCACCTCGTGCAGACGGCGTACCTGGCGCGCCGTCTCGAGCCGCGACACGCGCAGGCCTTCGAGCAGCTCGAGCTTGCGACTCGCCGCGTCTCCTCCGAATGTCGCCTTTCGGGCCTCGAGCTCTGCGAGGAGCTTCGATCGAGAACCGGCCATGCTTCCCTCCCCGACGAACGGCCAGGCGAACACGACCGGGCTCGGACCCGCCTGGACAGACGACCGCCTCGGCGAGATTCTAGGTCGTGCCCGGCGCTCGAGCGGCAATCCAGCCCGTGGTCCGGTGCGGACCGGGTGTCTAGACGGGAAAGAGCGCCGCCGCGTTGTCGAAGAGGATCTTCCGCTTGACCGCCTCCGGAAGCGAAAGAGACAGAAAGTCCTCGACGTTCTGGCGCATCGACTCGACACCCTTCGACGGCCAGTCGGTGCCCCACAGGACGCGGTCGGCGATCTCCGGAAGCCGCGGGAGAACCTCCAGAAGCTTCTTCGGCGGGATGCTCGAGATGTCGAGAAGGACGTTCGGATGCCGTCGGAGGAGGAAGAACGCCGTGTCGTACCAGAGAGGGCGGCCGGCGTGGCAGAGGACGAGGGTGGTCTCGGGGAAGTCGACCGCCACGTCGTCGCACGCCATCGGATCCGCGTAAACATTGCGGGCGCCGGGGAAGACTGACGTCCCCGTGTGGATGAAGACCGGCCGCTTTGCCTCGCCCGCCAGCCGGTAGACATCGGCCAGAGAGGGGCAATCGAGCCTGTAGGCGTTGGCCGCCATCTCCATGTGGGGCGGGTGCAGCTTGATCGCGCCGAGGCGGTGAACGTCGAGTAGCCTCTTCATGTCGGAAGCGACGTCCCGGGAGTGTCGGGGGTGGATTCCCCCGACCGGGACGAGCCGGTCGCGGTGGCCTTCGACGTAGCGAGCGACCCAGGGGTTGACGAGGTCGGTGATCCCGATGACCTCGGGAGCCACGGAGTTGATCAGTGCCGCGCGCGCGATCCCCTGAGAGTCCATCGTCTTCAGGAGCTCGTCCGCCGAGCCGACGATCCTTCCGAGCAGATCCAGGTCGTCCCGCCCGCTCAACATGACGCGGCGGGCTCTCTCCTTCATCTGGTCGTACGGGCCGACGTGGATGTGGGCGTCGAAGACCGGAGAGACCGAAAGCACGCGGGGGATGATAGATGATAGCGGACCGCATGCGAGCTCTGCATCTGCCGCCGACCTACCAGGACTCCGCGGAATCCGGCCGTCTGATCCTGCGTGATGGATCGACCGCCTTCATCCGCCTGTCGGAGCCGAGAGACCTCGAGGCCCTGCGGGAGTTCTTCCATCAACTGTCGCCGGAATCGAAGCGGCGCCGCTTCTTCTCGATCGCCGACCCTCCCGAAGCGCTGCTGACTCGCCTCTGCGATTCATCCAATCCACGGTCCCAGCTGACGTTGATCGTGAGCCGCACCGTCGCCGGCGTCTCCCGGATCATTGCGACCGGCTCCTACGCGGCGCGCGACGCTTCGAGCGCCGAGGTCGCCTTCGCGGTCGAGGACGAATTCCAGGGCAGGGGCCTGGGGGGCCTCCTGCTCGAGCGGCTGGCCCTCCTGGCGGCCCGGCACGGCTTCGTGCGCTTCTGGGCCCTGACCCGCCTGGAGAACAAGCTGATGCTCGAGACGTTCCGCCACTCGGGCTTTCCGCTCCACTCGAAGATCGAGGACGAGTGCGTCGAGATCGACTTTTCCGTCGCTCCGAGCGAGGACAGCGTCAGCCAATCCGAGATGCGGGACCGCGTTTTCACCACCGCCTCGCTCCATCCCTTCTTCCAGCCGCGGTCCGTAGCGGTCATCGGCGCCTCTCGAGACAGATCCAGCCTCGGCTACCGCATCCTCGACGCCCTCGTGACCGGAGGCTTTCGCGGTCCGATCTACGCGGTGAACCCCAACGCGACACGCGTCAACTCGATCCCGGCATATCCCTCGGCGCGAGAGCTTCCGGCGGGGACGGATCTCGCCGTGGTGGCCATTCCGCGCGAACAGGTGCTCTCGGCCGTGGACGACTGCGGGGCAGCCGGCATCCGGGCGCTCGTCGTCATCACGGCGGGATTCGCCGAGGCGGACGCGACGGGGCGCGCTCTTCAGGAGAGTCTCCTCGAAAAAGCGCGCGGCCTCGGGATACGGGTCGTCGGGCCCAACTCCATGGGTCTCGTCAACGCCGACCCGGAGGTGCGACTCAACGCCTCGGTCTCTTCCGCTTTGCCGCCCGGTGGGAGCGTGGCGATGTCGTCACAGAGCGGCGCGCTGGGTGTTGCCATGCTCGCGCTGGCCCGGCAGCGCCACGTGGGCGTCTCGACGTTCATCAGCATCGGAAACAAGGTCGACATTTCGAGCAACGATCTGCTGCAGTACTGGCGGGGTGATGAGGCGACGCGGGTGATCCTCCTGTACCTCGAATCCTTCGGGAATCCGCGCCGGTTCGCGCGGATTGCGCGCGGTGTGAGCCGGTCCAAGCCGATCGTCGCCGTCAAAGCGGGGCGCCGGGCGGCCGGACCAGGCGCCCCGGCCCTGCCGGCAAGCGACGCCGCGGTGGACGCTCTCTTCCGGCAGACGGGCGTCATCCGGGCCGAGACGCTGGACGAGATGTTCGATCTCGCGGCCGCGCTCGAGCGCCAGCCGCTGCCGGCGGGACGCCGTGTCGCGATCCTCTCGGACGGGGGTGGCCCGGGTCTTCTCTGCGCGGGCGCGTGCGAGGCGGCGCGGCTGTCGGTGCCCGCGCTGTCGGATCCGACGAGGGAGCGGCTGGCGGCCTTCCTCCCGACGACGACGATTGCCAATCCGCTGGAGCTGGTCTTCTCGTCGTCGCCGGAGCCGTACGCCAGGGCCGTCGAGACGCTGCTTCAGGCTTCCGAGGTGGATGCCTTGATCGCGATCCACACGCCGTTTGACGTAAACGGCTCGGCCCCCATGCTCGAGGCAATCCGGCGAGGCGTCGCCGCGGGGCGCTTGGCGGGGGCAGCGGGCAAGCCGGTCCTCGCGTGTCTGGTGGCGGAGGACGAGGCGGGCACGCCGCTGGTCCTCGCCGGCGAGAGCATCCCCACCTACGCCTTACCGGAGTCGGCCGCGCGGGTGCTCGGGAAGATCGCGGCGTATGCAGAGTGGCGCAGAGGCCCGCACGGAATCATTCCCGACTTCGAGGACATCGCCCCGGCCTCCGCGCGAGCAACCTGCCGGAGGGCGATCGCGTCGCGCGGAGCCGGCTGGCTCTCGGCGGAGGAGGCGACCGCGGTCCTTACCGCCATGCGACTTCCGGTGGCTCCGAAAGCCCTCGCGGGAACGGCTGGAGCAGTCGCGGAGCCGGCGGTCGGGCAGCCGATGGCCGGAGCAGGCGTCGAGGTGAGGGTGGGAATGGTGGAGGACCCTTCCCTCGGGCCGCTCATCACGTTCGGACTGGGCGGGATCCATGTGGAGGTGATCGCCGACGTGAGCGTGCGGGTGACGCCCTTGACGGACCGCGCGGCCGCCGGCATGGTGCGGGAGATCCGGGGCTATCCCCTGCTCGAGGGATATCGAGGTCACCCCCCGGCGGACATCGAGGCCGTGCACGACGTGCTCTTGCGCGTCTCCCGCCTGGTCGAGGAGGTGCCCGATATCGCGGAGCTGACGCTCAGCCCGATCCGCGTTGGGCGTCCCGGCGAGGGCTGCCGCATCGCCGACTCGCGCATCCGCGTGGCGCTCCCTCGGAGGGGACAGGCTGCCCGGTACACTACGGCGTCGCCCATAGGCGTCGAGAGTCCGATCATTGAAGGAGCAGCGCATGACCGAGACCGCTGACCACGGCTGGCTGTGTCAGAGAATCGTCGAGGACAGCCCGATAGCGATCCTGTTCGCCGATCGCGACGGGAAGATCCGCCTCTGGAACGGGGGAGCCGAAACCATGTTCGGCTACCCGGCGCAGGAGGCGCTCGGACAGTCGCTTGACCTGATCGTTCCCGAGCGCCAGAGAGCCCGGCACTGGGAGGGTTGGGAGAAGGTCATGGCGACCGGGGTCACCAAGTATGGCCGGGACGCCTTGGCGGTCCCGGCTTTGAAGAAGGACGGCTCTCGGATCTCGATCGAGTTCAACATCGTCCTGCTTCGCGCGCCGAGCGGGGAGCTGCTGGGCGCGGCCGCCCTGATCCAGGACGTCACCGCCCGCTGGCAGCAGCAGAAGGAGATGAGGGCGCGCCTTGCGGCCCTCGAGGCCAAGAGCGGGGGAGCCTGAGATGGACTTTCAGCGGGTGACGGACCTGAGCGCGTCGGACGGCCACCTCATCCCCGCTTTCCTCCTCGCCCCTTCCTCGCCGCGCGGGGGCGCCGTCGTGTGCCACGGCTACGGCGGGTCCAAGGAACAGATGCTCGGGATCGCGGCGGCCGTCGCCGAGAAGGGAACGGCCGCGCTCACGATCGACCTGTGCGGACACGGCGAGAACATGGCGCCGATCGGCCCGGCGATGCGCGACGAAGTGGAGGCCGCGATCGCTTTCGTGAGGCGGTTCGGCAAGACCGCAGTCGTCGGCCATAGCCTGGGCGGGAGGCTGGCGCTCATGTCGTCGGCGGACGTCATGGTGGCGATGTCGCCGTCCGTCATGATCCAGATGTCACCCCAGGGCAAGTGGATGTTCGAGAACCTGCCGAGCCCGGGTGTCCGCGAGCCCCACGCGGGGTACGTGATCGAACTGCTCGAGAAGCTGGGGCCCGTTCCGTCGCACGGCCGCCCCTGCCTCCTTCTCTACTCCGAGCGCGACATTCAGGCGCTGCTCGACGGCGCCACGGGCCTCCAGGCGCAGCTTCCCCGGGCCGAAAAGTGCCTCGTCTCCGCGGACATCCGACCGGACGTGCAGCACGAAAATGGCCTGATCCGCTACCTCCCGCGCTGGTTCAACCACAGCGAGCTGCGCTTCAACTCGTCGGCCCGCGAGACTGCCGGCACCTGGCTGGCCGATCATCTCTAGTCGGCGCCGGCCGCGCCGGCGAGAGACCGTGCTAACCTCGCGCCATTGGGAGCCAAGCATGCAGTGGGAATACTTCGATCGCATGGTCATCTTCAACGACGGGGAAGAGGGACTGGAGAGCGGGCTGGACGCCTGGATCAACGGCGCCGGTTCTGAAGGCTGGGAGCTGGTTTCCTCGGCCCCATTGATTGCGCCGAACAAGGAAGGCGTCGCCTACGGCACGATTGGCCTGCACCTGATCTTCAAGCGACCGGTGGCGGCTCTGCAGGGAGCCTGAGGACGCCGTGGCCGGGTTGAAAGGCCCGGTATCGATCGAGAGCCTCTACGGCCCCCTTGGCAGCGGCGGACAGACCTTGGCGATCAAGGATGTGGTCTATTCGGTCTCCGACCTGCTCGTGTGCATGGGACTCAACTTCGACGACAGCCGGGCCATCGACGCGCTGGCGCTGCCGGACGGGCGCTACGTGTTTCGCTATTACGACGGGCAGGATCAGCGCGTTGTCGCTGTCGAATTCGACGCCGACTTTCGCTCCCTCGGCGAGGTGCGCGAGCCGCCCCCCAAGGGGATCGGAGGCGAGGAGTACTATCCGCAACACTGCGGACACTAGAGGGGACACGAGATGACGTCGAGAACCCCGGCGGCCTGCGGGATGGGCGGATAGATAAGGAGGCAATCGGATGGTCACCTTCGAGTACCGGTTCGACGTTGTCCCAGGGAAGCTGGACGAGTACGAGAAATACCTCGCGGGCGCCGGCAAGGACATCTGGCTGAAATTCCCCGGCGTCGTGGCCGTCCGAGCCTACAAGAGCATGCTGGGCGGGTCTTCCCCGCAGCGCGTGGTCCAGGTCGACTTGGAGAGCCTCGCGGCCCTCGAGAAGATTCTGTCGGATCCGGCCTTCCGGAAGGCGAAACATGTCTTTCACGGGCTCGTCACACACCTCACCGACTCATTGCTGGTCCCGGCGAGCGGGAAGAGCAAGTAAGGATCGCCCGCGCGAGCGGGGGTGCGGCAGGCCTGACGGATTCTTCCCGGAGCGCGGTGCCGACGAGGCAATCAGGAGAGCCGCCTCCAATCCGAAATTGCATGGCCGCATGGGTTGCCGAGCGAGGCGTGGCGCCCGCAGCCGAGCGGGCCCCAGACGACACTTGCGATCCACTTCCGTTGGGAACTCGTGCACGAAGGTGCCACGACGCGTCCCTGATGCGGTGCTAAAGTCCACGCCACAGACCGTGCGCCAGCGCGGAGCTGGCATCGGGAGGTCCACGGATGGCCGGAGGCAGGCAGGCCGACGCTCAGGCGCTCCAGGTCCGTGGCGACCTCCTGCGCTCCTACCCTGACGTCTTCACTCCGGAGGCGATGGCGGCGCTCGCGGCCCTGGCCCCGCTAAACGCGCCGCGAAGGGCGCTCATGGCGGCCCGCATCCAGCGCCGCGCGCGACGCGCCCGCGACCGCCAGCGCATTGCGTTCCTCGATCCCGCCGCCACGATTCCCGGAACCGAAATCACCGTGCAGGACGCCCGCGATGGCAAGTTCCATGGCAGCGAGATCCCGCCCGACCTGCGACGGCAATGGATCCAGGGCACGGGCCCGGCGGCACGCCCGGGCGCGCCTGCAGAGCAAGGCCTCCGCAGTGTCGCCTACGCTCTCCTTTCCGGAGCGGACGGGTGGATGTTCGATGGCGAGGATGCACTTGGCCAAATCTCCACGATGTCGCTCGACAACCAGCGCAACCTCAAAATCGCCATCGCTCGGGACCCCCTGTTCCTGAAGGTGGCCGAGGGAGTCGCCGCGGAGATGAACGAGTGGGCCCGCGGGTTCTTCGGGCGCCCGATCATCGACGACTGGCGCAAGCAGCTCGACTTCACAACCAAGATCTTCCGAGCGCGCGGGCTTCACCTCGATGACCGGCACGTCCGCCTGTCCGATGGCACGGGGTTCTCCGCATCGATCGTCGACCTCGTGCTCTATGTCGTCAACAACCAGGCGCCGCTCAAGGAATCCGGCGCCTCGATTGTCCTCTACCTGCCGAAGATCCAGACGGCGGAGGAGGCGGCGCTCTGGCGCCTCATCCTGGGCTCGCTCGAGCAGCACCTCTCGCTTCCCGCCGGCGCGATCAAGGTCTACGTGCTCGTCGAGCAAATCGAGGCCTGTTTTCAGTTGATGGAGATCCGCGCCGCCCTCGGGCGGCATTTCGTCGGCTACAACACCGGCCGCTGGGACTACATCAACAGCGTCTCGGACGCGATGGCCTGGGATCCGCAATTCGTCAATCCCAACATCGACGCCATCGTGATGACCTACGGCTACATGCGGAACTACGAGGACCGCGTGCGGCGGGCCGCCAACACTCCCGACGTCGAAGGCCGCTGCGCCCTTTGGGAGGGCGGCATGGAGACAAACATCCCGGTCGGCTCGGAGCGCGGTATCGCCTCTGGGATGAAGCGGGCCGTGGCCGGCGCCGAGCGCGAGCAGCGCGAGGGCGCCAGCGGTAAATGGGTCGCCCACTGGAAGATGGTGCACATCGTCAGGCCTGTCTGGGAAAAAGTGGGGCAGGACAACCAGCTCGGTCGGCACTTCCCCGCGCTCACGTACGAGGCCGCCGATGCCGACGCCCTGATGTTGCTCGAGCCGGCACCGCGCACCGTCCGCGGCGCTCGGGATCTCTTGAGCGTCGCCCTGCAGTACGGCAACGCCTTCGGCAAGGGGTTTCAGGCGGCGGCCTTGAAGCCGGCCGACTTCTTCGGCAACGACGACGTCCTCTACCTGATGGAGGACATGGCGACGGGGGAGATCCGGCTCTCCATTCTCTGGGAGTGGCTGCACAAGTCGGCTCCCTTCTCCGAAGCCGATGAGGCGACCCGGGTCGCGAAAGGGGACAAATTCGGCGCCGGTTTGTTCACGCATCTGCTCGACGAGGAGTATGCGAAGCTCCTGGCGGCAAGCAACCGGGACGTCCACGACGACTCGAAGACGACGACGCTGCCGATCGCGCGCCAGATCGCCGAGGCCTACGTGACTGCTCCGTTCAAGGCGCCCTGGTACATCGATCTCTTGAACGTCAACCTCAACAACGAGGACTTGGCGGAGGCCAAGCGGCGGATCGCCCGTTACATGGACGAATTCGGCAGGAGCGGGGTGCGCATCACCGAGAATCTGGATTTCGAGGCGGCGAGTTCCACTGCAAGCAGGAGCCAGTCATGAGTTCGACAGCAACGTCCCAGCCCGCCCTGAGCGCATTCGAGTCGGAAGTCGCCGAGACGGCACGATGGTTTGCCAGTCCTCGCTTCGAGGGCATCTCTCGTTTGCACTCGGCGCGCCAAGTGGTCGAGCAGCGCGGCACCATCGCGACCGACTACACGGTGGCCCGGTTCGCGGCCGAACAGTTCTACGATCGGCTCCGACAGCTCTTCGCCGCCCGCAAGCAGATCACGACCTTCGGTCCTTATTCTCCCGGGCAAGCGGTGACCCTGAAGCGGATGGGCATCGAGGCCATCTACCTCGGGGGGTGGGCCACGTCCGCCAAGGGGTCGGTCAGCGAGGACCCGGGGCCCGACCTGGCGAGCTATCCGCTCTCCCAGGTGCCGGACGAGGCGGCGCCGATCGTGCGCGCCCTGCTGACGGCGGATCGGAACCAGCACTTCGCGCGCTCGCGCATGACGGAGGCACAGCGCGCCGCCTCTCCCGAGATCGACTATCGGCCCTTCATCATCGCCGACGCCGATACAGGCCACGGCGGCGATGCGCACGTTCGGAATCTCATCCGGCGGTTCGTCGAGGTCGGGATACCGGGCTACCACATCGAAGACCAGAAGCCGGGCGCCAAGAAGTGCGGGCACCAGGGGGGCAAGGTGCTCGTCGGCGTGGACGAACAGATCAAACGCTTGAGCGCCGCTCGCTTTCAGCTCGATGTCATGAGGGTGCCCGGCATCGTCGTGGCCCGGACCGACGCCGAGGCGGCCACGTTCCTCGAAGGGCGCGGGGACGAGCGCGATCACCCGTTCATTCTGGGCGCCACCAACGTCGAGCTGCCGACGTACAAGGTCGGGTACGTCGCCATCCTGAAGAAGCTCCACGAGCTGGGCATCGACGAAGCGCGCGGTCATCTGCTCTTTGAAATCTCTGCGGCCGAGTACGATGACGCGAACACTTGGCTCGCGCGGACAGGCGTGATGCGCATGCTCGAGGACGGCGCGAAGGCGCTCCGGCGGGGCGACGGCCTGTCCGTCGAGGCCATTCTGGAGCGAGTCGAAGCGCGCTACCTCGAGGCGTGGCAGGCGGAGGCCACCCTGAAGAGCTATCCCCAGGCCGTTGCCGACGTGATCGAGTTTCGCGTCAACGAAGGCGAGCGCTTCGACATGAGCGGCGAGGAGTGGCTGGCGTTCGCGAACCGCACGTCGTTCCACGCCGCCCGGGCGAAGGCCAAGTCGATGGGCATCAACATCATCTGGGATTGCGAGGTCTCCAAGACTCCCGAGGGCTACTACCAGGTTCAGGGCGGAATCGATTACGCGGTCGCCAAGTCACTCGCCGTCGCGCCGTTCGCGGACATCCTGTGGATGGAGACCAAGACCGCGGATCTGACCGAGGCGAGGCGCTTCGCCGAGGCCATCCACGCCGAGTTCCCTTCCAAGATGCTCGCGTACAACCTGTCACCCTCATTCAATTGGGACACGACCGGCCTGAGCGACGAGGAGATGAGGCGATTCCCGGAGGAGCTGGGCAAGCTCGGGTTCGTCTTCAACTTCATCACCTACGGCGGACATCAGATCGACGGTTTGGCGGCTGAGGAGTTCGCCACTGCGCTGCGGCAGGACGGCATGCTGAGCCTCGCCCGCCTGCAGCGGAAGTTCCGTCTGGTCGAGTCGCCTTATCGGACGCCCCAGACGCTGGTGGGAGGTCCGCGTTTGGATGCGGCGCTCATGGCCACTTCGGGGGGCACGGCCGCGACCAAGGCGATGGGCAAAGGCTCCACACAGGTCCAGCACCTGGTCCAGACCGAGGTCCCGACCAAACTCTTGGAGGAATGGCTCGCAATGTGGGCGAAGCACCACCAACTCTCGTGCTCGCTGCGTGTCGCACTGCGGCCGCACACGGCAGGCTCGGAGCTGATGGAGCTCAGCCTGTCCCATGAGACCGGGGAGAAGGTTGCCAACATCGTCTTCGCCGTAATCGTGGACCGGCGGGGGCGCAACATCCTCTCGGTACGCGACCAGAACACCTTCGACGTCGCGTTGCGCAAGAAACGCCTGATGACACTCAACCACCTGTTCCTGGTCCATCGCTACAAGGTCTGGTCGGTCCATTACGTCAGCCCGACCGAGGACAATCGTTACCAGGCCCAGAAGATGAAGACGCACGGCCTTTTCAGCGAGGTCCACGAAGAGGTTGGTCACATCATCGTCGCGGACGTGAGTGTCGAGGGCGTCAAGGCGCTGCTCGCCCCCGACCGGGTCCGGTTGAACGACTTGATCGAGCGGAGGTATCCGTAGCGCGAGGCATCCGCCCTGCGGCCGCGCGGGTCGAACGCCGGGTGGCTGGGTCGGCGCAGAAGGGTTTCTACCGTAGTGCCGGAAGCGAGGGAAGCGCCGGCCCGCGTGGGTCGGCGATTCTCCAGCTGGGGACCCTAGCGCCGCGAGCGGGGCCGGCGGCTACCCGAGGAAAGCGCTCGGATGACGGCGCCCCAATTGTCGAACCAGGTCTCGAAGGCGGCGCGCAGTTGGGTCCTTCCCTGCTCGTCGGCCGCGCTGCGCAGAGCCTCCACGATCGCCGCCGTGGAGGGGCGAAGCCGGCGCTCGCCGAGCGGGGTCAGCTTCACGTAGACGAGGCGACGGTCCTTGGAGGAGCGGCGCGTGCGGACGAGGCCCGCCCGCTCCATCCGCCGGACGAGGGCCGAGGTCGTATTGATGGTGGCGAAAGTCTGGCGTGCGAGATCGCCGATGGTCAGGGGCTCGCCGAAGGGATTGCCGGCGAGCGTCAAGAGGGCGAACTGCTGCGCGGGCGTCAGGCCGCCCGCCGCCGGCTCGGCCGTGATGGTCTTCCGGACCGACTCGAAGAACCGCCGCAGGTGGGCCATGGTGCGGTAGGACTCCGAGAGACTCTGGGGCGTGACCACTGCCGAGATTATAGGGAGGCCCCGTCGCCGCGCTTTCTCGGCCGAGCGAAGGAACCCCGGCGCGGACAACGTGTGGCTCGACTCGCCAGACCCTTGCTGGAACAACCCCTTTGGGCACAATTCCCTGCATCTCGGCCGGTGTGCGTGAACCGTCTGAGCCAGAAACCCCTTGACTCCGGGCGGGAGACGGGACCTAGAATCATTCGATGCCATGAATAGTCGACGATGCGTAGTATTTCCTTCGCGGCTGTTCGGAATCCCACGGGCGTGAGGTGAGGTCTCGGCCCCTCCTGCTCGCGCCCGCCGGAAGTCTCGAGGCGGTCTCCGCCGCGCTCGACGCGGGGGCGGACGCCGTGTACGTGGGCCTGAAGGGCTGGAGCCGGGGCGGGGCGCGCCGGGAGCTCGACTGGGAGGAGCTCGTGGCCGCGCAGCAGGAAGTCGCCTCCGCCGGCCGGGCGCTCCATGTCGCGATCAACACCATCCCGAAGCCGGGGGAGCGCGCTCAGCTCTTCGAGCGCATCCCCGCCCTTCTGCACCTCGGGATCCAGACCGTCATCGTGAACGACATCGGGGTTCTGGCGGCGCTACATCGGCGCTTCCGCGACCTGCGCCTCACGGCCTCGATCGGCTGCGGTGCCCAGACGGTCGCCGATGCGGCCTTCTTCCGGGACCTGGGAGCTGCCGGCGTCGTGCTGCCGGCGACGGTGAGCCCGGAGGAGATGCGCGAGATCAGAAGCGTCAGCGGAGTGGCCGTCGAGATCATGGTTCACATGGTGGAAGAGTTCGTCCTGCTGGGGAAATGCTGGATGCCGAGCTATGTCCATCTGAAGCCTTCGCCCTTTCCGGCGCTGTTGCCTGTTCCGGCCGGGGACGGAGGCGACTCCCCGGAGGGTGCCCTGCGAGGGCTGCGGCAGACCGGAAGCATGAAACGGGGAGGCGTCGGAGCCTGCTTCCGAATTTGCCAGCAGCCGTGGGAGCTCTACGCGTCCGGGCGGCGCGTCGATGCGCGGCTCTTCCCCAGCCGACAGATCAGCCGGATCTCCGAGGTCGAGGCCTATGCCGAGGCGGGCGCGGACGTTCTGAAGCTTCAAGGGCGGAGCCTCCCGGTGGACCTCCTGGCGGCTCTCGTCCGCGGTTACCGGCATGCGATCGACGGCGAAGCGCTTCCGATCGCGCCTCGAGCCTCGGCCGAGTTGCCGGCGGCGTGGACGGTGGTCGGGCGATGAGGATCAGGCAATGACCGATCCGCCAGAGGGGAGTCGCTCGTCCGTGAGCGCGTTCGAGCTGAACACGACGATCGCAAACCTGCGGGATCTCAAGGAGTCGGACCTCTCGGACTACGACGCGGTGTACCTGGGCGACATCTACTGCCGGATCTACGAGAGGAACTTCCTCGAGCAACTTGGCGATCTGAGGGAAGGGCTCCGTCTTCTCAAGGACCAAGGCAAGCGGGCCTATGTGACGACCTACGCCGCGCCGCGCAACGACTTTCTGCCCAATGTGCGGAAGATGCTGGAAGCCTCGGCCGCCGCCGGCGCCGAGGCCGTCGAGATCCACAACCTGGGCATCCTGAAGATCGCCCACGACGAGTTCCCCGAGCTCCCCGTGCACATCGGAGGCTTCGCGAACCTCTACACCGGCGCCGGCGCCGAGGTCCTGCGCGGGTTCGGCGCGGTCCGCTTCACTCCCAACTACGAGCTGAGCCTGGACGAGATCCGCGAAATTGAGACCGCCTGCGATGCGCCCATGGAGATCCTGGTACACGGCAAGATCCCGCTCGGGATTTCGGATTATTGCTTCTTGCTGGAGTACGAGGAGAAGTGGGGAATCCGGTGTCCGGACCTCTGCCAGAAGGAGCTGTTCCTCAAGCAAGGCGACTGGGCCATGAAGTCGGTGGGCAAGGGGATCTTGAGCGGCAAGGACGTGTGCATGCTGGAGCACTTGCCCCGACTCTTCGGTGACGGCCACCGGTACTTCCGGATCGAGACTCTCTCGGAGAGTCCAGCGTACCGTCGTGAGATCGCGGCGGTGTACCGCGCCGCGCTCACGGCGGCCGCGGCCGGCGGCGGCGCGTTGGAGGAGAGCTGGTGGGAGACGCTTCGGCGGCATGCCCAAATCGGCCTGTGCAATGGCTTCTACTTCGGGAAGAGCGGAATGGACTATGCGGGCATCCGGCCGGACTCGTTGGGGTCCTTGCTGACGATCTCCCGTGTGGAGTCGTAAGAGAGGAGCGGCGTCATGGTTGAACTTCTGGCACCGGCGGGCAATCTGCCAATGGTCGAGGCGGCCGTCGTCGGCGGTGCGAACGCAATCTACGTGGGTCCTCGCGGATGGAGTCGGCGGCGCGACCAATACGAGCTCTCCGACGACGAGGTGCAGGCTGCCATCCAAATCGCTCACGAAGGCGGCGCGAAACTGCGGGTGGCCTTCAACACGAACATGCAGTCCCACGAGATCGCTCCGATGCTTCGCAAGATGGAGCGTTTCGTATCGCGGGGGGTGGATGGGGCGATCATGACCGACATCGGCGCCATCGCGGAAGTCCACCGGCGGTTCCCCGATCTCACCATCCACGCCTCGATCGGCGCCAATATTCTGAACGACGAAGACGTCCGCTTCTACCGCTCGATCGGCGTTTCGCAGGTCGTGGCGGACACGAAGCTGACGCTCCGGGAGCTGTCTTCGCGTAAGGAACAGATCGACGTCGGAATCGAGATCCTGATCCACGCCAACAAGTGCTACACGTACCTCGGAAAATGCTGGATGTCTCCTTACCACCGGCTCGAGCGCACCGCGGACCCCTTCGGGAAGGATCTCTTCAAGGGGAGTCCCAACCGCGGCGGTCTGGACTATCGCGTCTGCCTCGAGTCCTGGGAGCTCTACAGCGGCGGGCAGATGTGGGAAAAGAGCGTGGCCCTGAAGAACGAGGCCTTCTTCCTCCTGGCGGACATCCCCCAACTGATCGATCTCGGAGTGGAATGCCTGAAGGTTCAGGGGCGCGAATACCCCGTGCCCCTCGTCGAGCGGATGGTCAGGTTCTACCGGGACTTGATCGACACGTACATCGCCTTCCCGAAGGACGAGACCTTCGACCTCGCACCCTGGCAGGCGCGCCTCGCTTCGATCCAGGCTCAGCGAGACACGGCGCGCTCCGACGGAACCCGACTGCTGCTCGCCGAGGCACGCCAGCCGGTGCCGTCGCTTCCGCTTGCGAGCGAGATGGCTTCGCCACCGGCACGTGGCTCGGCCAAAGGGCCTCGACCGCCCGCCTGATCGGTCGCGGCGCGTTCGCTCCCGCGGCGGGCGCCTCCTCCCTCGACTACCTCGGGAGACTTCGCGCGCCGAGAGCCGTAGGCCGCGAGCCGTCGATTGACCGAAGCGGCTTCCCATGAAGAGTCGAGGGCATGTTGTGGTCGGCGCGCTGCTGGCGTTGGGGTTTCTTGCGGCGCAACGATCGGCCGAGGTGAAGCAGGACGTCGAGCTCCGAATCGGGGAAATCGACTCCCTGAGTGGCGTGATGGCGGCCCAGGGAACCGCGGTGCACGAAGGGGTCTTCTACGCGATCGCCGAGGCCAACGGCCTCGGCGGAATCGACGGTCGCCGGGTGACGCTGATCACGAGGGACGACGGCGGCCGCCCGGAGGAGGCGGTGACGGCAGCACTGGATCTGGCGGCGCGCGAGCAGGTCAGCGCCCTGGTGGGTGGCTACGCCGACAGCATCGTGGGTCCGGTGGCGCAGCTGGCGCAGCGGGAGCGCATCCCGTATGTGGCGAGCTCCTCGCTCGACCAGCGACTGACACAACGCGGGAATGCGTACTTTTTCCGGATCAGCCGGCTGGAGCCGTTCGTCGATGCCACGACGGCCGTGCCCCTGGAGCTCTCGCCCGTCAAGCAGGCGGCGATCCTCTTCTCGAGCACGCCGGGTGCCACCCAGCTCGCCCGGCTCCAGAAGGAACGGCTCGAGGCCCGCGGGGTGCGAGTCTCCGCCATCGAAAGCTTCCAGACGGGAACCCCCGATTTTCTTCCTCTCCTCGCCCGGTTGAGGTCGAGCGGGGCGCAGCTGCTGCTGATGGACGGGTTCTTCGCGGACAACCTCGTTCTCCTCCGGCAAGTCCACGGGCCAACCGTTCCCGTCCTGCCCGTCGTCGGGGCCTTTGGAATGGAGTTCCCCGACCTCATCCAGCGGCTCGGCTCGCTCGCGGAGTTGGCGATGGGAGCGGTCGCCTGGGAGCCCGGGATGTCGCTCTCCGGGGACCTGGAAGGAAGCCGCGTCTACGAGGCGGGCTTCATCAAGCAGTTCCGTCATCCCCCGGCGCCTCTCAGCATGTATGGCTACACGGCGACGCGGGCGGTTCTGGCGGCGCTGGAGAAGGTGTCCCGCCCTTCTGCGTTGCCCGCGCGGGACGCGATCCGCGACGCGCTCGCCCGAACCGACCTCAAGCTTCCGCTCGAGCATCTTCGGTTCGACGAGCACGGGGATCCGCTGCACTACGAAGTCGGCATCTTCCAGATCCAAAATGGTCGGCACGTCCTTCTCTATCCGCGCGACCGGGCCACCGGGAAGATGATCGGGCCGGAGCCGTGAACAAGAAGACCGCCTCGAGGGCCCCGACGAAGGAGTCGCGTCGAGAGAGGAGGAGGATGACCCGAAGAGTGAGGCCGAGCCGCGGGCCCGAAGACGAGGCAGAGGTCGCCTCGCCCGACGAGATGGCGAGCAGGATCGATCGCGCCCGTCTCGAAATCGACGCGATCGACCGCGCGATCGTTCGGCAACTCGCAATTCGCGCGGGCGTCGTCGCGAAGATCGCGAGGATCCGTGGAGCCGAGAGGAGGGATCCGAAACGGGAGCGAGAGGTGGTCCGGAACGCGGTTCGATTCAATCGGCGGACGGCCCGGAAATACCGTTTCGGTTACCCGGATGGCCTCGTCGCCGACATCTTCAAGGTCATCCTGAAGGCCGGAGGGGCCGTCCAGGCCGAGGCACTCGCTCTCGAAAAAGGTATTCGCGCCCGATCGGGTGACGGCCGGCCGCGTCGCGTGAGACGCCGTCGAAGGGAGAAGTTAGTGTGATCCCCCGCGGACCACGGGGTCTTACAATGGGCAACGGTGAAGGATCCCGAGTCCGTTTTCGATGCACGGACGCTCGCGAGGCTGGATCGCTGGCGTAAGGCTCGGTCCCTGTTCCTGCGGCCGGACACTCCGGAAGCCGAGCGGGCGCTCGCCGAGGCGCTGGAGAAGCGGTGGCTCCGCGCGCAGGTCTACGGCCGCGCCCGGCGGGTCCTGGTCGACCGGATTCCGACCTTGCTGAACGACCTGACGGAGCGGATCGGCCCCGCGGCCGAGTACGTGCGGGTCTCTCCCGAGGACATCAACCAGACCAAGTGGGACGCCGTCGGCAACCTGATGCCGCTGCGCCAGGCCTGCGGGCAAGTCCGCGCGTTGTGGCTGCTCGATGCACTGCGATCCGGAAGTTTCTTCGTCGAGTTCCAGCCGATCTTCGACCTTCGAACGGGCGAGCCGATGGGCTTCGAGGGGCTGCTGCGCGCGAGGTCGGCGGATGGGACGCCGCATCTGGCCGCGGAGATCTTCCCGGCTGCGGCGGTGCTCGGAATCGAGCTGGCGTTCGAACGACTCTCCTGGGTTACGGTGCTGGAAGCGGCGCAGCGCCTGCCGGCGGACACGATGATCTTTCTGAACGTCAATCCCCAGCTCTTGGTCAGCACCGACTCTTCGCTCGCGCGTCTCGGGGAGGAAGCCGAAAGGATGGAATTCCCGTACGCCCGCCTCGCCCTCGACCTGGTGGAGATCGAGCGGATCGAGTCGCTCGAGCGCCTGCAGCAGGCCCTCGCCGTCCCGCACGACCTGGGAGTGTCGATCGCTCTGGACAACGTGACCTCCGGCTACGGGACGCTCAAGTACTGCTCGGGCCTGGCTCCCCGCTGGATCAAGGTCGACAGCGAGATCACACGCAACATCGGGCGCGACCCGCAGCGCCGGGCCATCCTGCAGCTGCTGGCCCAGGTGGCACGCGAGGCCCGCGCGGGATTGATCGCCGAGGGAATCGAGGAGGGCGAGGACCTCGACGTGTGCGTCGAGGAGGGAGTCTTCGCGGCGCAGGGCTACTTTCTGGCCCGCCCCTCGGTCGACACGGCCGAGGCCTCGGAGCAGTTCCGCGCCTGGCTGGGCTCCCGGAAGGGCCTGGCGGACCCGGACCTGCCGCCGGCTCCGGCGGCCGGACAGCTCGAGCCCGGGAGCGATTTCTGAGCCGTCCCGCTGCCGGGGCGGAGCAGGAAGGGGCGCCGCTGGAAACCGTGCGGCTGGATGTCTGGCTCGACGTCGCCTGCGTGTGCTCGACGCGCTCCCAGGCGAAAGTCGCCTGCGATGGGGGAAAGGTGGACGTCAACGGGGAGCGCGCTCGGGCGCACCGCGCCATCCGCGTGGGAGACCGGCTCACGGTGACGACCGGAAGCGGCGGCCGTCGAGAGCTTCTCGTCCTGGCCCTGGCCGATCGCTCGATCCCGCGCCGGGAAGCCCGGGCGCTGTATGAGGACCGAACGCCGTCGCCCTCGCCGCAGGTGCTCGAGGCGCGTCGACTGGACCGCATGCTCGCCCCCCGGGACGAGGGGGGCCGGCCCGACCGCAGGCAGCGGCGAGAACGAAGGCGCCGGAAGGGGTGGTAAGGGCAGCGCGGAAGGCTAGACTGTCTCCATGAGCTTCGAAATTCTCTGTCCCTGTTGCAACGCCCGGCTCAAGGTCGATGCCGACTTGAAGGCGGTGATCGACCATGAGGCGCCGAAGACGCCGCGCAAGTTCGCGTCGGTGGACGACGCGGTGGGGGCGCTCAAGTCGCAGGATGTCGAGCGGGAGAAGAAGTTCGCAGCCTCCGTCGAAGCGGAGAAGACGAAGAAGGACGTCCTGAATCGCAAGTTCGAGGAGCTCTTTCAGAAGACGAAGGGAGATTCCTCGAAGCCCGTTCGCGATATCGACCTGGACTAGCGCCCGCCGCCGCCGTGAGGGTCGCGGTCTTTGGCTCGAGCCTGCCGAAGGAAGGGGAGCCGGCCTACGAGACGGCGCGCGACCTCGGCCGTGAGATCGCGCGCCGGGGGGCGGGAGTGGTTTGCGGCGGATACGGCGGGGTCATGGAGGCGGTCTGCCGCGGAGCGGCCGAGGCCGGCGGGAAGTCGACGGGCGTCGTTCTGCGCGGAAGAGGCGAGCCGAATCGCTTCGTGACCGAGGCGATCGCCGTCGAAGATCTTTCGGAGCGCCTGCGCCACCTGCGCGATCTTCCGGACGCCTGGATCTTCCTTCCGCGCGGCCTCGGGACGATGCTCGAGCTCGTCTGGATCGCCGAGTCGATCGTGAAGGGAGAAACGCGGCCCCGACCCTTCGTGTGCCTGGGCTCCTTCTGGGGCGCGACGGTCTCGACGATCCGGTCGGAGGCGGCGGGCTCGGGAGTGTCCGCACTGACGGCCGCGGTGCGGTTTGCCGAGGGCCCGGCAGAAGCCGCGAGCCTCGCGTTGTCCGAGAGTCGGTCCTCGAAGGCATAGTTTCCGCTCGGAACCGATCGGGAGGCGAATTGCGAGAAATTCGATTGCAGGGAGCCCTGGCGGTCCTCTTCGTCCTGGCGGCCGCGCGGCCGGCTCAGGCCTGGATCTACTCGGAGCACCGGGCGATCACGGCGCGCGGGATCGACACCCTCGACCCACAACACCGAGGGGCTCTGGACAACCTCTGGGCGGAGGCGCGCGTGGGGTACACGACGCGCCTCTGCGCGGCGCCCGCCGCCGGCGACCAGGGGAAGAAGCCGGAATGCGTCGACCTGGCGGCCTGGCCGGCGATCGCGGGCGACCACTCCTGCTCGCCGCAGGACATGCTGCACACGATCCTCGAGAGCGAATGGATCCTCAAGGTCGCGGCGGTCGCGTCCAGGACGGAAATGGCTCTGGCGAAGGCGAAAACCGAGAGCGAGCGCCGCAACGCCCAGATGAACGGGGACCTCGGCCTCGAGAGGGCCGACGAGGAGTACAGCACCCGCGCGTTGGGCAGCAACGCCCACTTCCTGCTGCCGCGGTCGGCAAGCACCGACCCGAAGCAATATGCCGCCGAGTCGCTCCAGCCCGGCGCCGAGCCCAATGCCATTGCGCTCTACGTCGTGTTTCATGTGGCCGCGCTGCACCGCGCCGCCCGTCTGCTCGAGGGGAGTCCCTCGGCGCCGGAGCGGGCCGCCGACATCCGCATGACCCTGGCTCTGGAAGCCTTTGCGGTCCACTTCTTGGAGGACTCCTTCGCGGCGGGCCACATCGCGGGTTCCTGGGGCTCGGCGCCGGAGCGCAAGGGAACGCACGACTACTACAACGAGCAGGGCCTCGACACTGAGACCTGGAAGCACGAATCGATGTTGGTCTTCGGGGACGGCCACATGCGGCCGTCCGACCTCGAACGGGCGGGCGAAGCGGCGCGCCGGAGCTTGACGGAGGTCCTCGATGCCGCGAAGCCGGAGTCGGAGACCCATCGGACCGCCGCCGCGGCGATGATCTTGCCGGAGGTGCTGGCGGGTTCCTTCGACGTCTGCAAGGCAATGCGCATGCCCGACTGGGTGATCCCGACCTCGGTGAACTCCGATCTTGCCGAGGTCCTTCTCTGGACGCCGATCCCGTTCCGCGGGCCGGGCTTCGCCTCGCTTCCGCGCTTCCGGGCGGAAATCGGCACCTTCATCGGTGTGGCGAGCGGTGTCACGGGCGAGAGCGCCGACGGCGGCTTCGTGGCGGGAGGGAGCGGCGGCTTCCTCGGTGCCCTGGATGTGGGGTTGCGCCTCGGCCTGGGCCTGGACGCTCTGCTCGGAGACGGGGGAGACGGGCTGATCTTCCTCCAGGCGGGCATCCAGATGAGCACGCGGTCCACGGGTGGCTGCGACCCCTATTGCCTGAACGACCCGCTGCTCCAGCAGTTCGTCCCTGGCGTTCCGGCGCGCACAGGCCTTTCCTTCCGGCTGCGCTTGCCGTTTTGGCTGATTCCGGGAGACCTGATCGCCGCGGCTCCCGTCCTCGCCTTCGCCAACCCGAGGCTGCTCGAGAAGATGGGGATCACGGCGGCCGACGGCGGGCTCATTCCCTGGCAGACCAAGCTTTCGACCCCGGTCGGCCGTCTGCAGTTTGTCTTCGGGCGGGAGGTGGCCGTCCAGCTCTATGGATACGGGGCGGAAAAGGATGCCTTTCTGGCGATCAACCCCAATGGACCCGGAGGCCAGCCGGTCGTTACGCCCGTGGCTCTCCGGTCGATCGAGTGGGATTTCCCCGTGCTCGAGATTCGCCCGTTTCGCGAGTATGGAACCCGCTACACTTTTGCCGCCTTCGTGCAGGTCGGTGCCGGGTTCGACAGACCCTTGAGCGCGGAGTCTCTCGTGCCGGGACGGCCGCTCCCCGAACTGAAGACCCGTTACTTCGGCTACATCCGGGTCTTCTTCGACGGCCGGCGCTACTTCTGACGAATCCGTCAGGAGCCCTGGGGCGCGAGAGTCCGGTAGCCCATCTCGCGGAGGATGGCGACCCGCCGGGCCAGAGGAGGGTGCGTCGAGAGAAGGCCGGAGAGCAGCCCCTCCGCTTCGGCGCCCGTGCGGCCGCGCGGGTCGGCGATGCACAGGTGCGCCACGCCCTGCTTGATGGAGGGCGTCGGCTCGATCGCGGCATCGATCTTCTCGAGGGCCGAGGCTAAGGCGAGCGGATTGCGGGTCAGCTCGGCGCCGGAAGCGTCGGCGAGGTATTCGCGCTCGCGCGACACGGCCATCGCGACAAGCCGCGCGACGAGCGGGGCCAAGAGGATCGACACCAGCCAGAGAGCGAAGAAGACGAGGCCGAGGAGGCCGCGTCCGCCGTCGCGGCCGCGTTGCGGCCGGCGGCCCCCTCCCCACCAGAGGCCCCGCCGCGTCCAGTCGGACATGAGCAGGACGGCTCCGGCCAGCGCGGCGACGACCGTCATCAGGCGAATGTCGTAGTTACGGACGTGCGACATCTCGTGCGCGATCACGCCCTGCATCTCCTCCCGGTTGAGCTTGTCCAGGATTCCCCGCGTCACGGCGATCGAGGCCTTCTGCGGGCCGGGGCCGGTCGCGAAGGCATTCGGGTCCCCGTCCGGGATCAGGTAGACCCGGGGCTTCGGCACACCGCCGGCGATCGCCATTTCCTCGACGACGTTATCGAGCGCCTTCTGCCGCGGGTCCGCCAGGTCGAGTGGGAGGGCGTTGGCCGAATCGAGGACCGCTTGGTCCCCGTCGTGCAGCGACCACCAGGCCGAGAGGCCGCCGAAGGCGAGCGCGCCCAAGGTGCAAATCGGCACGCCGGGAGAGCCCCCGCCGCCATAGAGGAAGGCGTCGGCACCGATGCCGAGGAAGGCGAGGAAGAGCACGAAGCCGGCGAGGAAGAGCCGCGTGCGCCGGAGGTTGCGCCTCTGCTGATCGTAGAGGTTGAGCGGAACCATGTGCGCTGGCGCTTCGGGCGAGGTCGTGAGCCGGCCCTCGCGTCCAACCCCTAACCCCTAACCCCTAACCCCTCGCCCCTGCTACTGCGGCCGCACGCTTAGGTCCACTTTCGGCACTTCCCGTTCGGCCGCCTCGCGGATCTCGTAGAGCTCGACCGGCTGAAACTTGAAGGTTTGGGCGATGAAGTTGTCCGGGAAGATCTGCTGGGCCGTGTTGAAGCGCGTGGCCAGATCGTTGTAGAACTGCCGCGCGAACCCGACCTTGTTTTCGGTGGAGGCGAGCTCCTCCATCAAGGCGCGCACGCTCTCGTTGGCCTTGAGGTTCGGATAGTTCTCGGCCAGGGCGAAGAGGCGAGAAAGAGTCTGGGTCAGCTGGTTCTCCTTCTCGGCCGTGTCCGCCACACCGCGCGCCGCCGCCGCGGTATTCCGGGCCGCGATGACCTTTTCGAGCGTGTCCTGCTCGAACTGCATTTCGCCCTTGACCGACGCGATCAGGTTCGGGATCAAGTCGTGCCGCCGCTTCAGCTGCACGTCGATCTGCTTCCATCCATTGGCCACCTGGTTCTTGAGCGAGACCAGGTTGTTGT
>Ga0335082_10000816_pt1 | contig 32514 bp, 29 predicted proteins | sample Lox_Sample_41_FD_206718 | JGI IMG/M metagenome (GOLD analysis project Ga0335082, IMG submission 206718) | Soil microbial communities from Loxahatchee National Wildlife Refuge, Florida, United States - Lox_Sample_4.1 | ecosystem: Environmental > Terrestrial > Soil > Wetlands | place: USA... | reverse complement strand
GCGTCGACGTCGGTCACCGGCGTTAGGCGGAAGGCCACGTCGTGCAGCAATTCGACGAGGACGCCGCCCAAGCCGCAGACCAGCAACGGGCCGAAGGTCGGGTCGGTGGTGACGCCGACGAGCGCCTCGATCCCGCCGGGCACCTCGCGTTGCAGCAGGATGCTCTGCAGCTCCGTCCCGATCCGGCGCATGCGAGCGGTCAACGTCTCAGCGGCCGCGGCAACTGCCTGCGCCGACTGCAGCCCCAGAATGACGCCGCCGACGTCGCTCTTGTGCAGCAGCCCCGGCACGATCGCCTTGGCAACCAACGGATAGCCCATGCGCTCGGCCGTCGGCACAACCTCCGCGAGCAACGCGGTTTCCGCGGCGGCGAACGGAATGCCCGCGGCGCGCAGCACCGTGTCGAGATCGGCGGGCTCGAGCCAGCACGCACCGCCGGCACGCTGCAGGACCCGATCGATGACGGCGCGGATCGTCCCCTGGGCGAAGCCGTCCGGCACCAATGGGGTACCGCGCGGCCGCGTGCGCCAGCGTGCGTAGCGCTCCGCTGCGGCCAGCGCCATGGCGGCGTTTTCCGGGAACGTGTACGCCGGCAGCGCCCCGCGCGGTCCGCTGCGCAAGCTGACCGGCGCGCCGGTGGTCGAAATGAAGACCGAGAGCACCGGCTTGTCCGCCGGCACCGCCCCGGTGCCGGCCGCAATCGCCTGCGCGATCTCCTCCGGCCGGCTGACCAAGGGCGGAATGTAGATCACGATCAGTGAATCGATGTTGGGGTCGTTGCCGACCGCCGCGATCGTCCGGCTGTACTGCTCCGGTGTCGCCGCCGCGATCATGTCGATGGGGTTCACCAGGCCCGCCTCGCGCGGCAGGTAGCCGCGCAACGCCGTCAGGGTCGCGGCATCGAGCTCGGGCAGCTTGAGGCCGTGCGCCTCGCAGGCATCGGCGAGCAAGATCCCCGGCCCCCCGGCGTTGGTCACGACGCCGACCCGCGGGCCGCTCGGCACCGGCTGCGTCGACAGCAACGCCGCCACGTCGAACAGCTCCTCCAGCGTGTTGGTGCGAATCACGCCGGCCTGCTCGAAGAGCGCGTCGACGGCGACGTCGAGACTGGCCAGTGCCGCTGAATGGCTGGAGGCAGCGCGCGTGCCCGCCGCTGAGCGTCCCGACTTCACCGCCACGATCGGCTTGTGGCGCGCGATGTCCGGCACGATGCGACCGAACTTGCGCGGATTGCCGAAGCTCTCCAGGTACAGCAGGATCACCTGCGTGCGCGGGTCCTCGGCCCAGTAACACAGCAGGTCGTTGCTCGAGACGTCGGCCTTGTTGCCGACCGAGATGAACGTCGAGATGCCGAAGTGGTGGGCGCGCACGTAGTCGAGGATCGCCAAACCCAGCGCCCCGCTCTGCGACGACATGCCGATATTGCCGGGCGACGCAAAGCACGGCGCGAAGGTCGCGTTCATCGAGACCGCGGGATCGGTGTTCAGCACGCCCATGCAGTTGGGGCCGACCATGCGCATGCCGGAGGTGCGCACGAGGTGCGCCAGGCGCTGTTCCGCGGCGCGACCGTCGGCGGACACTTCCGCAAAGCCCGCCGAGATCACCACCACCCCGTGCACGCCGGCGCGGGCGCAATCGGCCACGGCCGCCTCCACGTGCGCCGCCGGCACGGCGATGATCGCCAGATCGACCGGTTGACCGATGGCGCTGACGGCGGGAAAGCATGGCAGGCCCAGCACCTCGGTCGCACTCGGGTTCACCGGGTAGATCGGACCCGTAAACCCGTCGCGCTTGAGGTTGCCGAGCAGCGCGGCGCCGATGGTGTTGGGGTGGCGGGACGCCCCGACCACGGCCACGGACCGCGGGTTCAAGAAGGTGCGCATGCTCTGCGCCGCGGCGGCGCGTTCACGGCTGTAGCTCGCCTCCAGGTACGCCTCGGTCTCTTGTGTCGGGAAGCTGACGTGAAAGACGCCCTCTTCGAGCGAGCGCTCGACGCGGAAGCCGCTGTGGGCGAACACATCGAGCATCCGGTTGTTCTCGCCGAGCACGTCGGCTTCGAACTCGGTGATGCCGTTGGCGCGCGCGATCGGCGCCAGGTGCTCGAGCAGGAGCGTGCCGATGCCGCGGCCGTGGTACTCGTCGGCGACGGCGAATGCGACCTCGGCGCGATGGCTGACGTCGCCGTCGACGGCCGCGTAGCGTCCCACGCCGATGATGTGCTCCGCCTCACCTTGGCCGAGTGTCGCCACCAGCCCGGCCCGGCGCGCGAAGTCCACCTCGGTGAACTGCTGCAGCTCCTCCTCCGTCAGTCGCTTCTTGCAGCGGAAGAAACGGAAGTACACCGACTGTGCGCTCAGCCGGTTGAAGTGTTCGACGAGCCGCGCCTTGTCGTCGGCGCGGATGGCGCGGATGTGGATCGATCCGCCGTCGCGCAGGATCTCGTCAGCGGCGTAGTTGCGGAAGTCACGTGTCGTCTGCATGCCGCGCCCCTGGCGGGAGACTGAGCATCCGCCGCGGTCGCGAGCTTGTCAACGTGCCCTACGGACCGGCGAGGAACGGTCCCGCCCCCGACGGGGGACGAACGGAGCCGGCCAGGTGAAGACGTCACTTGTTACAAGGCAATGAATTCTGCGCAGGCAGTTGACAGATCTCGCTACTATGGACTACGAGACCACCGCGAACCGGATAAGAGCACCGCGCGGCGATACCAGATGCTGCGATCATCGGTTCCAAGATTGACGAGCCACATACCCTTCTGAGCGGGCCCACAAACCGCTCTGAGCACTTGCCTTACCCCATTACGATTGAACTTGACGTGCACGACGGCCGCATTTGCGGCTTGACAGCAACGTTCGATGACGCCGTGTGATGTGAGACTGTGGAAGGGGCCGTCAACGAACAGCATGAGTCCTAAATGACATTGACGGTGTCCTCGGGAGGGCCGCAAGATCAGAAGGCTTCACGAGTGTGGCGCTGCGTGTCAAACCGGCTCGTGATTTCTCTGAACCGCGACAAATCGAACGCGCCGAGGCTAATCTATCTTCCGTTTATCGGCCCGCCCTGCTGTAACGTGGGTTCTTGTGACTAACGCTAGGGCAGATCGCTCACGTCCTGCAGCTCATTGGCGGGCGCACCGGCCAAGCGTATAGCCTGTGGTTGCCCCACCACCCCGGGTTCGGCCCGCCACACAGGTTTGCGTTTTGCTCTCGTCTCGCGGTAAGGGTGCGCACATATTTCATTTTACGAACCGTCGGCAGGGAGGGCCACGATGAAGGGAGCCGTTGGAACGGGGCACCGGGGGTGGAAGCTAGGCGCGATGGTTGTCGTCGGCACGCTGGCGCTGCTCGTCACCAGCGCGCGCGCCGAGCAGAAGGACAACGCGGGCAAGCAGCTGTACCTCAAGTACTGCTCCCCCTGTCACGGGGAGAGCGGCAAGGGTGACGGCGTGGTGGCCACCTTCCTACGACCGAAGCCCACCGACCTGACGCAGATCTCCAAGAAGTCCGAGTTTCCGTTCATGGACGTGGCGTCGGCCATCGACGGCAGCAAGCTGGTGCGCGCGCACGGCGACAGCGAGATGCCCGTCTGGGGCGAGCTCTTCAAAGAGGAGGCCACCTCACCGATGGCGCGCCAAGCCGAGGTCCGCGGTCGGGTGATGCTGATCACCGAGTACGTGCGCTCGATCCAAGCCAAGTAGACCCGCTGGCTCTCGCGCTTGCAACGGGCGCTGGTAGCCGCACGCTGCACGGGTATGAAGGGGCAGAGTCGCAGGCCACGCCACGCGCCGCGGGCCTGCGTGCACGCATTTGAGGACAGCTTACGCTTCGGGCGCCAGCTGGCGCGGCGCCTCGGGATCGGCTGCTCCTCGATCGCTTGCCATCGCTTTCCAGACGCCGAAAGCCTGGTGCGCATTCGGCCGCCCGCTGGCGCGCACGCCATCGTCGTGCGCGCCCTGCACGACCCCAACCGCAAGCTCGTCGAGGTCCTGCTGGCCGCCGATGCGTTGCGGCGCGCGGGGGCTCGCCGTGTCACCTTGGTAGCTCCGTACTTGCCGTACATGCGCCAAGACGCGGTCTTCGCTCCCGGCGAGGCCATCTCTCAACGGGTGATCGGCGCGCTGCTCGGCCACGCCTGCGATGCGGTTCTGACGATCGAGGCGCACTTGCATCGCGTCACCACGCTGGCCGCCGTCGTCGGCCGTGGCGGCCGCTCGCTGTCGGCGGCGCCGGCACTGGCCCGCTGGCTGCAACGCGGCGGCTCCGCGCCGCTCGTCGTCGGACCCGATGCCGAGTCGGCCCCATGGGTCGGGGCGATCGGGCGGGCCGCCCGAGTGCGCTGGGTCGTCGGCCGCAAGCATCGTCTCAGCGACCGGCGCGTGCACATCGAGCTGCCGCCGCTGCCGGCGGTGCGCCGCGCCGTGATCGTCGACGACATTGCGAGCAGCGGCGTGACGCTGGCGGCGGCGGCGCGCGCCCTGCGCCGCGCCGGAGTCGCGACGGTGGACGCCGTGGTCGTGCACGCCATCTTCGCGCCCGGCGCGCTGGCACGCATCCGCCGGGCCGGCATCCGCCACGTCGTGTCGTGCGACACCATCCCTCACCCCACCAACGCGATCCCGGTGGCACCCCTGCTCGCCGCTGCACTGCGCGCGCGGCGCCCGTGAGCGCGGACGTAGTTGCGCGGCTGTGGCCGACGTGGCACTAGCGGGAACACATGTTTCGCATCAAACATCTCCGCATCGACACGCAACGCGAACACGTGATCATGATCCATCAATCCACCGTGCGCGCCGGCAGCCTCGGGTTCAATCCCCTGGACCGTGTCCATATCTTTGGCGCTGACCCAAGCGATGGCGCGCAACACGAGGTCACTGGCATCCTCAATTTCTGTCGCGATGCTTTGGTGGAGCCCGACGAAATTGGGCTGTCCGACGACGCTTTCGCGGATCTCGGCTTGCCGGAGGGCGCGCAGGTCCAGGCCACCATCGCCCCGTCACCACCCAGCGTCGACCTGGTACGCCGCAAGCTCCAGGGGCAGCGCCTCGACCGCCCCGCTTTCGACGCCATCCTCAGCGACGTCGTCCGCCATCGCTACTCCAAGGTCGAGCTGTCGATGTTCGTTCTCGCCTGCGCCTTGCGCGAGCTCGACTTGACGGAGCTGGTGGATTTCACGCGCGCCATGATCGGCGCCGGCTCGCGTCTGGACTTCGGGCCGGGTCCGGTGGCCGACAAGCATTGCATCGGCGGCGTGCCCGGTCACCGCACCACGATGGTGGTCGTGCCCATCCTCGCCGCGCTCGGGGTCATCGTGCCGAAGACGTCTTCACGCGCCATCACCAGCCCGGCCGGGACGGCCGACACCATGGGCGTGCTCGCGGAGGTGGCGCTGATGCCGGCGCAGCTCCACCGCGTCGTCGACCAGGTGGGCGCCTGCATTGCCTGGGGCGGGGCGCTCGACCTGGCGCCGGCCGACGACATTCTCATCACCGTCGAACGGCCGATGGAGATGGATACCGAGGCGCAGATGGTGGCGTCGATCCTGGCCAAGAAGAAGACCGCCGGCGCCACCCATGCGGTGATCGACATTCCGGTCGGCGTCACCGCAAAGGTCCGCTCGCATCACGACGCAGCGCGGCTCGCAGCCTTGTTCCGCGCCGTCGCCGAGCAGATCGAGCTGCGCCTCGACGTGCTCATCACCGAGGTGCGCGGGCCGATCGGCTGGGGCATCGGGCCGCGACTCGAGGCGCTCGACGTGCTTGCGGTGCTGCGGCGCGAAGCCGGCGCACCGCTCGATTTGCGCGAGAAGTCGCTGTTCCTCGCGTCGCATGTCCTGGAGATGGTGGGAGCGGCGCCGCCCACGGGCGGCTATCGTGCCGCGCAACGAGCCCTCGACTCCGGCGCCGCCGAGCGCGCCTTCGAGCGCATCGTTGCGGCCCAGGGACCGCGCGATCTGCCGCCGGCGCCGCTGCATCACCACGTCGTCACCTCGCACGCCGACGGCCGTATCGGCGAGATCGATTGCTGGCGGATGGCGCGCGTCGCCAAGCACGCCGGCGCGCCGGCGAACGTCGCCGCCGGCGTCCGCCTGCTGCGTACCGTCGGCGACGTAGTGGCCAAGGGGGAGCCGCTGTTCGAGATCCACGCCCAGAGTGCGGCGCAACTCGACTTCGCCCGTACCTATGCTACAGCACACCCCGACATCGTCCGATTCGGCTTCTGACCTCGCCTCTCACAACTGCGAATTCTCATCCCCGGCTTTGGCGACTCCCGGAACCGGCTGCGGCGCGCCGGCGGCTCACCGTCGTGATCGGTCGTCACGCAGCGCTCCATCTGCCGCTGGCATAGCACTGGCTCCTTCGCAGCCTGACAGAAGGAGGCTGCCGATGCGACTGGTCAACCGTGTACCGACGTTCCGCACCGTGGCCGTGAGTGTGCCGCTGCTACTCATCGGGATGGCGTGGGTATCCACGAGCCACGCCGGAGAACCGCCGCCGCCGTCACGGGCCCTCTACCTGAAGTATTGCAGCGCCTGTCACGGCGAGACCGGCAAGGGCGACGGCGTGGTCTCGGGGTTCATGACCCCGAAGCCCACCGATCTGACGTTGATCGCCAAGAAGGCCGGCGGGAAATTCCCGTTCATGGAGGTGCTCCAACAGATCGACGGCACCACCGCCGTCCGGGCGCACGGTGACCGCGACATGCCGGTGTGGGGCGAATCCTTCCGCCGCGAGCTGCCGGATGCGTCGCTCAACCGCCAAGCCCGGATGCGCGGGCGCTTGATGTTGCTGACCGAGTACGTCGAGTCGCTGCAACAGAAGTAGCGGGCGCCCGCCGGAGTGTGCTACGCACGCTCCAGGACGTGGCGGGGCCCCCGGTGGACTGGTTGATCGATTCACTACGCGAACGTTTGAACGACCTCGCCCGCAATCTGTTCTGGACCTGGCATCCCGAGGCGGTGGCGATCTTTCGCGATCTGGACCCGGTGTTGTGGCGTGCCACCAACCACAACCCGATAGCGTTCCAAGCCGCCGTGCCACCCGAGCAGTTGGTACGGCGCGCTGACGAGACGGCGCTCGACAGCCGCATCAACCAGGCGTTCCATCGGCTCGACGAGTACCTGCGCGACCACTCCACGTGGGGCGACCGGGTCTGCGGCGCGTTGAAGACGCAGCCGGTGGCCTATCTCTCGGCGGAGTTTGCGCTGCACGAATCGTTGCCGATCTATTCGGGCGGTCTCGGCGCTCTCGCCGGCGATCACGTCAAGAGCGCCTCCGACCTCGGCATCCCGCTGGTCGGGGTCGGTATCTTTTACGGGCAGGGATACTTCAACCAGCAACTGAACCGTGAAGGCTGGCAGCAGGAGCAGTACGGGCAGGTGGAGTTTGCCGCGCTGCCCTTGCGGCGCGCTGTCGCCAGCGACGGCATGGCGTTCACGTCGCTCCGTCCCACCCACGCGCCGGCGGAGCTCGACACGTTGCCGTTCCACCGCCCGCTTGCCGAAGGGGCGCCGTTGATCGTCGAGGTGCCGCTCGATGGCGAGTCGCTGCGTGTCGGGGCGTGGCTCGCTACGGTGGGACGCACGACGCTGGTGTTGTTGGACTCCGACGTCGAGGGCAACAGCCCGGCAAACCGGGCGCTGACGGCGCAGCTCTACGGCGGCGACGAACGGCTGCGCCTGCGTCAGGAGCTCATCCTCGGCATCGGTGCGGTGCGCATGTTGGCGGCGCTCGGCATCGCGCCCGGCGTGCTGCATCTCAACGAAGGTCACAGCGCCTTCGCGGCGCTGGAGCTGGCGCGCCAGCGAGCCGCGGACGATGGGGTGTCCTTCGCCGCCGCCCACCGCGAGGTCGCCTTGCGCACGGTCTTCACGACACACACTCCCGTACCCGCGGGCCACGATCGCTTCCCACCCGAGGACGTCCTGACACATCTCGACTGGTTTCAGCGCGACACCGGGATGACTGCCACGGAACTGCTGGGGCTCGGCCGCGTCAACCCGCAGGACGACAACGAGCCCTTCTGCATGACCGTACTGGGGCTCAAGTCGGCGCACTACGCCAACGGCGTGTCGGCCTTGCACGGCCGCGTCACCCGACAGATGTGGCAGGTGTTGTGGCCCACGCGCCCCGAGGTCGAGGTGCCGATCGGGCACATCACCAACGGCGTGCATGTACCGTCATGGCTGGCGCCGCCGCTCTTCACCCTCTACGAGCGCTATCTCGGCCGCGACTGGCAATCCCACATGTGGCACGCCGATACCTGGCGCGGGATCTACGACATCGACGATGCCGCCTTCTGGGAGGTGCACCAGATCGTCAAGCGGCGCTTGTTGAACTACGTGGCCCGGCGCGCCGCGCAGCAAGCGGCGAGCGGCGTGACCGGTGGGCTGGTGCTGGCGCCGACGCACCTCGACGGCGACGTCCTGACCCTGTGCTTCGCGCGACGCTTCGCCGAGTACAAGCGCGCCGCGCTGCTGTTCAGCGATCCCGACCGTTTGGCGCGGCTGGCGAACGCCGGCGGACGCGGGTTGCAGATCCTCATGGCTGGCAAAGCTCACCCGCGCGACGACGTCGGCAAGGCGCTGTTGCAGCGCATCGTGCAACTGCTGCGCGACCCGCGCTTCGAGTCGCGCGTCGCCCTGGTGGTCGACTACGACTTCGGCGTCACCCGCCACCTCGTCCAGGGTGCCGACGTGTGGCTCAACACTCCGCGCCGTCCGCAGGAAGCCTGCGGCACCAGCGGCCAAAAGGCGCTGCACAACGGCGCGCTCAACCTCTCGGTGCTCGACGGCTGGTGGGCGGAGGCCTACGACGGCCACAACGGCTTCGCCATCGGCGACGGTCGTACACACGCGGACCCCGCGGTGCAGGATGCGCGCGACGCCGCCGCACTGTACGACGTGCTCGAGAACGAGGTGATCCCGCTCTACTACGACCGCGGCCCGGACAATGTGCCCCACGGCTGGGTACAGCGCGTCAAACACTCGATCGTGAGCCTCGCCTCGCGCTTCAACGCCGACCGCATGCTGCGCGACTATGTCCGCGAGTGCTACCTGCCCGCCGCCGGCGCGCTGTCGAGCGCCATGCCGCGCAGCCATGCCCGGGCGCTTCCCGGCGATACGTGATCGGACATCGCGTCCGCATTTCGTCCCGCACACAGATCGTGATGTCGTGGTTACTCCAGCAGACCTCACGGAGTTGACAGGACCTACCGTCGGAGTGTTATGAGTGCCCATCCTGCGCTTGCACACCGGCGCGAGCGTCGAATGGGAGGGCCCGATGGCATCAATACGCGTCACCACCTTCAACCTCGAAAACCTGTTCAATCGCTATGCCCTGCTCGACACGCCCTGGGAGAACCGTAGCTACGAAAAGATCGCCCAAGCCGTTGGGTTGGCGTCGATCGCCAGCCGTCAGGGTGACCTGGTGGCGTACGAGACGACGGACATCCAGCGGGACAACACGGGGCGAGCCATCCTCGACTCGGCGCCGGACGTCCTCGCCGTGCAGGAAGTCGAGAATCTCTACACCCTACGCATCTTCAACCGGCAGTACCTGAAGAACTACTTCGACCGCATGATCCTGATCGATGGCAACGACCCGCGCGGCATCGACGTGGGGTTCCTGCTGCGCAAGGGTTTCAGCGGACAAATCACCGGCATCCAGACGCACATCGACGAAGGACAAGGCGGCAAGGCAGTGGTGCGCGGCCCCGGTGGTCCCGGGAGCGCCATCGGCTACCCGGCGACCAACGCAGTATTCTCGCGCGACTGCCTGTGCGTCGACGTTGCCATCGGCGGCGCCACGCTCGCCTTCCTCGTCAATCATCTCAAAGCGCAGGACGGCACCGCCGACGCCGACACCCGCCGGACGCTGCAGGCAACGCGTGTCGCCGCGCTCGCAGCGGAGGCCCGCACCCACGGCAAGCTGCCGATCGTTCTCGGCGACCTCAACGCCGACGTGGCAGATGCGAAGCAGACGAAGAACAAGGCGAAGAAGCGCGCCGGCGACAGCCTCCTGCCGCTACTCACCGCAAAGGGCCTGGTCGACAGCTTTGGCGCCACCGCGGAGAACTGGACGCATTACTACGAGTCCGACGACTCGGTCAGCCGCCTCGATTACATTCTGGTCGACAAGCAGCTCACGGTGAACGGGCGTGAGGTGCTGCGCAAAGGGCTCAGTCTCAAGTGCGACCAGACGACTGCGCCGCGGTACCCTACCATCGGCCTGACCCATACCGAAGCCAGCGACCACTGCCCGGTCACGGCCGTCATCGAAGTCTGAGGTGCACCGGCGACACGTTCGACGGGAGCGACATTCGCTCTCCACCGCCGCCGAGGGCGCCTGGTTGCCGTCAGTCGCTCAGCGCATGCGCCTTGAACGCGAAGCGCGCCGTGCCGCTCGAGCGGACGAATAGCACTTCCGGCGGCTCCGGCGCGGGCGCGCCCGCGGCATCGACCACCACGTCCCACGCGAAGCGGGCCGCACCGGTCGGCCTCGCCGCGATGCAGCGCGCCTGCGGGTTCACCGCTTGCACTATCGCCTCCAGCGCCGGCGGCGGTGCCTCGTCGAGGAGCGCGAACCACGTGCACGTGTCGGCTTCGTGCAGCGCCTCACAGTCTTCGAGCCAGAAGCGACCGCGCGCCGGCGAGAGCAGCTCGACGCCAAGCCGCGTGTAGCCGGGCGGAAACGTCGGGTGGAGCTGCAGCACCTTGAGGATTGCGTCCATGCCGTCGCTCGAGATGCGGAGCGCCTCGCGCAGCCGGCTCGCCGCAACCACGCCGGCACCGATCCACTGCGTGCGTCCGATGTCGCGCGCCACTGCCGCACCGGCGCGGTCCGCCACCGTCAGCATCAACGCACGGATGAGCAGGTGGTTCTGGATCAACAGCTCGCTGCACACCCGCACCAGCGCGGCATGCGACAGCACCTCGAGATGGAAATCGGGGTCGAAGGGACCGCTGTAGTCGCGACGTCCGCCGGCGTCGTCCTCGGGCAGCGGCGTGAGCTCGAGACCGGCCAGGCGTGAGGCGCGCACGCGCTGCGTCAGGGCGATCTCCGCGACCGGTTCGGCCTCCGGATCGATGCTGATCTCCCAACGGCAGTGCGGCACGCGGTCCGCAGGCTGACGGGGGGGGCGATGGATCGGGCGACAGCGGGCGCGCGGGTTGGTCGCCACGGCGGTCGCGTCGAAGGTCGGATCCTCGATGGAGTGACACATCGAGAAGACCGCTTCCTCACCAAACGGCTCCACCTCGAGCAACGCGCCGCAGCTCGGCAACCAGAAGAACCCGTGCCGTGGGCTTTCGAGCTCGTAGCGCACGTCCATGTACTGATGCGCGAAGCCGACATCGAGCTGCAGCCCCTTCATGATCGTCGCCACGTCGTCGCCCGCGAACCGCATGGCGCGCTGCATCCGCCGAGTATAGATCGGGCTGGCGCCCATCCACTCCTCGATCGCCACCGCTTCGCGCGCCGCGGCGCCGAGTTTCATGTGCACAGACGGCAGCGCCGCGCGGTTGAGGAGATGGCCGAACAACATGTACTCGCGTCCGAGCACGGCCAGCGCCCGACGGGAGAAGCCGGCGAGCGTCGCCGCCGGGTCGAACGGCCCGCTGTAGTCATCCATCGGCATGCGCATCCTATGAACGTTGCGGCTGGGCCGGTCAAGCGGGCATCGGTGCGCTCGCGACCTCGCCTTCCGCACAGGTACCGCCTGAATTGGAACACCAGATGTAAGAGCGACGCTGAGCACCAGGGGCGTTGCCCCTGGCTTCGGTATGGTCGCCCTTTCAGGACTCAAGCAGTTGGATACGCCATTCAGTCTCTCAAGATCATCAGCCCCGAACGGGGCGCCAACCCGTGAGCCCGGGGCATCGCCCCGAGGCTATGGCCGCGCAAGCCAGGACACTGCCCCCGGGATCACGCCAGTAGCCTGCACACATCGCTGGCGCCGCTAGCCGTCGTTTCACTATAGAAGACCTATGAACGAGCCACTCTTCCGCTCCCGCCCGGGGGCGTTCGACATTCGGCCGGCGAGCCAGTCGGAGGCGACGCGCGTCACCGATGGCATCTGGCTCTCCGAGGGATTGTCGAACGCTTACCTCGTGCTCACGCCTGCCGGGCGCGTCGTCATCAACACCGGCATGGGCTTCGAAGCTCCGGTGCACAAGCGCAACTTCGACGCCGTCGACCGCGGTCCGGTGCGCTACATCCTGCTGACCCAAGCGCACGTCGATCACGTCGGTGGCGTCGCGCTCTTCCGCGAACCTGGTACGCAGATCATCGCGCAAGCGAACAATCGCATCTGCCAGGCGGACGACGCGCGTATCCATCCGTTTCGCGTCGCGCACAGCGCACCATTCTTCCCGACCGCGGTCGGAACGGCGGAGAAGCATCGCCACGTGCAAGCGCGACCGGAGCCGACCATCACCTTCACCGATCGCCATGCATTCGAGCTCGGCGGCGTGCGCTTCGAGCTGATCTCCACCCCGGGTGGCGAGACCATCGATTCGACGTGCATCTGGCTTCCGCAGACTCGTACCGCCTTCGTCGGCAACGTCTTCAGCGCCCTCTTCGGTCACTTCCCGAACCTCGTCACCCTACGCGGCGATCGGTACCGCTTTGCGCTGCCCTTCATTGACGCGGTCGACCGCGTGCTGGGGCTCGAGCCCGAGCTCCTGCTCACCGGGCACTTCGGACCCATTCGCGGTGCCGACCTGGTGCGCACCGAGCTGACGCGGGTGCGCAACGCTGTCCAGTACGTGCACGACGCGACCGTGAAGGGCATGAACGAGGGCAAGGACGTGTTCACGCTGATGCGCGAGATCACATTGCCACCGGAGCTCGAGGTCGGCGAAGGCTACGGCTGTGTCTCGTGGAGCGTGCGCGCCATCTGGGAAGGCTACGCCGGTTGGTTTCACCAGCGCTCGACGACGGAGCTGTATCCAGTTCCGGCGAGTACGGTGTACCCGGACATCGTCGAGTTGGCGGGCGGCGCGGCAGTGGTTGCCGGCCGAGCCCGCCAGCGGCTCGCGGCCGGCGATGCGGTTGCAGCGATTCATCTCGCCGAAATGGCGCTCGGCGCCGACGCGGCGTCGCGCCCTGCCCTCCAGGTCTACCTCGCCGCCCACGAGCGCTTGCTCGACGAGCGCGGTGGCCGCAACTTCTGGGAGACCGGCTGGCTGCGTCACCAGATCGAGCGCACGCGACGCGCCCTCGACACCCGCGATGGGGTCTGAAGCGAGATGCCCGCTGCGCACGCTCACCCACCCTACGTGACACAGCGCAGCGGATCGGCATAATACACCCGCAACCAAGGTTCGACGCAGGAGGCATTTCGATCATGCACGCAGCCGCGCCCGAGTATGACCCGACGACGCTCGACGTCATCACCCCCGAACACTACGAGCAACGTGGCTACCCGCATCCCGAGTGGACCTGGTTGCGCCGTCACGACCCGGTCTTCTGGTACGACCGCCCGAACGTGGATCCGTTCTGGGCGATCACCAAGCACGCCGACATCATCGAGATCGGCAAGCAGCCGGAGCTCTTCCTGAACGCGCCGCGCCTGGCGGTGTTCACCAACGACCTGCCGCCACCTCCGGAAGGCGCGTCGCGACACCTGCTCAACATGGACCCGCCCGACCATGCGCGCTACCGCCGCGTCACCAGCGGCTGGTTCACGCCGCGCGCCATCCGCGCCATGGACAGCAAGGTCGAACGCGTCACGCGCGAGGTCCTCGATGATGCGACGCAGAAGACCGATGCCGATTTCGTGCGTGACGTCTCGGCGCGCATCACCATCGCGGTCATCGCCGCGATGCTCGGGGTACCGCGCCGCGACTGGGAGCTGCTGTTTCGCTGGACGAACGAGATCATTGCGCCGCAGGACCCCGAGTTCCAGCACGGGTCGACGGCGTACGAGACCCTCGATCGGGCGCGCCTCGAGCTGTTCACCTACTTCAACGACCTGGTCACCGAGCGCCGGGCGCGGCCGACGGACGATATCGTCAGCGTCGTGGCGAACGGCGAGGTCAACGGCGGGCCGCTACCGCCGGTCGAGCTGCTGTCCTACTACTTCCTGCTCGTCGTCGCCGGCAACGAAACGACGCGCAACGCGATGACCGGCGGCATGCTGGCGTTCCTCGAGCATCCCGCTGAATGGGAGAAGCTGCGCCGCGATGCGGCGCTGCTCGACAGCGCCGTCGAGGAGATCGTGCGTTGGACGACGCCGGTCATTCAGTTCGCGCGCACAGCGACGCGCGACTACGCGCTGCGCGGCAAGACCATCCGCAGCGGCGAGTCGGTGTGCCTGTTCTACGCGTCCGGCAATCGAGACGAGGAAGTGTTCGAGGAGCCCTCCGCGTTCCGCATCGACCGCCATCCCAACCTGCACATCGGCTTCGGCATGGGCGAGCACGTGTGTCTGGGTGCGCACCTGGCGCGCCTCGAGTTGCGCCACGCCTTCGCGCAGCTGCGCGAGCGGCTGGAGTCGTGTGAGCCGGCAGGGCCGGCGCAGCGCGTGCGTTCGAGCTTCGTCGGCGGCATCAAGCGCGCCCCGATGCGCTGGCGCATTCGGGCGCATCGAGGCTGACGCTAGTCTAGCCGCGCGTCTCAGATCGCCAACCCGTGTCTCAGGAGCATGCGGTAGAGGGTGCGCTCGCTGATGCCCAACACTTCTGCGGCTTGTCCGCGGTGGCCGCGCGTGGCGCGCAGCGCACGCTCGATGTGCGCCCGCTCGACTTCGTCGAGGGTCACCAGCGGCCCGCCGGCGGCACCCTCGGTGGCGATGGCATCTCGTTTGCGGCCGCCTACACTCAGGTGTTCGGGAAGGATCCGAACGTCCTCGGACATGATGTAGGCCGATTCCATTTCATGCACCAACTGCCGGACATTGCCGGGCCAGCCATGCTGCTCGAGCGCCGCCACGGCTTCCGGGGTGAGCTGCTTGCGCCCGCCATAGCGCCCGTTCAGCCGCTCGACGAAGTATTGGGCCAAACGCCCCACGTCTCCGGCTCGCTCCCGCAAGGGCGGCACCTCGATGGTGATCGCCCGCAGTCGATACAGCAGGTCTTCGCGGAACAGCCGCTCACGCACCATGGCGTCCAGGTCGCGATGCGTGGCGGCCAATATCCGCACGTCGACGCGAATCTCCACCGTCCCACCGAGGTGACGGAAGGTCGAGTCGTCCAGGACGCGCAGCAGCTTGGCCTGCGTGCCGAGCGACATCTCGCCGATCTCGTCGAGGAGAAGCGTCCCGCCGTTGGCCACCTGAAACAATCCCGGCTTGGCTGACGTGGCGCCGGTGAAGGCGCCGCGCTCGTGGCCGAAGAGCTCGCTCTGCAGCAGCTCCTCCTGCAGGCCGGCGCATTCGACGACCACGAACGGCCGGTCGCGCCGGGCGCTGCGAGCGTGCAGCAACCTGGCCACCACACCTTTTCCCGCGCCGGTCTCGCCACGGATGAGCGCGCTCGAGTCGCTCGGCGCCGCCCGTTCGATCACCGCCAGCAGGCGGCGAAACGCCGGGCTGTCTCCAACGAACGACGGCCCCGGGTCTGGCGTCGACAGGGCGTGCTCAAGCAAGCGTGTCCGCTGCCGCATCCCCTGCCGTTCGAGCGCCTTCTGAATGCGCATCTCCAGCTCGGCGAGCGGACAGGGCTTGGCGACATAGTCGGCCGCGCCGGCGCGCACCGCCTCGACCGCCGACTCGATCGAACCCTGGCCGGTCAGCATGATCACTTCGCTCTGCGGGCTGGTCTCGCGAATCTTACGCAGCACCTCGAGGCCGCTCATGTCCGGCAGCCGCAGGTCGAGGAGCACGATGTCCGGAGCGAGCGCCGCCGCCACACGCACCGCCTCGCTGCCGGTCGCCATCGGGTGCACCGACCAGCCCAGTTGCCCGATCTCCTCGCCCATCACGGCGCGAAAGGCGTCATCGTCGTCGACGAGCATCAACGACGCACCGCTCATGGGTGCATCTCCGCCGCACCCGGAGCGGCCATCCCGCTCCCAAGGGCGATCGCGGGCCACATCACTTCGAATGTCGATCCGGCACCCGGACCGCTGGTTACGCGGATATCGGCCCCCCAGCGCTGCGCAAAGGTGAGCGACAGGAACAGCCCGAGCCCAATGCCGTCCGGGCGCAGGCTGCAGAACGGTTCGAAGATGCGGGCTTGATCTGCCGGGGCGATGCCACGCCCGTCGTCACTCACGCGGATGCGGACGGGATCGTGGCCGGCCACCGTGAGTCGCACCTCGCCGCCCGGCGGGCTCGCTTCGATGGCATTCAAGATCAGATTGAGCAGGATGTGCTGCAAGTCGGCGCCGTTGCCGCGGACGCGCACGCCCTCGACGGCCGAATCGATGCGGATGCCGACGCCGCGCGCCTTGGCAGTGGGCTCGCTCAGTCGCGCCACCTCGTGCACCGCCGCACCGACTTCGATGACCTCGGCGGGAGCACCCTTCCCGCTCGCCAGTCGAAGAAAGTGCTGAATGGTGGAACGGCAGCGCAGCAGTTGATCGCGGGCGATCTGGGCGTGCTTGCCCACCTGTTGCCAGCCGTCGGCTCGCCCTCCCTCCGCCGTCCGCAGAATGCCTTCGACGCAGGCCAAAACCGTGTGGAGGGGCGTGTTGAGCTCGTGGGAGAAGCCGGACGCGAGCATGCCAAGGGACGTCAGGCGATGTGATTCGGCCATGCGGACCTCGGCGCGGCGGCGCTCCGAAATGTCGCGCCAGACCTCCACGATGCGCACGACGTTACCGGCGTCGTCGAGGATCGGGGAGGCTCGAACCTCCTCCCACGCGGTGTCGCCTCCCGGCAACGGCCGGCCGTAGACCTGGCTGCGTCGGTCACCGTGTACCAGACACGATCGCGCCGGGCACTCGTTGGCGCATCCCAGGCTCGGGTTGACGTCGTTGCAGGGACGGCCGACAACCTTCTCCGCGACGCTGCCGGCGCGCCGCAGGAAAGCGTCGTTCGCAGAAACGACCCGGCGGTCCGCGTCCAGCACCACAATGCCGTCGTCGATGGCGTTGATGATGGTCCTCAGCCGCTCGGCGACCCCAAGCTGCTTGGCCGCTTCGAGGAGTCGCTCCCCACGATCCTGCCACGAACGCACGACTCGGTAGGTGAGAACGACGGCGACGTAGAACATGGCGAACGAGATCCCGCCGCCGCCCAGGAGCCACGATAGCGCCATGTGCTCCCTGCCCATCGGCATGCGCGCCAGCAGCGGGGCATAGGGAATGATCTCCGCAATTTCGCCCAGTGTGATCGCTGAAACGATCGTCATCACCGTCCACAACCACAGCCGCACCACGCGACGATCGAACAGCACCGTGCCAACGGCGACGCAGCCGCAGATGGCCGCCGCCGTGTACAATCGGGTATGCGTCCCGTAGATGTACGCCCCCTGCAGCACGTTGACGCCGCACAGCACGGCGGTGCCGTAACTCAACAGCGGATGGATGGGCAGGGTCCAACGCCGCGTGATCAGCGCCCAGGCCAGCAACGCGGTGGCCAGCACGCTTTCGATACCCAGGAGCCAAGTCTCGACCGCCAGCACGGCCTGGTCGAGGTAGGGCGCCTGGTCGGGGTGGCGGGCGAAATGGACCCCCGCGACGAACTCCCAAAGGTCAAAGGCCAGGAAGATCGCGAGCACGAGCGCGCATTTCTTGGCAATCGACCATTCCGTCGGATTGCGCACACGGCGCGACAGTGCGCTCAGCCCCCAGTCCCCCATGCCTTCTATTACGATCCCCGGCCTCCACAGGTCAAACACCCTCGGGGGCGCGCCGGGCGGCGCGAGCGATGCGATGGTCAGCCTTTCGGCGTGGGTCCCATCGCACGTCGCCCGCGCGTCTGAGCCCTGATGGGGCATGATCGACGTTGCCCCGCTGTCGACTCGCTCGGTCTTCCGACCTCAGTATGGCTGCAGGACGACCGTCGGCAAGCCGGTGGCAGGATTCACCAGCTCGAAACTCACGCTGCTGACCTTGTTCGCAGCGGAATTCAAGTGAACATAGCACGACGCCTCCTTGTCCGTCGTCGAGTCATAGATGACTGACGTACACGTTCCCGGCTCGGTCACCAGGCCCTTGGACACCGGCGTGTAATTCCCAAATTGGTTGACCACGATCTTTACGTCACCACCCGGAAACGAGTGCGCGGTAGGATTGCTGCAGACGGTGCAGCGGAACTGATAGCCGCTGGTGCCGGCATCCAATGGCGGAGTGAACAGCTCGGCCGCGCCGGCCGGCTGCAACAGGGTACCGATCAGTATCACACTGACAAACAGGTAGCGGACCATCGTTGACCTCCTCACCTAGAAGTCCCGGAACGCCTTACGGCGTTCGCTGACCGCGGATATCGTGCGCCCGCTCGCGTCAATGACGTAGAACCCGACGCGCACGTCCTTCGCTTTCACGTTCCCGCAGCATTGATCGACCTGGACGACACCCACCGCTTGCTGACCGGCGACCGCGCTAGCGGTCGTCGATACGCACTCCCACGGCCCAACAGGGTAAAACACGCCAGATGGATACGAGCTGCCGAGCGCCACCTGCAAAGACACATTTGCGGTCTTGGTTTGGTGGGTGTTGCAGACAATGAGCTTGTATTTGACGCCGGTGCGTCCGTCGTACAAGTTGGGGGTGATTATCGTTGGATAGTCGTAGTAGTGCCCCGCCATGGCGGCCTGCTGGCTCAAGCTGGCAGCGATGGCAACGATGACAACGACCAGAACCAGTCTTTTCATGCATCGCTCCTTTGCGAAGGTTTCACTCGTTCGTAAGAGCCTCAGTCGCCCTCAGTAGCCTTCGAGGCCCTCGGACTCCCAGGCGAAGGCTGAAGCCACGCAGGGCGGAGACCCCGGGGCGCAGGCCCGCAGGTGAATCCGCACGGTGTTCTTCCGCTTGCTTCCTTTGAAGGTAATGCGACAGAACGCGTACGAGGACGTTGATGCGGTGACCGCTGCCTCCTCGCACAAGTCATGGCGATTCGTATTGTTCAGCGTGAGCGTTGAACAGTTGCCGTCCTTGCAGATCTCCATGGCAGACACAGTGTGGTTTCCGCAGATTCGGCACACGTACTCGTACGACGAGCTGGGTGCGTAGAGGGCTGGCGTGACGACCTCGGCGGCCATCGCCCTCGAGCCGAGCGCGAGGACAAGCGCGAGCCCCCCCCAATAGACGGTGTATGGCTTCATGTGACCTCCCTTCCGTTGTCGCTCTTGATCCTGCCTACCGCTTGATGCCCGTTGCGATCACTTGGTTGACGACGCTCAGCGATACGCGCAGTGACTTCGCGCGGCTGGACGTTACTTGTCCATACCGGATCTGTAGACCGCTGGCTGCCTTCGCAACCGCGTAGGACGTGCAGGTGTTGGGCCCGATGGTGACGACACTGGAATCGGTGCACTGCTCGGATTTCAAATCGCTTGGATAGAACAGACAGAGCGTTGCTTGAATGTCCTTCGCGCCGTGCACGTTGCACGCCGTGAGGCGATACTGGTAGCTCCCCGTCGCCCAGCCGAGGGGTTGGGTGGACAGCACCCCTGCACGCGTTTGGGCTGGAAGGACCCAAGTGGCTAGCGCCACGAAGATGATGCAACTCACTCTCACTATCGATCTACTCATGTCGGAATTCCTCCTCACTAGGTGTGTGGAAGCAGCGAACCCCTACCCCGGGACTATCCAAGGGGTGCCTCGATCAGCAGACAGCCGCGCCGCATAGGCGGGCCGCGGTTGTCCTGCAGGGTGGTCGGCGTGATGGGAAACGAGACCTGCGTTCTGCTCTCCATCACACGGCCTCCTGGTATTCTGGACGGACGCGACGCGGTTCGGTGCGAAATGAGCGATCACAGGCCACCCCGCACCGCAATGACATGCTGATTAAGTGAACTTGTCTTCAAGTTGACTACCCACTGACCCACTGTAAAGTCCTGCACATAAGCGTATTCTGTGTCACTCAGTAGTGTTGTCGATGACCAGGCTGCATACGTGGGGTATTGGGGATCGTAGGCGATGCATGGCCACGCGCAGCGGCACCCCGGATCCCCCCCTTTCCCCTTGCACTCGAAGTCCGTCAGGATCGTTTGTACCTCGGCGCGTGTCGGCAAGCGCCAATCGTTCGCGCCGGCGAAGCCTGCCCCAGTGTTTAGCGTCTGCAGAAAGCTGGTGAATACCGTCCCGTTCCCTAGCCACGGTGAGGCCGTCGTCCAGGAGTACCCGTTGTCTTTGTCATGCTCGGTGTCGTCGTCCGTTTTCTGCTCCCAAACCAGCCCGCTCAGATTGTCCGTGGTGGTTGTGCCGTTGTCCGTGAATCGGGCACCGCGGCACGAACTGCCTGCCAGCGCAGCTTTCGATTGAAACCTGGTCCAGTTGGCAAAGTACTTGTGCCGGCACTTCCAGAGCGCCTTGCGATCGTCGAACACCTGTCCGCCTTCGATCCGCGCGGCGACATCTTGCTCGCATCGTAGATAGGTGCCCCATGCCTGCATACGCTGCTGCCGACACTTGTCTTCGGCCGACGCGCCCAGCGCCGGCCCGGCCCACAGCAGCGCGGCGCAGGCGATACCTGCAAGCGTCCCTCGTGTCATGATGTCCCTCCTCTGGGAGCAGATTCGTCTTGCGACCCCGCTCTGCCGTGTCCCATGAGCGCCAGCGCGGTTGCAGACCAACAAGGCAGCTTTCGGGCCAGCTCAACGCCCGCCGACCGGCGCGCACAACGCGCCGCGCACCGCGACGCCTTCTGCCAGATTGGCAGGTCGTGTCATGACAAACTGGCAGGTCGGGCGCACGGTGTGGTGCTACACTACGACGAACTCGCAGGCGCGCGCACCAAAGTAAGGGGAAGTCGAGGTCAGCAGCAGCAGCAGTATGCCTCGACGCTCGCCAGAACAACGGCATTCGAAGAACTCGCCGTAGCGGTCTTGCCAAGCTGTGGCGTGTCTCGGCACCGGCGACCAGCTACCCCTCGCCGTCGTTGAGTTCGAGGCGCGGATGCGGACACCAAAGATGGCCCTGCCTCGGTGGCGGGGCGATCGCGTGCGCCTCGAATCGACGCGCACAACCCCGGGCATGGCCCTCAGCCGCGCCGGCGGCGCGGCGGGACCCCGCTTCGCGCTGATCGCTCAGCCACCGCGGCGGCGGAGCCCCGTCACGTCCGAACTGGCGACTCCGTGAGAGTCGCGCGGCAGGTTCTACTGCCCGTTGCCGCCGTGCGGACCGAGGTTGACCCACACGCTCTTGATCTGCGTGTAGAGCTCCAGCGCCGCCTTGCCCATCTCGCGTCCGAATCCGCTCTGCTTGTAGCCGCCGAAGGGCGAGGCGGCGTCGAAGACGTTGTAGCAGTTGATCCACACCGTACCGGCCTTGAGCGTCTCCGCCATGCGATGCGCCTTCTGGATGTCGCGCGTCCACACTGCGGCAGCGAGCCCGTAGGTGCTGTCGTTGCCCGCCGCCGCCACCTCGTCGGGGTCTTTGAACGGAATGGCGCAGACCACCGGCCCGAAGATCTCTTCGCGGGTGATCTTCATGTCGGGCTTGACGTCGGTGAACACCGTCGGCTTGACGAAGTAGCCCTTGCTCAGCTGCGGCGGACGCCCGCCGCCGGCCGCGACCTTGGCGCCCTCTTGCTTGCCGGCAGCCAGGTAACCGGTAACCCGTTCGTATTGTTCGCTCGACACCAGCGGCCCCATCTCGGTCGCGGCGTGCATGCCGGGCCCGAGCTTGATGCCTTCGGAGTACTGCACCAGCTTGGGCAGCAGTTTGTCGTACGCCTTGTGTTCGATGAACAAGCGCGAACCGGCGCAGCAGCACTGCCCATGGTTGAAGTAGATCGCCGACGCGGCGCCAACCGCAGCTTCGTCGAGATCGGCGTCGGCAAAGACGATGTTCGGCGACTTGCCGCCGAGCTCGAGCGAGATGCGCTTCAGATTGCCCGCCGCGGCACGCATGATCTGCCGGCCGACTTCGGTCGACCCCGTGAAGGCGACCTTGTCGAGGTCCGGATGCGCCGCGATCGCGGCACCGGCGGTCTCGCCAAATCCCGTGACGATGTTCACCACCCCGGGCGGAATGCCGGCGTCGTCGAGCAATTCGCCGAGCCGCAACGCCGAGAGCGGCGTCTGCTCGGCCGGCTTGAGCACCACGGTGTTCCCGCACGCCAACGCCGCCCCCAGCTTCCACGCCGCCATCAGCAGCGGGAAGTTCCACGGGATGATCTGACCGACGACGCCAACCGGTTCGCGCAGCGTGTAGTTCAGGAAGCGCTGGCCGGGGGTCGAGACGGGAATCGTCTCGCCCTCCACCTTGGTCGCCCAGCCGGCGTAGTAGCGGAAATGGTCGACTACGAGCGGAATGTCGGCGACCCGCGCCACGGCCAACGGCTTGCCGTTGTCGAGCGTCTCGAGTTGGGCGAATTCCTCTGTGTGCTGTTCGATCAAGTCGGCCAGCTTCCACAAGGCGCGGCCGCGCTCCGACGGCGTCATGCGCCGCCACGGCCCGCTCTCGAACGCCCGCCGCGCCGCGCGCACGGCGCGGTCGACGTCTTCCTTGTCCCCGGCGGCGACCTCGGCGAGCGGCAGCTCGGTCGCCGGATCGTACGTCGTGAACGTCTTGCCGGATGCCGCCGCGACCCACTTGCCGTCGATCAGCATCCGTTCTGTACGCCCGCGAATGAACGCCTGCACACCGGCATCGACGTCCGGATACGTGGTCTGAATGCTGGCTGTTGCCATGGGCTCCTCCTTCGGCCGCGCCAGCTGAGAGCGTATGCCCGTCGCCGCCGTGCGGACCCGATCACGCACCATGGCGTGCTGCCCGCAGACGCTTGGGACCACATCGCCCCAGCTCGGCTACTGACTTGCCTATACGAGCGCCCGCTGCCGGAAGTCAATCACCCCGCTGCACGTCACGAATCGACTACACTCCGGCGCACCCCGCGGTCGCCTCGCATCCGACCGCAGCGGTCGACCGCAGCGAGAGGCGGGAATACGTGCGGGCACGCTCGCCGACGTATGCCGCCGCCGGGCGAATCAAGCGATCTTCGGCGGCCTGTTCCAAGACGTGCGCGGTCCACCCGCCGGTGCGCGCCACCGCAAAGGTTGGGGTGAAGAGCTCGGGCTCCAGGCCGATGCCATGCAGTAGCAAAGCCGTATAGAACTCGACGTTGGTTTCCAGACGGCGTCCCGGCTTCACTTCGCGCAAGACCCGTAAGACCACATCCTCGACGCCGCGCGCGTCGTCGTAGAGACCCGTGTCACCGGCGCCTTCGAACAAGCGCGTGGCGGCGGCGCCGAGCACCTCGGCACGCGGGTCGCGCACCTTGTAGACGCGGTGGCCGAAGCCCATGATGCGGCCGCCGCTCGCCACCGTGGCGCGGATCCACGCCTCGGCCTCGGTCGCGAGGCTACGCCCGCGGCGCGCGGCCGCCGCCCGGATCTCGAACACCATGTCCAGCGCCGGCCCCGGCGCCCCGCCGTGCAGCGGCCCTTTGAGTGCCCCCACCGCGCCGACCAGGGCCGACACCATGTCGGAGCGCGTGCTGGCGATGACGCGTGCCGTGAACGTCGAGGCATTCATCCCGTGATCGACGACGGTGTTCAGATACGTTTCGAGCGCGCGCACGACATCCTCGCGCGGCAGCACGCCGCTGAGCATGTAGAGATAGTTGGCCGCGTGGCCAAGCTCGGGGCGCGGCGCGACCGGTTCCGTTCCGCGGCGTAGCCGATCGTACGCCGCGACGATCGTCGGGGCGCACGCCACCAAGCGGATCGCATCCTGCAACGGCGCCGCCGCGCCGCCGCCGCCCGCTGCCACGTCCGTCACGCTCAGCGTCGCCATCCCCATGCGCAGGGCATCCATGCTACCGACGCCGCGCGCCGCCGCCGCCCGCAGCAACGCCAGCGTTTCCGCGGGCAACGCCCGCGCCGCCGCCAGCGCGCCGCGTACCGAGGCGTGCTCCGCGGCGGTCGGCAAGCGATCGTGCCACAGCAGGAACAGCACTTCCTCGAAGCCGGCCTGCGGCGCCAACTCCTCGACCGGCACCCCACCGATGAGCAAGTGGCCGCGTTCACCGTCCACGTCGCTCAGCCGGGTGGCCGTCGCCACCACGCCTTCCAGCCCACGCGCGATTGTCGTCATCCGCACTTCTCCTTTCGATAGGGGCGATGCTGCCAATTCATCATATTACTGTCAATCTTGACTATATAATCAATCTATTGAGACATGAATCAACGTCAGGTATCACTGCCTCCGTGGCAACCTTTCTCTCGGCGGAGCAGGCGGCGGCGGAGCTCGGAGTCAACATCCCGACGCTCTACGCCTACGTGAGCCGCGGCTTGATCCGCTCCGAGGCGGAGGGCCGCACGCGCCGGCGCCGCTATCTCGCCGAGGACATCTGGCTCCTGAAGCAGCGCAAGCAGCACCGCCGCGATCCGAACAAGGCGGCCGAGGAGGCGCTGCACTGGGGCTTGCCGGTCTTGTCGTCGCGGCTCTCGGTGATTCATGGCGGCCGCTTGTACTATGCGGGCCGCGACGTCATCAGCCTGGCAACGACGAGCAGCCTGGAGCAAGTGGCGGCGCTGCTGTGGATGGGCGATCTCGGCGCCCCCTTTCCGGCGGAGGTCATCGATCCGCTGCCGCCGGAGTGGGGCACGCTGGCCCGCGTCGTGCCGCGGCTGCCGCCGCTCGAAGCGTTCCAGCTGGTGCTCCCGGTGGTGGCGGCACACGATCCGTTCGCGTACGACCTGCGCCCCGAGTCGGTGCAGCGCAGCGGCGCCCGTATCCTGCGCCTGCTCGCGGCAGTGGCTGCGGCCACCCGCCCGACGCGCGCCCCGGTGGCGCAGGTGCTGCAGCGGCGCTGGGCACCGAAGCGGCCCGACGTGACCGCGTTGCTGCAGGCGGCGCTCGTCTTGTACGCCGACAACGGCCTCAACCCGTCGAGCTTCACGGCCCGCTGCGTGGCCTCGGCGGGATCGACGCCCTACGCGCTGGTCGCTGCGGGGTTGGCAGCGCTGCAAGGCACCAAGCACGGTGGCGCCTGCGAACGCGCCGCCGGGCTATTGGAGGAGGCCGCTGATCCACGCGGCGCCCGCCGCGCCGTCGTCGCCCGTTTGCGTCGCGGCGAGAGCATGCCCGGCTTCGGGCATCCCCTCTATCCGGACGGCGACCCGCGCGGCGCGCTGCTGATGCAGCTCATCGCCAAGCATCGTCCGAAGTCTCCCGACGTCGCCCTCGCCCTGGCGCTGACCGACGCCGTGCGCGAGCTGATGAACCAGCATCCCACCATCGACTTCGGTGTGGTCACCTTGTGCCGCGCCCTGCAGCTGCCGGCCAGCGCACCGCTGGCCTTGCTCGGCGTCGGGCGCGTCGTCGGCTGGATCGCGCACGGTCTGGAGCAATATCGCGAGGGCCGCGAGATCCGCCCGCGCGCGCGCTACGCGGGGGAGCCGCCGCGCGCCTGACCGCCGGCGCCCGCCCGCTTGACGGCCGCGACGCGAATCGACGAAAAGGGGAATGCATGGCGCGCACACTGCGGATGGCGATGGTCGGCTGCGGCGCGATCGCGCGGGTGCATCTCCCGGCGATCCGCGCGGGCGCCCCGCGGATCGAGATCACCGCTGCCATCGACCCCGACGCGACGCGAGCCGCGGCCCTGGCGCGCGACGCCGGCGCGCAGCCCTTCAGCAGCCTGGAGGAAGGCCTCGCCGGTGCCGACTTCGACGCCGTCGATCTGATGCTGCCGCACCACCTGCACGAGGCGGTCACGGTGCGCGCCTTCGCCGCCGGCAAACATGTCCTGCTGGAGAAACCGCTGGCGACGACGCTCGACGCGTGCGAGCGCATTCTGGCGGCATGGCGCCGCGCCGGCACCGTCTTCCTGGTCGCCGAGAACACGCAGTACTGGCCTGAAGTGCTGACCGCCAAGCAGCTCCTCGACGCCGGGACCATTGGCGACGTCGTGACCGCGCGCGGCAGCTTCGCGATCCCACCCCTGCCCGCCTACTACGGCGGCGAGCGCCCGTGGCGCTGCGACAACACCGTGGCCGGCGGTGGCATCGCGCTCGATACCGGCTCGCATTGGATCCGCCCGCTGCGCATGCTGCTCGGCGAAGTCGACGAGGTCGTCGGGGTACTCGCCCGTCCCTACGCCGCCATGCAAGGCGAATCCCTGGTGCGCGCCCTGCTCCGCTTCCGCTCTGGCCCCGTGGCGGTCCTCGACGGCATCATGAAGGACGGCCCGTTCGTGCCCGAGCCGACGTTTCGCATCACCGGCATGCACGGCGAGATCACGATCGAGCGCCCCGGACGCGTCGTGCTGTGGAACACGGAGCATCCAGAGGGCACGCAGGTCGGAGAGGTCGGCGGCTATCAACGCTCGTACCCAGGCGAGTTCGCCGACTTCGCGGCGGCGATCCTCGACGGCACGACGCCAGCCGCCGGGCCCGAAGCGGCGATCGGCGAGCTGCGCGTCGCGCTGGCGCTCTATCGATCGGCCGAGACGCGGCGCTGGGAGCAGGTGTGGGCATGAGTGTGGCGGACCGCGTACGATTCGACTTCTCGGGATTGCACGTGCTGGTGAGCGGCGGATCCAGCGGTATCGGCCGTGGGATTGCGCGCGCCTTCATCGACGCAGGCGCGCACGTCGTCATTACTGGCCGACGCGCTGCGGCGACCGACTACGACAGCGACCTCGCGAGTCTCGACTACCGACAGCTGGAGGTGACGGACGCTGCCGCCATCGACGCGCTAGCTCGCTCGTTGCCGGAGCTTGACGTGCTGGTCAACAACGCTGGCGCCGCCCTCCCGGGTGGACGCAGCGAGTACACGCCGGACGTCTTCGAAGAGTCGGTGCGCATCAACCTGTTCGGTGCCTACCGCATGGCCGCCGCGTGCCGTGAAACACTGGCGCGCAGCCAACTCGACGGCGGCGCCAGCGTCGTCAACCTCGCATCGATGGCCTCGTACTTCGGCATCACCGCCGTGCCCGGCTACGGCGCCGCGAAGGCGGGCATCGTGCAGATGACCAAGACGCTGGCTGCAGCGTGGGCGAAGGACCGTATTCGCGTCAATGCCGTCGCGCCGGGGCTGATCCGCTCGAACATGACCGCTCGCATCCAAGCGTTGCCCGAGTTCACGCGCAAAGACTTCGAGCGCATGCCGCTCGGCCGCTGGGGTACCCCCGAGGAAGTTGCGCCCGCGGTGCTCTTCCTGGCCAGCCCGGCGGCGCGCTACATCACCGGGCAGTGTCTGCCGGTCGACGGCGGCTACTCAATTGCGTGAGCGGCAGGCCGCGCGCGAAGAAAGGCATCGTATGAACCCACCCACCCCCGTCACCGCCGATCACATCCGCACCGTCTTCCAGCGTTACGTCGAGCTGGTGACCCGCGGCGACTTCGAAGCGGTTGCGCTGCTCTACGCGGAAGACGCGACGGTGGAAGATCCCGTGGGCTCGGCGCCGCACCGCGGCCGTGCCGCCATCCGCGAGTTCTATCGCGCCTCCGCCGGCATGGTGCACCTCGAGTTGGAGGGACGCGTGCGCGTCGCCGGCCGCGAGGCCGCTGGGGCCATGATCGCCCGTCCCACCGGCGCCGCCGACGTGATGATCGAGACCACGGACGTGATGACCTTCAACGATGCCGGCCAGATCACGTCGATGCGCGCCTTCTGGAGCCCGGATACGATCTACCGAAGATAGTCGGGGGCTCGGCGCGAACCAGTGAGGTGGCGTTCGGCGATGCAGGCTCCGCAAGAAGCAGCCACTCGAGGAACTGGACGCGGGCCGCAGACAGGGACTAGACGGCCGCCGGCGGATCTGATAATCAGATTTTCATGAAAACAGGCAAGTCGCGACGCGAAAGCGGAGCGACCGTTACCAAGCCGCCGGCATCGCGGCGTGCGCGCTATGCGATTCGCGCCGAGACGGCGCCGCGAGTGCGCGAGGAGGCTGCCCCGAGCGAACACAGGCGCACCCGTGTGGTGTCGGCGACCGAGGCGGCGCGCAACTTCTCCGATCTCATCAGTCGGGTTTGCTACAAGGGAGAGATCTACATTGTCGAACGAGGAGGGAAGGCCATGTGCGAGTTGTCTCCGGTCGAGGCCCGTCGTTGCACGGGCGCCGATCTGCTGAGCGCGTTGACGACGTTGGCCCGCCCCGCCGAGGAGTTCCTCGCGGCAGTCGAGGAAGTGACCCGCCGCCAACCCCTGATCGAGCCCTCGGCGTGGGAAAAGTGATCGACTCGAGCGTGCTGATCGCCGCCGAGCGCGGACAGCTCGATCTGCGCGCCGCCCTGGCCGACCACCGTGACGAAACGTTCGCGATCTCGGCAGTGACCGCCTCCGAGTTGCTGCACGGCGTGCATCGGGTCACCGCGGCCAAACGGGCGACCACCGAAGCGTTCGTCGAAGGCCTCCTGCAACATCTGCCGGTGCTGCCCTTCGACCTGCTCGCCGCTCGCGTTCACGCTCGACTGTGGGCCGACCTGCTCGCTAAAGGACAGCGCGTCGGGGAGCGCGACCTGCTGATCGCCGCGACGGCGCTGGCGAGCGGCAACGCCGTCGTCACCCGCGACGAGCGCAGCTTCCCGAGAATCCCGGGGCTCCAGGTCGTGCGCTGGTGAGGGGACGCAGCGCGCACGAGAACGCCCACGCCGAGCACAAGAGCGGCTTCGCACTACCCATGGACCTGAGTCGGACCCGGCGAATAAATTGGCGGCAACGAAAGGCGCCACGTTGCCCTGCGGCGACTCCCCCCCGCCCTCCGGTGCGTGGGGTGGGGAGAGCCCACGCAGGTGGGCTTGGCGCCCTTCGTAGCCGCGGTTTCAACCGCCGGGGTAGAAGCAGCGGGTTCACCCTTCAAACCGGCTTCCGCCGGTTCTGCCTCTCGGCGTGAGCACGCGACCATGCGCATCGACGACATCCGCGTCACCGACCTCGCCGCGCCCGTTCTGACCGCGGCGCAGCGGGCGGCGATCGACGCGGCGCAACACACGCCGGTGTCGCTCACCGAGGACGCGGTTCTCGAAGCTGCGCGGCAGCGCACCGGTCTCTCCGACTTCGGCGCCGCGGACTTCCGCGCTCGCTTACGTGTCTGGCTGGCGGCCGCCGACGAGGACACCGAGCTGGCGCCGCTGGGTCGCCTCACCGTTTTCGGCAACTGCGTGCGCGTGCTGGCCAACCGTCTCCGCCTCGAAGCGCTGCTCAAGCATCATCCCGAAATTCTCGACGTCCAGATCCGCCGCCCCATCATCATCGCCGGGTTGCCGCGCTCGGGCACTACGCACCTGGTGAATCTCATCTCGGCCGACACCCGCTTGCGCTCCCTGCCCTTCTGGGAAAGCCTGGAGCCGTTTCCGGGCCCCGAGGACGTTGCGGGACCCGATGGCGTCGACCCGCGGCTGCGGCGCTGCCGGGAGAGCTACGAGCGCGGCGACCGTCTCCTCCCGTTGCTGCGCGCCATGCACCACATGACGCCCGAGCACGTCCACGAAGAGATCGAGGTGCAGGAGCTCGATTTCTCGACGTACAACCTCGAATGGTACGCGCGGGTGCCGCGTTGGCGCGACTTCTACCTCTCCTACGATCAGCGACCGCACTATGCGTATCTCAAGAAGGCGCTGCAGGCGTTGCAGTGGTTGCGTGGCCCGGATCGGTGGGTGCTCAAATCGCCGCAGCACATGGAGCAGCTGCTGCCGCTCCACGCCACCTTTCCCGACGCCACAATCGTCCTCACGCATCGTGATCCCGTCTCCGTCATCCAGTCGGCGATCACCATGCTCGCCTACGGCGCGCGGCTGCGCCGCCCGCGTGTCGATACGGCGGACATCGCGGCCTACTGGATCGACCGCATCGAACGCCTGCTGCGCGCCTGCGTGCGCGACCGTGATCGGCTGCCGGCGGCGCACAGCCTGGATGTGCTCTTCCACGAGTTCATGGCCGACGACGTCGCCATGGTCGAGCGCATCTATCGTCTCGCCGACCTGCCGATGACGGCGGCGGCGCGCGCCGACCTGGACGCCTTCATGGCCAACAACCCGCGCGGCAAGTTCGGCCGCGTGCGCTATGATCTGCGCACCGACTTCGGGATCGAGCCCAGCGCGCTGCGACAACGCTTCGCCTTCTACCTCGAACGCTTTCCGGTGCGCGCCGAGGACGATTGACAGCCACGGTTGGCTCTGCTTCCAACCAGCCCGTTGCCGTCGCCGATGCAGGAGAGCCCATGCAGCGTTCCGTGACGATCCGCACCATCACGATGGTCGTGATGCTCATCGCCGCCGCGCCGGCGGCGGCCGCATACTTCCACGAAGCCCATCGCTCCGACGCCCTGCTGCTGAGCGACCTTGCGTTGAAGGAGCGTTTCGTCGTCACGGCGCCCATCGCCGTAACGCCCCTCTCGGCGCCTGACGCGGCGGCCATTCTCGCTGCACCCGACGCGCCCGGTCTCTTCGAGCAACCGGGCGGCATCCGCGTGCCGAGCGAGCGCTGCGGCGAGGACACGCCGAAGGCGCGGCATTGTGAGCTCGACTGGGAAGCGAAGAACCTTGCCAAGTCCAACGGCGTGGCGGCACGCAAGGCCGGCGTGCTCCGACTCAAGGGCACGGGCGGACGAACGCTGGTCCTACGCGATTGGCACAAGTGCGCGCCGCAGGGTGAGTGTGACGGGGAACGTTTTACCTACCTCGGACCACTCGATCATTCGGCGTATCACGCCGTCGAGATCGGCTACGGACACGACTCGCCGTCGCTCATCCTCTTCGCGCCGAGCAGCGGCAAGATGCTCGCGGTCCACTACGGCAGCGAACCGACCTTCGTGAACCCGGCGCGGAGCCTGTTGGTGAGCTCCGAGGACTTGAACGATGCCACCTCGCTCCTGGTGACGAGCCTCATCGGAGGAGCGCCGGCGATTGATCTGCAGTGTCTCGGTGCACGCACCAAGGAGAAGTCGTTCGCGGTGACGTTCAAGCGTTGGACATCGGCCTCCGGTTTCGAGCTCGTGCTCACCGAGAGTGTCGCAAGCACCGGGGCAGGCGCGCCCGAGCCGAAGACGATCGCCGTGCATTTCGAGCGTGGCGCGGACGGCGCCTGGACGCTGCGGAGCCCGATCGACCTCAAGGCGGAAGGGTTCGAGTGCCGCGCCCGCGGCACATTGCCGGCGCAGTGAAGGAGTTGAGTCGAGAGCTCGTCAATGCTCGTCGCGCGGCGAGCTCAGGGAGCGGCTCGGATTCATGCGCTCGACGAACCTGTTGGAGCGATGCCTTGACGCTGTCGGTCATACCGAGTCATACTTCTCCCATGAAAGTGGCCGTCTCTGTACCTGACCGAGTCTTCAAGGAAGCCGAGCGGGTCGCCAAACACTTGCGCGTCTCCAGAAGCCGTGTGTACGCGCAAGCCCTGCAGGAATTCGTGAAGAAGCATCGCGGAAAAACGGTCCGCGAGTCGCTCGATGCCGTATACCGCCGAGAGACCTCGGATATCGACGCAGTATTGACGGACCTGCAAGCACACGCGTTGCGCGAGAAGTGGTGATGCATCGCGGCGAGATCTGGTGGGCGGCGTTGGGACGACCGTTCGGGTCCGCACCAGGCTTTCGCCGTCCGGTTGTCGTGCTGCAGACGAACGACTTCAACGACAGTCCGATTCGCACGGTTGTTGTCGCCGCGATCACGTCGAACGTGGCGCTCGCGGCAGCGCCAGGCAACGTGCTGTGCGGCCGACGTGACACGGGCCTGTCCAAGAACTCCGTAGTGAATGTCTCGCAGGTGGCGACCGTCGACAAAGCTGCCCTGCTCAGTCGCGTCGGCGCACTCACCCCGTCGAAGCTCGCGCTCGTGGAGGAAGGGCTTCGGCTGGTGCTCGGGCTGTAGGAGCCGTCACGGCGTGCCCGCCAACACCATATTGTAGTCCCTCGCGACTCTGGTACGCTGCGCTCACACGAGGAGCGCGCGATGGCTGACGACCAAGGCTGGCGGAACATCAGCCGGCGGACGCTGCTCAAGGGCGCCGCCACGATCGCGGCGGCCGGCGGCGCCGCGGCCGCGTGGTACGCGGCGTGGCGCAACAGCACCTACCTCTTTCTGCTCCGCAAGCCGCCGACTGAGGCCGAGCACCCCAATCCGGCATGGCGCGGCTCGACGGTGCGGACGTACCGGCCCCTCGGCACCACCGGCATCCACATGTCCGACATCTCCTTTGGCGGCGCCGGCATCTCCGACTCCGACGTCGTGGCGCGCGCCGTCGAGCGCGGCGTCAACTACTTCGACACCTCACCCGACTACAGCAAGACCGGCAGCGAGCAGGTCATCGGCCGCGCCCTCAAGCCGCACCGCCAGAAGGTGTACGTCGCCTCGAAGTTCTGCACCGGCGACGGGCACCTGCCCAAGGACACTCCGGTCGCCGACATCATCAAGGCAGTCGAAGGCAGCCTGCAACGATTGCAGACGGACTACCTCGACGTCTGCATCATCCACGAGGTGAACAGCTTGGATCGGCTGATGGCACCGAACTTCCACGAG
>Ga0335082_10000815_pt1 | contig 32523 bp, 25 predicted proteins | sample Lox_Sample_41_FD_206718 | JGI IMG/M metagenome (GOLD analysis project Ga0335082, IMG submission 206718) | Soil microbial communities from Loxahatchee National Wildlife Refuge, Florida, United States - Lox_Sample_4.1 | ecosystem: Environmental > Terrestrial > Soil > Wetlands | place: USA... | reverse complement strand
GGATCCTCGCGGGCAAGCCCAGGTAGCTCAGTTGGTAGAGCAGCGGACTGAAAATCCGCGTGTCGCTGGTTCGATTCCGGCCCTGGGCACCATATCCCTCATGTCCAGGCTGCATCGGTTCCTCGCGGCGACTGCCGTTGCCATGTCCTGCTAGGGGCCCCCAGCGGCGACCGCTCGTTAGGGGCGCCCCACTCGCCTGTTGCCGCCAGACTTCTCCGAGATGCTTGACGCCTCCCAAGGAGGAACTGACAATCATGGCGGGCCATGAAAACTCAGGTTCATGTCGTCGGCGCCGGCGGTATCGGCGTTGTCTTGGCTTGGTCGCTGGCCCGCGCTGGCTGGGATGTCACGCTCGTCGAACGGCGCTCGGACAAGATAGCCTCCGGACAGGCTGAGGGACTTGTCGTGGCTGGCCAAGCGGCAGTGAAACTGCCGTTCGTGGGGTTCGCAGACTGGCAGCCGCCAGCCCATGCAGTCGTCCTACTGTGCACCAAGACCTATGACAATCGCGCGGTGCTTGCGCGCCTGACCACGACGCACCGCCTGGTGCCTGTGCAGAATGGATATGACACCGCGCTCGATTCCAGCGATTTCGCCGGCGAAGGTATCGCGTCATTCGTCTCAGAGTGCGAGCGCGAGCGGCCGGCTGCCCGCATCACGCGCTCCGGCAGCCTGCACATCGGTGCGCGGCGGGAGGCAACCGCCGAGGAGCGAGGCGAGTTGGCAAGCCTCGCGGGTGCTTTCGGGCAGGCGGGCCTGTTCAAAGTCGTGTTGGTCGGAGACGTGCGCCCCTTCAAGGCCACCAAGCTGATGTACAACGCAGCCATTTCCCCGCTTGCAGCGGCCGCCGGCGTAGACAACGCGGCCCTGCTGACCGATGCGCTGGCCAAGCGGCTATTCTTCGGACTGCTGCTTGAGAACTATGCCGTATTACGCCACGCCGGCTTAGCGCTGGCGAAGATCGGCCCGTTCCACCCAGACACCGTCGCGCGGATCCTGAGGACTCCGGGACTGCCCGACCTGATGGCGATCTTCTTCCGGCCGTCGCTGCGAGGCACATATTGCTCCATGGCGCCGGACGTTGGGCGGGGCGAGACCGAGATCGACGCTTACAATGGCCATCTGGTGCGCCTCGCCGGGAACTTCCCCTGTCCCCTCAACCGGGCGGCGGTTAGGTTGATCACACGTATCACTCGGGAAGGCACGATGCCGCAGCGGCGCCATCTGGACGATATGGCTGCCGATGTCCAGAGCCAGGGAAGTCTGGCATGAATCTTATCACCGGCGGAGCGGGCTTCATCGGCTCTCATCTGGTGGCGGCTCTGCTGGACGAGGGTGAGGAAGTACGGGTGATTGAGCGTCCCGGCGCCAGCGTCGACCACCTGCCGTTGAACGGGATCGATCTCATCAGAGCCGACATCTGCGACCAGGCGGCCATGGCCCGGGCAACCCGCGATTGCAGTCACGTCTATCACTTGGCGGCCGATCCCAATCTCTGGCGTCGCGATCTGCGCGAGTATGACGCCATCAACTACCGGGGCGCGCTGAATGTCATCCACGCGGCGCTCGACAACGGCGCGGAGCGAGTGCTGCACACGAGCACGGAGAGCATACTGACGTCGGCGGCGGATTTCGTTGACGATCCAGTCGAGCGGCGAGAGCTGAAGGAGGCCGACATGCTCGGCCCGTACTGTCTCAGCAAATTCCGCGCGGACAGCGCGGTGCGCCAGCTGGCTGCCACGGGTGCGCCGGTCATCCTCGTCTGCCCCACGCTGCCAGTCGGCCCCGGTGACCGCTCGTTGACGCCGCCCACGCGCATGTCGCTCGCGTTCTGCCGCGGCGAACTGCCCGCCTACCTGAATTGTCGGCTCAATCTCGTCGACGCGCGCGATGTTGCCACCGGGATGATCGCGGCCATGAGGAGAGGTCAGATCGGCCGGCGCTATTTGCTTGGCGGTCACAATCGCGAGCTGGCCGACTGGTTGCGAGTGCTGGGCGCAGAGGTCGGTCGGCCGCCGCCGCGCTGGACGCTGCCTTATGCAGTCGCTCTGGCTGTGGGTTGGTGCAGCGAGAAATGGGCGACGCATGTCACCGGCAAGGTGCCCATGGCTACGGTCACTGGGGTACGCCTGACGCGGCGCTGCATGTTCTTCGACGCGTCGATGAGCCTGACCGAGTTGGGCCTGGTTCCCCGGCCGGTAGAGGAGTCGGCGCGCGATGCCGTCGACTGGTATCGGTCGCTCGGCTGGCTGTGACGAAGGCCTTCCGTCTCTCTCGGGCGACGTCCAAGTCGTGCCCGCCGCAGGCAGCACCGGCGCACTTGGTGGCCGGGCGGTTGACGTGTACCTGACCGCGAGATAGCGTCGGGTCATGGACACCCCATCTCGGCGAATTATGAGCGCGCGAATTAGCGGCGGGCCAGCTTGCCAGGCCGCCGATGAACCCGTTCGCTCCGAGATTGCCGATGGTTGCGTGTCCGATGTCCTATCCCGACCGATTGCTCTTCTCCGCCGCCGAGGCGCGTGAAACCGACTCGGCAAGTCAAACCACAACTCAGGCCTACTGCTTCTCGATCGACCTCGTGCCTGATCCTGGAACGGTCGTGCGGGTTCTCGAGCAGTTCGCCAAGCGCGGTTTGGTGCCTGGGCGATGGCACAGTGACGTGGTCGAACTCGACGCGATGCAGATCGATATTCAGGTCATCGGGCTGTCGGATGCGCTCGGCTGGGATATCGCGCGCTGCCTCCGTTCCATCGTCGGCGTGCAGGATGTGCTGACCGCGCGCAGAGCGGTAGGCGGCAAACAACGCGCTTTGACCGACAACTAGTCTTTGACCCTTGCTATGGTTAAATCCGCGTGAATTCGGGGCGCGGCGCCGTGGTTGGGCGGGAATCACCGCAATTTACTCGTTTTCTAGACGAATCCTTTACGCCGGTATGGGAAATAGGAACGCCCCGTCTGAGGTGATTGGGGTCTCAGGCCCTTTGCTGTGGGAGCCCTCATTTGGCGCACGACCGACGACTGCTGGTCATCGATGACGAGCCGGTGTTCTGCGAGTTCGTGCGTCGCATCGCCGAGGCCGAGGGGTTCGATGTTGCGGTCGCCGCCGACGGCGACAGCTTCAAACAGGCCTACCTTGACGGACAACCAACGGCTATCATCCTCGATCTCGTAATGCCGGATGTGGAAGGGATCGAGTTGTTGCAGTATCTTGCCAGCCAGGGTTGCCGGTCGCGCGTCTTTATCGTGAGCGGGTACAGCCCCGAATACCCACGGATTGCCAAGGCCGTCGCCTGCAGCCGCGGTATGACCAACGTCGAGGCCATGGCCAAGCCCATCAACGCCAGTCAGCTGCGCGCCGCTCTCGCCTCGCTGTCTGCATAGGCTACCTCTTGCATCTCCTGGGCTTCGACACCGGTGGAACCTACACCGATGCCGTCCTGTTCGATCCGGCCCGCGGTGCCGTCGCTGCAGCCGCCAAGGCGCTCACGACGAAGCACGATCTCGCCATCGGCTTGCGCGGCGCGATGGAGGCGGTCTTGCGCGAGCTGCCCGTCGACGACATCGGCTTCGTCTCGCTCTCGACCACGCTCGCGACCAATGCGATCGTCGAAGGGCAGGGCAGTCCGATCTGCCTGCTGCTGCTGGGCTATGAGCCGTCGGCGCTCGATCGCGCGGGGCTCCGGCGTGCGCTCGGGCATGATCCCGTCTGCTTCATCGCCGGCGGCCATAGTGCCACCGGCGACGAACAGGCACCGCTCGATCTTCCCGCGCTCGAGGCTGCCGTCCATGCGCACCACTCCAGCGTTGCTGCTTTCGCCGTCTCCGGCTTTTTTTCCGTGCGCAATCCGGCTCATGAGGTGGCGGCGCGCGAGTTGATCGGGCGCCTCACGGGAAAGCCCGTCAGTTGCGGCCATGAATTGACGTCCAAACTGGACGCGCCGCGGCGCGCGCTGACCACGGCCCTGAACGCCCGCTTGATTCCCCAGCTGCAGCAGCTCATCCGTGCCGTCGAGGGGCTGATGGCCGAGAAGGGCGTCCGGGCGCCGCTGATGGTCGTGAAGGGCGACGGCTCGCTCGTCTCGGCCGAGTTCGCGCTGGCGCGGCCGGTGGAGACGATCCTTTCGGGGCCGGCCGCCAGCGTCGTCGGGGCGCGCCATCTCGCGGGCGAAGACGACGCCCTCGTCGCCGACATGGGCGGCACGACGACGGATATCGCGCTGCTGAGCGGCGGGCGGCCGGTGTTGGATCGGGAGGGCGCGTTCGTGGCGGGGTGGCGGACGATGGTCGAGGCCGTCGCCGTGCATACCTACGGCGTCGGCGGCGACAGCGAGGTCCATCGCGACGGCCAGGCTATTGTGGTCGGGCCACGCCGCTTGGTTCCACTCAGTCTTCTCTGCCACCAGCATCCCGCCCTGCTGCAAGTGCTGCACGCCCAGCACGAAGCCGATCGTCTTGCCCCGAATGCGGGCCGCTTCGTCCTGCGCAATCGATCGCTCGATACCAGTGCCGCCAGCCTGCCGCCGTCCCAGGCGCGCGTCTGGGCGGCGCTTGCGGGCGGGCCCGTTCCCCTGACCGACCTCGCCGGCGGCTATGCCGCTTCCCGGGCGATCGAAAGGCTGGTCGATCGGGGCTTGGCGATCGTCAGCGGCTTCACGCCCAGCGATGCCGCGCATGTTCTCGGCCTGCACGGCGAATGGTCGCACGAGGCGGCTCGTCTGGGTGCCGAGCTGTGGATACGCGACGACGAGGCTGCGGCCCGGCCGTCCGACCCTGACGCGGCAAGCTTTGCTCGGCGGGTGATCGAGGCGACGATCCTGCAATCGGGCCGGGTAATCATCGATGCAGCGTTGGCGAACGACGACGAGACCACTCTGGCGGCGGGGGGCCCGCTCGGACGCCGGCTCGTCGACCAGGCGCTTCGTCACACCGTCGGCGTGAGCTCGTTGCTGCGCGTCAACATCGCGTTGGATCGGCCGCTCGTGGCCATAGGCGCGCCCGTCCGATCATACTACCCCGAAGTCGCACGCCGCCTCGGGGCCCGTTTGGTGGTCCCGCCTCATGCCGGCGTCTGCAATGCCGTCGGTGCGGTCGCGGGCGGCATCGTACAATCGGTATCAGCTCTCATTACGGCGCCCACCGAGGGCGTCTTCCGCGTGCACCTGCCCGTCGGGAATGCCGATTTCAGCGAGCTGGAGCAGGCGGCCGAGCAGGCGCTCGCCGAGACGTCTGCGCTCGCGACACGCAAGGCACGCGCGGCCGGCGCAGGTGACATCGAGCTGCGTCACCGCCGCGCCGACAAGGTGCATCGCGACCCGAACGGTATTCAGATCTTTATCGAGAGCCGTATCGAGGTAACCGCCTTCGGGCGGCCGCGCATCGCAGCGGCCTGAGATTTTCAGGCAGTCAATACGAGCGTATCGGCCGGATTCCACGACAGCCAGAGTTCGTCGCCGATGGCGAAAGCCGGCGTGGTGCTGCGCGCCTCGTTGGGCACGTTGACGTTGACGCTGATGCCGCCGCTGTCTTCCAGGAATACGGCGCTTTCGTCGCCGTAGTAGGCCACCTCGGTCACGCGGCCGCGCAGCCGGATGCGATCGTTGCCCGGCTCGCTTCGGTCGAGCCGGATCTTCTCTGGCCGCACGGCGATCCCGACATCGCCCTGCGCCGATCCAGAAAAAGGAACGGCGATGCGGCCCAGGCCCTTGGCGTCGACGACGATCTGGTTGCCGCTCGCGCCGGACACCCGACCCTCGAACAGGTTCATCTTGCCGATGAAGTCGGCGACGAAGCGCGAGTTCGGGAACTCGTAGAGCTCTGCCGGCGGCGCAATCTGGCGCACTTTGCCCGCTTCCATCACCGCAATGCGATTGGCCATCGACAGCGCTTCGTCCTGGTCGTGCGTGACGATTACGAACGTGATGCCCACGGACTGCTGCAGACGCACCAGTTCCAGCTGCATGGCCTCGCGCAGCTTGGCGTCGAGCGCCGACAGTGGTTCGTCGAGGAGCAGGACCTTCGGGCGCTTCACCAGCGCGCGCGCCAGCGCCACACGCTGCCGCTGGCCTCCCGACAGCTGATTCGGCATGCGATCGGCAAACTTCTCCATCTTGACGAGCGCGAGCGCCTCGGCCACCCGCCGCTTGGTTTCGTCGGCTCCAACGCCGGTCACGCGCAGGCCGTAGCCGACATTGCGCTCGACGCTCATATGCGGGAACACGGCGTAGGATTGGAACACCATGTTGACCGGGCGTTTGTCGGGTTCGACGCCCTCCATGGGCTGGCCGTCGATCATGATCTGCCCTTCGCTCGGCAATTCGAAGCCGGCCAGCATCCGCAACAGCGTGGTCTTGCCGCAGCCGGACGGTCCCAGCAGCGCAAAGAACTCGCCCTCTTCGATCTCGAGATGGGCGTCGTCGACAGCGGTCACGGAGCCGCCGAATCGCTTCGAGACGTGCTGGATCGAGATGATGGATTTTCGCTTATCCATGACCAACCGATTTCTTGCCGGAGCGGGATTGGAACCACATGCCGATGGCCGTGACCGTCAACGTGACGAGGATCAGCATGGTCGACGCCGCATTCACCTCGGGTGTCACGCTCTGTCGGACCATGGAATAGATCTTGACCGGGAATGTGGTCGAGGATGGGCCCGAGACGAAGAACGTGATGAGAAAATCGTCGAGCGACAGCGTGAACGCCAGCAAGGCGCCGGCCACCACCCCCGGCATCATGTAGGGCAGCGTCACGTTGAAGAACGTCTGCCAGGGATTGGCGCCGAGATCACGCGACGCCTCCTCGAGCGATTCGTCGAACCCCGCCATGCGCGAGCGGACGACGACGGCTACGAAGGGGAAGCTGAAGGCAATGTGGCTGGCGGTGATCGTGAACAAGCCGAAGGGAATCCCGACGAACTTGGCGAAGAACACCAGCATGGCCGCCGCCATGCAGACCTCGGGGATCACGATCGGCAGATGGATGAGGCCTTCGTACGGTCCCTTCAGGGGGAAGCGGAACCGCTGCAGCGCGACGCCCAGCAGCGAACCGATGATCGTCGAGGCCAGCGTCGACCAGAACGCCACGATCATGCTGTTGATCAGCGTGTCGTGGAGCGCCGTGTTGTTGAGCGCTTTCACGTAGTAGTCGAGCGTGAAGCCCTCCCAGGTGACGTTGCGCTTGCTGTTGTTGAAGCTGAAGGCGATGAGCGTGACGATCGGCGCATACAGGAAGATGAAGCTGACGACCATCACCGCCCGCAGCCACGTCCGGCGCCCATACTCGAGCGGGGCCGGCCGCAGCTTGCGCCGTGCTGCCGCCGCAGGCCTTGGCGGCGCGGTTGTCGCGACAGCCGTCATGCGAAGTCCGCTCCTTTCGAACGCTGCGCCAGGGCCGACCGCAGCCAGAGCAGGATGAAGGTCGAATACAGGAGAAGGAACGACAGCGCGGACCCGAAGGGCATGTCGCGCGATTCCTTGTACTGCCGCTCGATCAGCGTGCCGATCATTTCGCTGTCGGGGCCGCCCAGCAGCTTGGGCTGCAGGAACGATCCGACGGCCAGGATGAACGTGAGCAGCGTGCCCGAGACGATGCCGGGCAGCGCGAGCGGCACGAGCACGAGCAGGAACGTCTTTTGCTGACTGGCGCCCAGATCGAGGCTGGCTTCGAGATAGGATTTGTCCAAACGCTCGAGAGTGGCATAGAGCGGCAGCACCAGGAACGGCAGATTGACATAGACGATGCCGATGATGACTGCCCACTGATTGTAGAGCATGTCGGGAGGGCTGTATGACACGAGCGTGTCGCTCAGGCCCAACGCATTGACGAGGCCGTCATAGGCGCCACCCAGCGCCTGGTTGAGATATCCGTTCGTACGCAGGATCGCGATCCAGGCATAGGTGCGGACCAGCTGATTGGTGAAGAAGGGCAGGGCGACAAGCACCAGCAAGGGGTTCTTCCACTTGGGCGGCGCAAAGGCGATGCCCATGGCCATTGGGAAACCGACGAGCAGGCAGATCGCCGTCGAGACCGCTGCAATGCCCAGAGACTTGCCGATGATCTTGAGATGGATGGGCTCGAGGGCGCGCAGATAGTTGTCGAACGAGAAATCATAGATGATCTGCCCCTGCGGCCCGCGGGCGCAGAAGCTGTAGACCCATACGATGAGCAGCGGGAGAGTGAAGAAGAGGATAATCCAGAACGTTCCCGGCAGGGAAAACACCGCGAACGCGCCCTTCTCCTTCCGCCAGTCGCGCATCAAGCCAGCCCCTATCGTCTGCCGGTGGATCCGGCGACCGCCTCCCGTCGCCGTTCCCGTTTGCGGCGCTCGTCGACTGACGCTCTGCAGCCCGTCGCCGCCATTGGGCGGCGGCGACGGTGTGGCGGAGCCTCAGTCAGACAAGTTCTTCACGCCGCCCTTTGTTGTCATGCCGCCTGAACTTCCGTCCAGGCCTTGTCGTACATCGTCGTGAATTCGCCAACGTCGAGGATCGGCTCGCTCTTGGCGATGACGTCAGCCGGCGGATAGATCGTCGGATTGCTGAGCTCCGCGGGCGGCAACAGCTTGCGGGCCTCGGCGTTAGGTGTGGCGTAGTGGATGGTGTTGCAGATCTCCGCTTCCACCTTCGGGTCGAGGATGTGGTTGAGGAAGGCGTGCGCGTTCTCGGGGTGCGGCGCGTCCTTGGGAATGCACATGTTGTCGATGAAGACGTTCGTGCCTTCCTTGGGGATCGCGTAGCTGAGATCGGCGTCCTCGTCCATCACCTGCCGGATGTCGCCGTTCCACTCCATCACGATGTCGACGTCGCCGGCGATCAACATGTTCTGGCCTTCGTCGGGGGCGAAGGCCTTGATGCGCGGCTTCTGCTTGATGAGCAGGTCGCGCGCCTTGTTGATCTCTTCCTGGTTGGTCGAGTTCATGGAGAAGCCGAGATATTTGAGCGCGCAACCGAGCACGATGCGCTGATCTGCCAGCAGGGCCTCACGGCCGGCAAACTTGTCGCTGTCGAACAGCAGGCCCCAGCTGTCCGGCGTTCCCTGGACCTTCGATTTGCGATAGCCGATCCCGACGGTGCCCCACTTGTAGGGCACGCTGTGCTTCATGCCGGGATCGTAGGTCGGATTCGCGAATGTCGCATCGATGTTGCCGATGTTGGTCAGCTTGCCATGGTCGAGCGGCACGATGATCCCGAGCGTGATCATGGTCTGCACCATGTAGTCGCTGGGGAAGATCACATCGTAGCCCGGATTCCCTTCCTTGAGCTTCGCCAGCAGCTCTTCATTGTTGGCGAAGAGATCGTACTGGACCTGGACGCCGGTCTTGTCGGTGTAGGTCTGGAGCGTGGTATTGCCGATATACGTATCCCAATTGTAGACGTTCAGCTTCTTCTCTTCCTCCGCCCATCCGCTCCGCGGCATGGCGGCCACGGCGCCGACGGCGCCTGCAGCCATCAGGACCCGCCTGCGCGAAACGATCGGAAACGGTGCCTTCATCATGATCGACCTGCCTTCCTCTGCTCTGTTGGCAATTTCCGCCGCGATTCAGCGAAGGGCCATCGGTGCGGATTCGATACCATCGCTTGGCAGCAGTGACCTAGTTTTTTGCAATTCTAAAGGAAGTCGCCGGCCAAGGCCAGTGCCACACGCGGGCGAAAGGCTCAATGGCGCCAATGAGTTGAGGGGCGATTCCGCGTGCCGCCCACGGCCTCGTGCCTAGGTCGGCCGCTGTTCTTCCAGCGGCTTCAGCCGGGTCCTGGCCAATTCGCCGGCGGCGTCGAGAATGGGGTACGCGACCGACGTCAGGTGCGAGTTTATCCGTTTCAGGTCCCGGATCACGTCGAGATGCAGGCCGCTGGTTTCGATGCTCTCCGGCGTGCCCCGCCGCAGGCGCTGCAGATGGCTGTCGGACGCGAAGCGTTCGAGTTCGCGGAACGCGACCTTCTCCTCCAGCAGGCGGCGCGCCATCCTCACGTCGCCGGAAATGAAGACGTTGAGGGAGAGCTTCAGGTTCTCCATCACCCGGGCGTGCATGTCGCAGATTTCCTGAAAGCCGGCCGCCGAGAATTGCAGCTTGTTGCGGATTTTCTTGTTGGCCAGCTCCATCAGGTTCTTGTCGATGATATCGCCGACATGCTCGAGGTTCGTGGTGAAGGTGATGATGTCGACGGCGCGCCGCCCGTCCTCCGGCGCCAGCGTGTCCCGGCTCACCTCGGTGAGATAGAGCTTGATCGCCTCGTTCAGCGCGTCCAGCCCGTTGTCCAGGTCCTCGACCTCGTGCAGCAGCTTGCGGTCGTCGCGCCGAAAGACGTCGAGCGTCTGGGTCAGCATCTTCTCGATGATGTCGCCCATGCGCAGCGTCTCGCGCGCGGCATTGGCGATCGCGACGGCCGGCGATTCGAGGGCGCCGCGGTCGAGATAGCGCGCCCGCACCATGCTGTCGGTCTGCGGCCTGTCGGGAAAGCTGCGGGCGCACATTCTGGCGACGGGTCCGATGAGACCGATGAACGCCGCTGCCAGCGCGACGTTGAAGCCGGTGTGAAAATTCGCCACCTGTCGCCAGGGCTCGGCCTCGATCCAGCCGACACGGGGAACGATGAACGGGAGGAGGGGCAGAGCGATGGCCACGCCAAGGAGGCGGAAGATCAGGTTGCCGAGCGGTACGCGCCGGGCCTCGGGCTCGGATCGCAGCGTTGCCAGAAGCGGCAGGCCGGCACTGCCGAGGTTGGCGCCGAGCACGAGCGCGAATGCAAGCGGCAGCGCGATCACCTCATGCTGCACGAACGAGATGACTAGCAGCACGACGGCCAGGCTGGAGGTCGAGACCAGCGTCACGAGGGCGCCGACGATCACCGCGATGATGGGGGCATCGCCAAGCGCGGCCATGACGTCGATCAGGACCTGCGACTCCCGCAACGGCGCGGCATTGGCCGCGATCGTCTGCAGCGCCATCAGGACCAGTCCGAGGCCGATGATGGCGCGGCCAAGGTCGCGCCGCCGCGTGGCCTCGCTGGTCATGAACATCACGACGCCGGCGAGGATCAGGACGGGCGACAGGGCCGGCGGCTTGAATGAATAGAGCTGGGCGACCACGCTTGTGCCGATGTCGGCTCCCAGCATGATTGCCAGCGCCGCGGCCGTATTGACCAGGCCGCGCGACGCGAACGAGGCCGCCATCATAGCGGTCGCGCTGCTGCTCTGCAGGAGCAGCGTAATGCCCAGCCCCGTCAGCAGGGCCGACAGCCGGTTGGCCATGCTGCGTCCGAGGCTCCGGCGCAGATCGCCGCCGTAGGCGCGCAGCACGCCCGTGCGGACCATGCGTAAGCCCCACAGCAGAAGAGCGGCCGCTCCCAGGAGGTCCAGCAGGAAGATCGTTCCGTTAATTCCGCCCTCCAGTTGCCACGTCCCGCGCGCGACGCGCGCACATGCTTACCCAAGTATGGTGTCGTCTATCCGTAACTTTTCTGCAACAATATGCGCCTTGCGCCCGGTGATGTTGCGCTAGCGACGCGCCCGCGGGCGGTCGAACACACCATCGGCGGTGAGGAAGCTGCGCGTCAGCGTCCGCTCGTTGTGCTCCATGCGCCAGGAAAGCAGCTTCTGGCTGTAGGCCAGGACGAGTGGCAACTGGGCCGGATCGGCCGCGAGATTGCTGAATTGTCCCGGATCCTTCTGGAGATCGAAGAACAAAGGCGGCAAGGCGGTAAAGTGCACGTACTTGTAGCGCTCGTCGCGGATCACGTTGAGCGTGCACTGGTCGCTGTCGAGGCCAAGAGCGCTCTCGGGATCGAGATCGACGATATCGCTGAAGTCGTACTCCCAATGGACCTCCCGCCTCCAATCCGTCGGCGATCGTCCGACGACGAAGGGGAGCAGCGAGCGACCGTTGCACTGGGCCGGCGGTTCGAGGCCGAGCCAGTCGAGGACGGTCGGCATCAGGTCGACGGCCTCGGTGAAGTCTGCCACGACGCGCCCGCGGCCGTCGTCGGCTGCCGTGCGCGGGTCGCGAATGATGAGAGGGATATGAAAGCTCTCGTCGAAATAGCCGGGCTTGCCCCACAGCCAGTGGTCGCCCAGCATCTCGCCATGGTCGCAGGTGAAGATGATGAGCGTGTGGTCGTACTCGCCGGTCTTCTTGAGATGCGCGATCAAGCGGCCGACCTGATCGTCGACCTGGGTGATCATGCCGTAGTAGGTCGCCCGCAGTTGCCGCAGTTCCGTGTCGTCGATCGCCAGCAGGCTGTGGGGGTAGTGCTCGTTGTAGGCCCCGATCTCCGTCATCGCCCTGAGGGCATAGGCGAGGTAGGGATGCTGGGCCGATTCGGCATCGGGCGTGGAGGCGCGCCGCGGCATCGGCACAGCTGCTGGGTCATACATTCTATTGTACGGCTCCGGCGCGATGATCGGCGGATGGGGGCGCAAGAACACCCCGTGCACGAACCAGTTCTCGTCCCTGCGTACCGACAGGTAGCGCAGGATGGCGTTCGCCATGAACGTCGTTTCGCTGTCGTCGGCGCCGAAGACCGGCGGCGCGAAGCTGTGGCCTCGCCGTTCGGCGCCGGGGTAGTCGGCCACCGGCCGGTAGACGTCGCGCCGGCCGCGCGGCAGGTCGTAGCCCTTGGCCCTGAGATCAGCGATCCAGGCGGCCATATTGTCCGGCAGCTGCAGACCGACGGTCATGCCCGGCAGCACGCCCTCATAGGTCTTCAGCGCGGGATCATCGGGCGGATAGCTGCGGGGGTCCGGACTGGTGTCGGTGTAGCCGAACAGGGTCGGATCGTAGCCGGCCTTGCGAAGCTCCAAGGCCAGGTTGGTGAAGCGCGCGTCGAGCGGGGTCCCGTTCCGCAGGCTGCGGTGGTTCATCATGTACATGCCCGTGAGCATGCTGGTTCGCGCCGGGCCGCAGGGACTCGCTTGGCAGTAGTGGCTGCGGAACAGCACGCCGTCGACCGCGAGGGCGTCAAGATTGGGCGTGCGCACACAGGGATGATCGAGAGCGGACAGGCATTCGCCGCGCCATTGATCGGCCGAAATGAACAGCACCTTGCGGATCCGGTCGGATGACATGCGTTCCTGCGCTTGCGTCTCTGATTGATTCGGCGTTCGAGACAATGAATATCGTCGCAGGCGTGCTTGCTCAAGCGGCCGCGTCGTCTCGTGTTTTCCGCGGCTCCCTTCCGTCCGGAGGGCTAGCGGTTCTGTCGCTGGCGCCGCCGCGGCTCGTCATCCACGGCGCACCGCGTCGAGATGCGGGCCGAAGGCTGGACTGCCCATCAACGTCTTGCAGCGGTCGAAGCGATTGACGGCGTAGGCCCAGAAATCATCCACGGGGTTCTGGTTAACGACCTGAATGACGCCCCAGAGCGTCCACAGGAGGTCGCACATCGCCTTGTACATGACCATGCGGCCGGCCTGCGCCGCCGGGGGCTTGCCCCCGAAATAGGCATCCAGCAGCGCCGCATCCTGGTCGGGGCCAAAGCCGGCCTCGACCGATACGTCGCCGAGATCCCACATGGGGTCATTGTTGCCGGCATATTCCCAGTCGATGATGAAGATACGCGCGCCGGTATCGAGGAAGTTCTCCGCCAGCGGATCGCAGTGGCAGGGACGCAGCGCAGCAGGACGAGCGTTCAGCGCAGCGCGCACGGCCTCGGCCTCCTTCTGGACGTCGGCATAGCCCTCGGGGATGCGGGCCTGTTTCTTCCGCAGGTAGTCCAGGTACTCGTCCATTTTGCGGAACAGGTCGAACTCCGTGGCGAACTGGCGGCCGCAGTCGTGCACGCGCCGAAAGGCCCGCGCCGCTCGGGCGACGGCGCCCAGGTCTTTGAACCGCTCGCCGTTCATAGTCACGGCGCCATCGACGAAGCGGGTCAGCATCAGCCCATCGCTCTCGTCGAAGAACAGGACCTCCGCGTTGACGCCCGCCTCCGCAGCAACGTGCGCCGCCACCGCCTCTTGCCGTCGATCGATGTACTCGCTCGTTCCCTCCCCCGGAATGCGCAGCACGAAGCGCTCGTTGCCGATCACGATCTTGTAGTTCCGGTTGGTGAGACCGGCGAGGCGTTCGACCGTTGCTTGGCTTGCGGCGATGCCGCGAAGCCTCGGGACGCGAGTCAGCGCGGCGTATACCTCCTGAAGGCCCTCCATGTTCGAGTTCTCTCCTAGGTTTTCAACCGCGCGTTTCCTGGATCGTAGAGGGGGACATCGTGTCGGATGGCGGCAACCGGCTCGCCGAAGACTTCGATCGTGAAATCGCGATACGCCGCCTCCTCGATGGGAATGTAGCCATACGCGATGGATTTGCCGACTGTGTGGCCGAAGTTGGCGCTCGTCGCTACGCCCAGGACCTTGCCGTCGCGCAGGATGCATTCGCCGCCAATGGCCCCCACGAAGCCTTCCAGCGCGAACATGCACAGGCGTTGCCTTGGCCCCTCTGCTTTCGCCCTCACCAGTGCATCGCGCCCGATAAAGTCGTTCTTCCTCAGCGACACGCGGAAGCCTAGACCGGCTTCGAATGGCGTATAGTCGGGCGTGATGTCACTGCTCCAGTAGAGATATCCCTTCTCCATGCGCAGCGTGTCGATGGCACGATAGCCGACATTGGCGATCCCGAAGGATTGCCCGGCCTCCCACAGCCGCTCGTAGACATGCGCGGCATATTCCGTCGGTATGTGCAGTTCCCATCCGAGTTCGCCGACATAGCCGATCCTGATCGCCAGCGCCGGTGCGGCGCCGAGCGTGATCTGCGTGCAGTGGGCGAAGGGGAAGGCGGCATTGCTCACGTCGTCCTCCGCAACCTTCTCCAGCACATGGCGCGCCAGCGGTCCACACAGATTGATCACGGCGCGCGCCGACGTGACATCGCGGAGAATGGCGCTGCCGTCCGTTGGCAGGCGGCTGCGGATCCAGTGCAGATCGTGTGTGCCGAAGGCGCTCCCGGTGACGATGTAGAAGTGGTCGTCATCCAGGCGCGACAGCGTGAGGTCGCATTCGATGCCGCCGCGCTCGTTGCACAGCTGGGTATAGATGACGCTGCCGACGGGCTTGTCGACATCGGCCGCCGCGAGGCGCTGCAACGCAGCGGCAGCGCCCGGTCCCCACAGCTCGAATTTGCTGAAGGAGGTCTGGTCGATCAGCGCGACGCGCTCCCGCACCGCGCGATGCTCGGCGCCCACATGCTCGAACCAGTTGGGCTTGCCGAAGCACGGCTGGTCGCTGGCGCCCGGCGGCCCGAACCAGTTCGGCCGCTCCCAGCCGCCGCGTGAGCCGTAGACCGCGCCGAGCTTGCCGAGGGTCTCGTAGAGTGGGCTGCGCCGGATGCCCCGCGCCGACGCGTGCTCCGTGCGAGGGTAGCCGACCGCGTAATATTTGCCGTAGAGATCGACGGCGCGCGGATAGATGAACGCCTTCGTCGCGTGATGGAACGAGAACCGCCGGATATCGAGCGGCCACAGGTTGAGGCTCGGCTTCCCGCTCACGATCCACTCGGCCATCATCTCTCCGGCCCCGCCGCCGCCGGCGATGCCATAGGTGAAGCCGGCGCAGACGAACGCATTGTCGAGTTCGGGCGCCTTGCCCATGACGAACTCGCCGTCGGCCGAAAACGGTATCGGGCCGTTGATGAGCTGTCGGACTCCAGCCTGTTCCACGATCGGCGTGCGCTTGAATGCCGCCTCTGCCAGCACCTGGAAGCGCTCGAAGTTGCCTTCGAGCAGCTGCTGGCCGAACTCGGGCGGGATGCCGGCCTCGCCGAAGGCCGGCGTACCCTCCTCCCAGCCACCAATCACGATGCCGCGCACCTCCGGCTTGTAGTAGACCCGCAGGTCCGGATCACGGAAGGTCGGCATCGTCTTCGGCAGGTCCGGGATCGGGTCCGTGATCAGGTACTGATGCTCGACGGCGATCGAGGGCACCCGTATGCCCATCATCAGGCCGAGTTCTCGCGCCCACATGCCTGCTGCGTTCACGACGATCTCGCAGTCGATGTCGCCCTGGTCCGTCAGCACGCGCGTGACACGCCGCTCGTTGCGTTGGAAGCCGACAACGCGAATGCCCTGGCGGATGCGCGCGCCCTTCATACGCGCGCCTTTGGCGAGCGCCTGCGTGACGCTCGCCGGATCGACATAGCCGTCGCTGGGCAGATAGGCGGCCGCCAGCACGTCGTCGACATTGAGGATCGGACAGAGCTGCTGCGCTTCCTTGGGCGAGATGATGCTCATATCGAGCCCGAAGCTCTTGGCCATGGTGGCTGCGCGCTTGATCTCCAGCAGCCGGTCCGGGGAGCTCGCCAGCCGCAGGCTGCCGACCTTCTTCCAGTCGGTCGCCTGTCCGGTCTCCGCCTCCAGCCGATCGTAGAGCGCCACGCTCCTCTGCAGCATGCGCGTGAGGTTGCGGGACGACCGCAGCTGGCCCACGAGGCCGGCGGCGTGCCAGGTGGCGCCGTGAGTCAGCCCGCTCTTCTCGAGCAGGAGCACGTCCGCCCTGCCCATGCGGGTCAGGTGATAGGCGATGCTGCAGCCGACGATGCCGCCGCCGATGATGACGATCTCGGCCCGGTCTAGCACTTGATCCGCTCCATCTTGGGATCGTAGAGCGGCGCCAGATGGATCTCCGCCGGCACCCGTTCGGTCGCCACCTCCAGCTCATAGCGGCCGGACGTCAGCCAGTCCGTCGGTACCCCTGCGGGGTTCCGGACGTAGCCATAGCCGATGTTCTTCGCGATGGTGTAGCCATAGCCGCCGCTGGTGAGCCATCCGACCTGGCGGCCGTCGCGGAAGATCGTCTCGCGCCCCAAGAGCACGATCTTCGGGTCGTCGACGGTGAAGCAGGCCAAGCGCTTTCTCAGCGCCCCGGCCGCCTGTTCCGTCAGCGCCTCGCGGCCGAGGAACGGCGTGTTCTGCTTCAGCTTCACCGCCCAGGCCATGCCCGCCTCGAGCGGCGTGTGGTCGGGCCCGATATCCGAGCCCCAGGCGCGATAGCCCTTCTCGAGCCGTAGAGACTCGATGGCGCGATAGCCGGCGTTCGCGATGCCATGCGGCCGCCCCGCCGCCATGATCGCGTCGTAGACCGCACCCGCCGTCTCGACTGGCAGGTGCAGCTCCCAGCCGAGCTCACCGACATAGGTCACGCGCAAGGCCCGCACGGCCGAGCCCGCGATCATCAGCTCGCGCCAAGTGCCGAACGGCAGCGCCGCGCTCGTTATGTCGGCGTCGGTCACAGCCGCCAGCACGTCGCGCGCCCGCGGTCCCATGAGCGACAGCACGGCGTGCCCGGACGTCACGTCGATCAGGCGGGCATCCAGGCCGTCGGGGATATTCGCCTTGATCCACGCGAAATCGTGCGTTGCAAAGCCGGTGCCGGTGACGATGTAGTAGCTGTCGTCGGCAAGCCGCGACACCGTCAGGTCGCACTCGATGCCGCCGCGCTTGTTGAGCATCTGCGTGTAGACCAGGCTGCCGGCCGGCTTGGCGACATCGTTGGCGGCGATCCAGGAGAGGGCGGTTTCGGCGTCGCGGCCGACCAGCAGGAACTTGGCGAACGACGTCTGATCGAACAACCCGACCCGCTCGCGGACCGCGCGATGCTCGTCGCCGACGGCGTCGAACCAGTTCTGACGGCCATAGGAATAGATATCGCGCGGCTCGATGCCCTTGGGGGCGAACCAGTTGGGCCGTTCCCAGCCGAGCTTGGAGCCGAAGCACGCGCCCTGATCCTTCAGCCGCTGGTAGAGCGGCGAGACGCGGATGGGTCTCCCGCTCTCGTGCTCCTCATGCGGCCACGCCATCGTGTAGTGCTTGCCGTAGGCCTCCAGCGTCCGCGTCAGTACCCAGGAACGGTCGCGGTGGACGCTGCCGAACCGCCGGATATCGACCGGCCACAGATCCATCGGCGGCTCCCCGCCGGCGATCCATTCGGCGAGCGCGCGCCCGGCGCCGCCGGCACTGGCGATGCCGAACGCGTTGAATCCAGCGCCGACATAGAAGTTCCGCAGTTCTGGCGCCTCGCCGAGAATGAAGTTGCCGTCCGGCGTGAAGGATTCCGGTCCGTTGATCAGCTGCTTGATGCCCGCGGTCTGCAGGGCCGGAATACGGCTGAGCAGCTGCTCCATCAGCGGCTCGAAATGATCCCAGTTCGAATCGAGCAGCGTGAAATGGAAGCCGTCCGGAATTCCGTCGAGCGCCCAGGGGATCGGATTGGGCTCGTAGCCGCCGACCACGAGGCCACCGACCTCCTCCTTGCCGTAGATCAGCCGGTCGGGATCGCGGAGCGTCGGCATGTTGCGCGGCACGCCCTCGATCGGCTCGGTCACGAGATACTGGTGCTGCACGGACTGCAGCGGCATGGACACGCCGGCGAGCCGCCCCACTTCGCGCGCCCATTGCCCGGCGCAATTGACGACGACATCGGCCGTCACGTCGCCCGATGCGGTGGCGACACCCACGGCCCGCCCGTTCTTCATCCTGATAGCCGTCACGCGGCAGTCCTCGACGATGCGCACGCCGCCGGCGCGCGCGCCCTTGGCCAGCGCCTGCGCGATGTCGGCCGGGTTCGCTTGGCCGTCGGTCGGCAGGAACGCGGCCCCCACCACGTCGCCGATCTCCATCGGCGGCCACAGCTTGCGCGCCTCTTCCGGCGTGAGGATGTGCATCTCAAGCCCGAAGCTGCGCGCCGTCGTCGCCTGCCGCTTGATCTCGGTCAGCCGCTCCGTGTTGCAGGCCAGCCGCAGGCCGCCGTTCATCTTCCAGCCTGTGGCCTGGCCGGTTTCCTGCTCCAGCTTGGCGTAGAGCTCGACGCTGTACTTCAGCAGCTGCGTGATGTTGGCGGAGGTGCGCAGCTGCCCGACCAGGCCGGCTGCGTGCCAGGTCGATCCGCTCGTCAGCTTGTGGCGTTCCAGCAGCACGACGTCGCGCCAGCCGAGCTTGGCGAGGTGGTAGGCCGTGCTGCATCCGATGATGCCGCCGCCGATGATGACGGCGCGGGCCGCCGACGGAACCGACGTCATAGACTCCTCAGAGCTGCTTCAAGCTGTGATAGGCGCGCTCGAACCGCCTGAGATAATCGTTGGTATAGGAGATATAGTCAAAATCGAGCGTCGAATGATGCTCCGCCACCATGCTCCACATGGCCTCGCGCAGGAGCGAGGCGCACTTCATGGCTTGGTAGCGCCGCCATCGCTCCGGCGTAAGCGGCCGCTCGAAATAGGCTTCGAGCAGCCATTTCTCCTCGGCCTCGGCGATCTCGTTGTTCGAGCAGAGGTTGCCGAGGTCGAACAGCGGGCTGTTGAAGCCCGCATAGTCCCAGTCGATGAGCCACAGGCGGCTCCCGTCATCGATGAAGTTCGCCGGCAGCAAATCGTTATGACCGAACACGACGTCGATGGGCCCGACCATCGCCTCGAGCTCGGCGCCGACGCCGAGCAGCCGTGGCAGCTCCGGCACCATGCGGCTCCGGCAGTCTGCCAAGGTCTGGGCGTAGTCGCGGAAGATCTGGAACACCCAGAAGATGAGCGCCGGCCCGCGGAAGTACTTGGGCATTTCGCGGTGGCAGCGCTGCAGCAGCGGCAGGATGCGCCGCAGGTTGGCCGGCTGGCGCACATCTTCTGCTGTGAGGGTCTTGCCGTCGACATAGTCGAACACGACGGCGCCGGGTTCATGGTGCAGAACCGCCGGCGACAGGCCGGCAGCGGCGGCCGCGCGGCTGGCCGCCAGCTCGTGGAAGCGCAGGATGCCGTGCACCAGGATATCGTCGCCCACGCGCACGAAATGCCGCCGGCCGCGGTCGCTCACGACGAAGTTGGCGTTGGTGATGCCGCCCGTCAGCGGCTCCGGCGTCACCGGACCGGACCAGCAGGAGAGCGCGGCCGCGCGCGCGCGCGGATCGATGCTGCTCATGACCTCACGCGAGCCCGAACCGCTCCTTCACGCGCCGGCTCCAGGCACTGATGAGCCGGTCCGCGACAATGCCGATGAAGGCCGTGCACAGGCCGGCGACGATGCCGCGGCCGGGGTCGGCTTTCGAGAGGGCGGTGAAGATCTCCTGGCCGAGGTCGCGCGTCCCGATCATCGCCGCGATGATATCCATGGCAATGGCGAACATGAGCACCTGGTTCACGCCCAGCATGATCTCCGGCAGAGCGAGCGGGATCTGCACGCGCCACAGCAGCTGCCGGCGCGTACATCCCGCCATGTTAGCCGCCTCGATCAGCGTCGGCGCCACCTGGCGAAGGCCGTGGTTGGTGTATTTGATGGCCGGCGTCACGGCGTAGAGGACGATCCCCAGCATGGCGGCGACATCGCCCACCCGCAGGAACATCACCGCCGGAATCAGGAACACGAACAGTGGGATCGTCTGCAGCGTATCGACGATAATGGTGAGGATGCGGTCCGCCAGTATGCTGCGGGCGGCGAGCACACCGAGCGGCATGCCGATCACGCAGGCGATGGCGGTGGAAACGCCGCAAAGGTAAACCGTCAGCACGGTGAACGACCAGAAGCCCGATGAGACACAGAAGAATGTCAGCGCGACCGCGAGCAGGGCGAGGGCGCGGCCGCCCAGCCGGTAGCCCGCGAGCCCGAGTAGCCCCACCACGGCCACCCATGGGAGGGCGAGCAGGAAGCTCTTGAACCGATTCAAGACGTGCAGCACCAGAAAGGTGCGCACGGCTTCGATATCGTCGAACAGCGCCTGGACCAGCCATTTGATCGTAGCGTCCCACCAGGGCGCGGTGGTGACCGTCAGCGTCTTTGGCAGGCGCCCGAGTTCCGGCACGGCGATCGCCAGAGCGGTGAGCCCGAGCGCCGCGGCGAGCGCCGCCGCGAACAGCGGATCGCGCCGCCAGAAAGGTTCGCCGGAAATCCGCACGACCGGCTTCCGGCTGGCGATGGCTTTGATCAGGCGATCGAACATGATGGCGATCAGGACGATCGAGGCGCCTGCTTCCAGCGCCGTTCCAACCTTGAGCGCGCGCAGCGCCATCAGGACATCGAAGCCCAGTCCACCTGCACCGATCATCGAGGAGATGATCACCATGTTCATCGTCGAGTTGACGTTCTGGTTGATGCCGAGCATCAGCGAGGCCTGCGCCGACGGCACGAGGATCCGCCACAACTGCTGGCGCCGCGTACAGCCCGCCATCAGGCCGAACTCGCGCACATCGTCCGGCACCTGCTGCAGGCCGAGCGTTGTGTTACGGATCATCGGCGGCATGGCATAGATCAGAGTCGCCAGCATGGCCGACACCGGGTTGATGCCGAAGAACATGAGGAGCGGCACGAGATAGGCAAAGGTCGGCGTCGCCTGTGCCAGGTCGAGTAGCGGTACGATGACCCACCTGTTCAGCCGCGGCGCCCGGTAGCCGAGGATTCCGATCAGCGCGCCGAGGACGACGCCGATCGGAATCGCGATCGCCACCACGGCCAGCGTCTTCATGGCGCTCGACCACTGATTGAAGAAGACGAGATAGAGACAGGTGCTCGCCGCCAGCAAGGCGAGCTGCCGGCCGCCGAAACGGTATGCGACGATCGTCATGGCGACGCTGATGCCGGACCAGGAGAGCGGCGGCAGTCGCGCGGCGTCCGCATCGTTGCCGAGCCTGAATCCGCGATCGAGCAGCCCGAAGGCGAAACTGAGCGGTACCTCGAGGACGGATTTGAGGAAGCGCGTGACAGGCTGCAGCGTGTCGATGAGAAAGCCAGCGATGCCGCCGGCCCAGGCGCGCACCGGCACGGTCCAGTCATCGGGATAGACGGTGAGCCACGGGACCTGATCGCGCGCCAGGAAGAGCAGATAGGTGAGGAACAGAGCGCATATCCAGACGACCCACCAACGGCGCGGCCCGATGAGCAGCGCTCCGTCGACTGCGGCGATGGCCGTCATGTGGCCTTGCGCCCGGCCAGCAGATCGATGACGGCGTCGCGTTGAATCTCGCCGATGAGCGTGCCGGCCTCGTCGACGACACCGAACGGCTGGGCGCTCGCGACGATCGCCGCCGCAAAGCTGGCAGCGCGGTCGCCGATCCGCACGCGCGTCTCATAGGCCGCTCCGTCGCGGCAGGGCCGCATCAGGGCGCCGGCCGAGATGACCTTGGCTCGCTGGACGTCGCGCGTGAACTCCGCCACGTAGGCGGTCGCGGGCCGCGTGACAAGATCTTCCGGCGAGCCGATCTGGATGATCTCGCCGTCCTTCATGATGGCGATGCGGTCGGCCAGCCGGATCGCCTCATCGAAATCGTGAGTGATGAAGACGATGGTCTTGCGCAGCATGTTCTGCAACCGCAGGAACTCGTCCTGCATCTCGCGCCGGATCAGCGGGTCCAGAGCGGAGAATGGTTCGTCGAGGAACCATACGTTCGGCTCGACGGCGAGGCTGCGCGCGATGCCGACGCGCTGCTGCTGGCCGCCCGACAATTGGCGCGGGTAGTATTGCTCGCGGCCCTTGAGGCCGACGAGCTCGATCACCGCGCGGGCGCGTTCCTCGCGCTGGGGCCGCACGATGCCTTGAACCGCCAGCGGGAAGGCGACGTTGTCCAGCACCGTCAGGTGGGGCAGGAGGGCGAAGTGCTGGAACACCATCCCCATCTTGTGACGGCGAATCTCGATCAGCTCGCGTTCATTCGCCTGCAGGAGGTCGCGGCCCTCGAACATGATCTCGCCCGCCGTCGGTTCGATGAGCCTGGTCATGCAGCGGACCAGCGTCGATTTGCCCGAGCCCGACAAGCCCATGATGATGAAGATCTCGCCCTCGTGGACGTCGAGCGTCACCGCGCGCACGGCGCTCACGAGGCCGGCGGCCGTGATCTCCTCGCTGGTCGGCGCACCCTGCCGGGCCTGCAGGAACAACTCGGCGTTGCGGCCGAACAGCTTCCAGACGTTCCGGCAGCCGATCTGCATCGTCCGATTCTCGTGCGCCGAACCCGCGCTCCCGTTGCTGCTACTCGCCATGAGTCCGAACTCGCAACGCTCCCGTCGCGGACAGTGACGCCGCAGCTCCAGTCGCCGGCTGCGGCTCTCTGGGTCGCAACGGGAATGAGCGGGCCATGGGCCCGCTCACCCCGTTACGTGCGAAGTGCTCTTGCGGCTCTCCGCCTGACTCAGTTCGTCGCCGCGACCCAGGTGCGCCAGCGCGATTCGTTGGCATCGACCCACGCTTGCGCCACGTCCTCGATGCTCTTGTTGTCGAGGTCGACTTGCCCGGCCAGCAGACCTAGCTCCTTGGCATCGATCGTGAAGTTCTTGGCGACTTGGTATGCGACCGGCCAAGTGTCCTTCAAGCCTTTCCAGGAGTACTTCCAGATCTCGCCGTGCGGCTTACCGCAGTCATAGGCCTTGTCCGGATTGACGCCCCATTTCGGATCGTTGTAGCAGTCGGCCGTATATTCGGGGAACTGCACCCACTCGCCCTCGTACTTCGCCGGGGCCCAGTGCGGCGAATAGATCCACAGCATGATCGGCGCCTTGCGCTCCTCGGCCGACTGCAGTTCGGCGAACATCGCGGCGTCGGTGCCGGCGCGCACAACTTCGAACGGCAGGCCGAGCGCCTTTACCCGCTCCTCATCGAAACCGCCCCAGGTGGCCGGACCCGCGAGATAGCGTCCCTTGGGTGCGGTCTCCGGCGTGGAGAACGCCTCCGCGCATTTCGGGTCCTTCAGCGCTTCCCAGTTCGGCAGGCCCGGGCATTTCTCCTTCATGTAGATCGGATACCACCACTCTTCCTTGGCCTTGGGGCCGAGCTTGCCCAGGTTCTCGGTCTTGCCCGTGGCGTCCGAGGCGCGCATCGCCTCCTGCGCCGTGGTGTCCCATTCCTCCATGATGACGTCGATATCGCCGGTCGTGAGCCCCGTGGTCAGGCTCGAGAGATAGTCGGCGGTGACATATTCGACGTTGTAGCCGAGCTTCTTGTAGATATCGCCCAGGATGTTCGCGTTGACGTTGACGCTCGTCCAGTCGAACAGCGCGATCTTGATGGGTTCCTGCGACTCAGGCGCCCCGGCGACGGCTGGGTGAGCAGCCGCCATGAAGCCGCATACGGCGGCGGCAATCGCCACCGCCTTGCTCTCGCATCTCAGCATGTATTTCGTCTCCCTCGACTCGTCTTGTGAAGCGATCGTTCTCGATTCGGCCCGCATTGCAGATCGCAGGTTGCGAATGGCGCTATGAAACTCCCGGCAGCGTCACGGTAGCAAGACCAAAAAAGCACCGTCGCTGCTCAAAACGCCATCAGTGGTCTAGAATTGGTCCTCGGCCAGCGCCATGGTGCTGGGACCGCCGTCCATGACGACCCGGGAAAGCGCTCCGGCGTGCGGCAGTAGATTGGCGGCGTAAAAGCGGGCAATGCCTTCCCTGGCGGCGAAGTAGCCCCCGGCATCAGCGGCTGCGTGTCGCCGCCGGGCGTCGAGGGCCGACTTTGCCAGTAGCCAGCCGCCGACGACCGTGCCGACGAGAGCGAGATAGGGTGTCGCGACGGCGAGAGTCCCCGCTCTGTCGCGGGTCATAGTGGCGACAAGCGACTCTGTGGCCCGAGAAAGCGCCGCAACCGCGTCGCTGAGCGGCGTCGTCAGGCGATCGGCATCGGTGCCGTGCTTTGCGGCTTCGACCGTCCTGCTCATGGCGTCAATCAAGCTGCGCATGCCGGTGCCTTCGTCACGCGCTACTTTCCGGCTCACGAGATCGATGGCCTGAATGCCGTTCGTGCCTTCGTAGATCGGCGCAATGCGCGCGTCGCGGAAATGCTGAGCGGCGCCCGTCGACTCGATGAAGCCGAGGCCGCCGTGAACCTGGACCGCCATCGACGTGACGGCGCAACCCGTATCCGTGCACCAGGCCTTGGTCACCGGCGTCAGCAGGTCCACCATCGCCTGATGCCGTGCACGCTCGGCGGCGTCCGGATGCCGTTTCGAGCGGTCGACGGCGCCCGCGACGAAGGCGACCATCGCGCGCATCGCCTCGATCTGAGCCCGCATGGTCATGAGCATGCGCCGCACGTCCGGATGGCGGATGATCGGCACGGGCGAGGCGCTGTCCGCCGCGCGGCCCTGGATGCGGCCCTTCGCATAGTCGCGGGCCTGCTGATAGGCGCGCTCCGCGATGGCCAAGCCCTCGATGCCGACGGACAGTCGCGCACTGTTCATCATCGTGAACATGTACTCGATGCCGCGGTTCTCCTCGCCGACCAACTCGCCGATCGCGCCGCCGCTGTCGCCATAGGCCATGACTGCCGTCGGGCTACCGTGGATGCCCATCTTCTGCTCGATCGCCACGCAGCGTAGATCGTTGCGCGCACCGAGGGCGCCGCCGGCGCCAACCAGAAACTTCGGCACGATGAAGAGCGAGATGCCCTTGACGCCCGGCGGCGCATCGGGTGTGCGCGCCAGCACCATGTGCACGATGTTCTCGGCCATGTCGTGCTCGCCATAGGTGATGAAGATCTTCTGCCCGGTGATGCGATAGCGCTCGCCTTCCCGCACAGCGCGCGTGCGCAGCGCGCCGACGTCGGAGCCGGCCTGTGGCTCCGTCAGATTCATCGTGCCGCTCCACTCGCCGCTGACCAGCTTTCTCAGATAGGTCTGCTTCTGCGCGACGCTGCCATGCGACGTCAGCAGTTCGACGGCGCCCTGGGTCAGCAGCGGGCACAGGCTGAAGGACATGCAGGCGGAGGTCACCATCTCCTGGATCATCGCCGCCAGCGCCCAGGGCAGGCCCTGGCCGCCATGCGCGGGATCGAACTGGAGGCTGTTCCAACCGCCGGCGACGAACTTCGCATAGGCATCGCGGAAGCCTTCGGGCGTGCGCACGACGCCGTTCTCCAGTCCGCTGCCCTGTTCGTCGCCGATCCGGTTGAGCGGCGCCAGTATGCCTGCGGCGAACTTCCCGGCCTCCTCGAGGATGGATTGCACGACATCAGGCGTCGCCTCCCCGTAGCCGGGCAGGGCCGCGATCTCGTTGATCCCTGCGATCTCTTCGAGGGCGAAGATCATGTCGCAAAGCGGTGCCGCGTAGGTCATAGGCCGCCTCAGATCACCTTGCCTGGATTCATGATGTTGCTGGGATCGAGCGCTTGCTTGATCCGCCGCATCAGCTCGAGCTCGATCGCCGGCTTGTACCGCTGGAGATCGTCGCGGCGCAGCCGGCCGATGCCGTGCTCGGCGCTGATGCTGCCATCGAGGGCGGCGACGATGTCATGCACGATGCGGCTCAATTCGGCTTGGCGCGCCAGAAACGCGGCCGCGTCCATCGCCTCGGGCTGGTACAGATTGAAATGAACGTTGCCGTCGCCGATGTGCCCGAACGCCACGATCCGCACACCGGGCAATGCGGCGGTCACTGCTGCTATAGCTCGCACCATGAAGGCCGGTACGAGAGACACCGCAACGGACACGTCGTGCTTGATGCTGGCGCCGGCGAACTTCTGCAGCTCGACGATCGACTCGCGCACGAACCACAGGCGCCGCGATTGCTCGGCGCTTTCCGCCACGGTCGCATCGGCGATGAGTCCCTCTTCCAGCGCCTGTTCGAGCGTCTCCTCCAGGGCGCCGCGCAAGCCGCTGTCGTCGATCGCCGAGGTCAGCTCGATCAGCACATAGTAGTCGCGCCGCTCGCGCAGCGGCTCGACGACTCCCGGGATGAACTGCCGACCGAGATCGATCCCGATGCGCGGCAGCAGCTCGAAACTCGTCACGGCATCGCCGCTGCTCGCGCGGCAGCGGCTCAACAGCTCCACCGCCGACGGCAGATCGGTCACGGCGACAAAGGCGGTGACGCGCTCGCGCGGCTTCGGAAACAGCTTCAGGACCGCCGCCGTGATGATGCCGAGCGTCCCCTCGGCGCCCAGAAAGAGCTGTTTCAGATCGTAGCCGGTGTTGTCCTTGCGCAGCCCGCGCAGACCGTCCCACACCTGACCGTCCGGCAGCACGACTTCGAGTCCGAGGACGAGCTCGCGGGCATTGCCGTAACGCAGCACGGTGATGCCGCCGGCATTGGTCGAGAGATTGCCGCCGATCTGGCAGCTGCCCTCGGCGGCCAGGCTCAAGGGAAACAGCCGGTCGGCCTGGCTCGCCGCCTCCTGCACTTGCGCCAGGACGCAGCCGGCCTCCGCCGTCATCGTGTAGTTGGCGGCGTCGATGCCGCGCACCCGGTTCATGCGAGAGAGGCTGAGGAGGATCTCGTCTCCTGCCTCGGACGGAATCGAGCCGCCGCACAGGCTCGTATTGCCACCCTGCGCCACGATCGGCACCCGGGCGTCGGCGCATAGCCTGACGACCTCCGCAACCTCCGCGGTCGACCCCGGGCGGACCAGCAGCGGAGTGCGCCCCTGATAGCGCCGCCGCCAGTCGATGAGTTGGGGGGCCAGCGCCGCCGCATCGTCGGTCCATCCCTTCGGGCCGACCGCCGCCTTGATGCGGTCGAGCACATCGCCGGGAACGGGTTGGCGGCGTGGATGGACGATCTCGTTCATGTCCTCGCAGCCTAGCGCGAGTTTCCGGCGGCACAACCGGCTTTCCACGTCGCTTGGTCGGGCGGCCTGTCTGCGGCCCCGCGGATGGCATATTCTGGCTGCATGACAGAGCAGGAAGAACTCGCGCTCTCCGCCGCCGCGCATGATCGGCCGGTGATCCTGTTCGACGGCGTCTGTCACCTCTGCAGCGGCTGGGTGCAGTTCGCGATCGCGCGCGATCCTGCCGCCGACCTGCGCTTTGCGCCGATCCAGGCCGCCCACGGTCAGGACTTCTTGCGACGGCGCGGGCTGCCCCTCGACCGGTTCGAGACGTTCTATCTGATAGACGGTGGCGCGGTCTTCGAGAAGTCGACGGCGGTCCTGCGCATGGTGGGCTATCTGCGCTGGCCGTGGCCGCTCCTGAAGGTGCTGCGGATCGTTCCCAGACCCCTGCGCGATTGGCTCTATGATCGCGTCGCCCGCAACCGCTACCGCTGGTTCGGCCGCCGTGAGACCTGCCTCGTTCCGGCGCCCGAGATCGCGCGGCGCTTTCTCGACTAGCGGGCCGCCGCCCGCCGCAGGCGGTCGTTGATGGCCTGCCCGAGTCCGTGCTCCGGGATCGGCATGACGGCGATGCCGGCGAGCTCCGGTCGATCCAACGCGCGAAGCATCGCGAAGAGGTTCGCTGCCGCTTCCGTGAGATCGCCGCTCAGGCTCAGATTTTCCACGGCCGCGGCGCCCGTGATCGGACGGGCTCCGAACGCAAGCAGGCCTTCGCCCGGCTGCACGTCCCGCACATCCAGCCGAAGCGGCAGGTCCGGTGCGTAATGGCTCGCCAGCAGGCCGGGAGACTTCGGCGCCTGGCTGTCGGATGCCGCCGGCGTGGTCGGCCGGCCGATCGCATCCGCGAGTTGCTCCATGGTGACGCCGCCCGGTCGCAGCAAGGTGGGTACCTCGCCGGTCAGGTCGAGCACCGTCGACTCGATGCCGAGGGTGCAGCGTCCACCATCCAGGATCATCGCGACTTTCCCCCCGAGTGACGTGGCGACGTGTGCAGCCGTCGTTGGACTGATTTTGCCCGAGGCATTGGCGCTTGGCGCGGCGATCGGTTGGCCGCAGGCTCGCAGCAATGCCTGAGCGACGGGATGGCGGGGCGCACGCACGGCTAGGCTATCAAGGCCGGCGCTCGCAAGGAGCGAGACCGTGCAGCCCGGTCGGCGCGGCAGGACCAGGGTCAGCGCGCCCGGCCAGAACCGCGCGGCCAACAGGTCGGCGCGCTCGTCGAATGCCACCTGTGCGCGCGCGGCGTCGGCATCGGCGAAGTGCACGATCAGCGGGTTGAAGCGCGGTCTTCCCTTCGCCTCGAAAATGCGGGCGACGGCGCGATCGTTGGTGCCGTCGCCGCCGAGGCCGTAGACGGTCTCGGTCGGAAAGGCGACGAGCTCGCCCGCGGTAAGCAGGCGCGCGGCTGCAGCGATCGTCTCGTCATTGGCCGCAACCACATTCGGCGCTGGTTCGCATGGCGCATCATCCGTCATCGCCGGCCGATACCATGCGGCCCGTCGCGACGCAAACAAGCCTGCTCAGACTGCAAATAACACCAAATAACAAAGGAGCCGCTCATAAAGAGTCGGCTCCCATTGTTTCACTCGGTGGCGCAGCCCATCCGCGGTCATGGGAACCACGCCCGAGTCACCGCAAAGGAGTTGCGGCGGCTATATCAGTGATCGCCTCGACGACCACCGTGTCTGTGAAGGGCAGCGATTTCTGCACAACCTCACGAGCGAAAATTTAGACCTGAATTACTCTGGCTGCAACAGGAAACAGCAAGAAAAGCTGTGACACTTTCACGTCGTGCGGCCGCGCGCGACGAAATGCGGGTTGTCGAATCCCGGCTTGCCATAGGTCAGTTCCGTGCCCTCGATCGTCGTCACGCGACCGCCGGCCGCGAGCACGATCGCGTGCCCTGCGGCCGTGTCCCATTCCATTGTGCGGCCGAGCCGCGGATAGAGGTCGGCGACGCCTTCGGCGACGAGGCAGAATTTCAGCGCGCTGCCGGCGGTGATATGGCCGCCGACCCGCTCGGCCTCAAGGAAAGCGCCCATCGCCTCGGCGTCGCCGTGTGAGCGGCTCGATAGCACGATGACGCCGTCCGCCGGCGGCTTGCGCGTGGCGATCGTATGCGTCTCGCTGCCGCGGCGTCGGCGTGCGATGCCTGGGACGATGCCGCCATAAGTGGTGGCCAGCGCCGGAATATGAACCACACCCAGTAGTGGTCGGCCATTTTCAATCAAAGCAATGTTGACCGTGAACTCGCCGTTCCGGCTGAGGAACTCCTTGGTGCCGTCGAGTGGATCGACCAGCCAGAATCGGTTGCTCGGATTGGCGGCGCCGTGAACCTGCGGAACGTGGCCCGCAGCGACTGCCTCCTCGGATACCACGGGCACGTCCGGCGTAAGCGCCCGGAGTGCGGGCACGATGGCCGCCTCGGCGGCCTCGTCGGCGGCGGTCACGGGCGAGGCATCGGCCTTGGCCCGGTGCGCGACGTCACCCTGATAGAACTCGAGGATCACCTTCCCGGCGCGCTCGGCGATCGCCTCGGCCTCGGCGAGCAGCGCCTCTCCGATCGGCGCCCGGTGCGGTTGAGTCATGCGATCGCGGCCCGTTGACCGATGCTGCACTGCGCCAAGAACAGACTCCTTCCACAAGGGAACCGCGCCGGATCATAGGCGCTGAGACATCGCTCTCAAGCGGAATTTGCCGCGCCTCTCCGGCGCGCGCGCGGCAAGCCGGCAGCATTTGCATGAAGTGGGTGCGCGCCCCTAGTATCCCGCCTGCACGTCCGACCACCGCGCCGCTTCAAACATCCGGCAATGACAACCGAGAGTTTCGCCTGGAGACGGGCCTTCATCCGCCCAGGTCCTGTCGTCTTCGCGAGCCTGTTCGCGCTTGACTCGATGGCCCGTGCGTCGCTCTCGACGGTGATCCCGCTGCAGGCCTACGCGGTGCTCGGCAGCGAGCGCAACGTGAGCCTGCTGTTCTTCGCCGTGGGATGGGTCGGCATCATCGCGACGTTGTTCATCCCTGTGTTGATCCGACGCTTCCGGCCGCGCTGGGTCTATACGATGGCGGTCGTGCTGTTGATCATCGCGCCGGCGCTGTTTGCGCTTTCGAACTTGGCTGGCCTGATCGCCGGCATGTTTCTGCGGACCTATGGAGCCGCCTGCCTGCTCAATCTCCTCAACCTCTACATCATGGCCTACATCCGGAAGCGCGATCTCTCGCGGTCCGAACCGCTGCGGGCGCTGTTCGCCGCCCTAGCCTGGTCGATCGGCCCCATGCTCGGCCCCTATCTATTCGAGAATTTCTCGCCCAACTTGGCGTTCGGACTGAGCGCGGTCTGCGCGGCTCTGCATCTGCTCTACTTCTGGTGGCTGCGGCTGGAATACGGGCCGGCCCTTGCCCCGGATGAACCGGTGAATACCAACCCGTTCCCCCACGTCCGCCGCTTCCTTGCCCAGCCGCGCCTGGTGCTGGCGTGGCTCCTCAACTTCGGCCGCGAGACCTGGTGGGTCGCCTTCTTCGTCTACACGCCCATCAAGATGAAGGAGTTGCTGGGCGGCGGCCTGTCGATCGGCAACGTCGTTCTGCCGGGCGGCTTCATCGGCGGCTTCGTCGTGTCCTGCGGCAGCGCCCTGCTGTTCACGTCGCCTCTGTTCGGCTGGACCGCCCGCCGCATCGGCTTGCGACGCCACATCATGGCCTGCTTCCTCTTCGGCGCTCTGCTGACGGTCGCCGCGGTGTTCGCCACGAAGTCGCCGGGATGGCTGGCGGCGACGTTGCTGATCGCCGCGGTCGGCGCTGTCGGCCTCGATTCCGTCACCATGGTGCCGTTCCTGCGCGCCGTCCGCATGCGCGAGCGGCCGGAAATGACGATGGTGTTCAGCCTCTATCGCGACTCCGCCGGCCTGGCGCCGATGGCGCTGTTCTCGCTGCTGCTGACGTTCTTCGATCTGTCGGCGGTCTACGCCGCCGTGGCCGCAGGCTGGTTCGTCTGCGCCTGGCTCGCCCACTGGATACCGCGGAGTATGTAGGCCGCCGATGTCGCTCAGGCATGCACCCGCGGTCAGGAAGGCCATCGTCGCCAACATCGGTTTCCTGGTCATGGTGACGATCTGGGGCGCCATGTTCCCGGCGCTCGAGTTCATCCTTCGGACCTGGGACGTGTTCTCGGCAACGGCCGGCCGTCATACGCTCGCGGTGATCACCCTGCTGATCGTCCTGTCCCTGCGCGAGCGCCGCATTCCTGTGCACGCCAAGCTGCCATGGGCGCGCCTGTTGCTGCTGGGCTTCCTCGGCATGAGCGTCACGTCCCTGCTGACGACGCTCGCCGTCTATTTCTCCAGCGGCGTCTCGGCGGCGATCGCGTCCGCAACCAACCCGATCACCTCGGCCATCACCGCCCGCCTGCTGCACCGCGTGCCGCTGCTGCCGGGCATCATCATCGGCTCGATGCTGTCGACGGCCGGCGGCCTCATCTCCGTTCTCGGCGGCGGCGAGGGCGCGGCGATGGAGCTGCGGGGCGGCGAGCTGCTGCTCGTCGTCGCCAACATTCTGTGGACCTGGTACTCGATGATGGCGCAGCGCTGGCTGGCCGGATACTCCCAGCTGCACATCTCCGGCCTGACGGCGCTGACGGGCCTGATCGGCCTCTATGCGGTCATCGGCGTCGCGGGCGTTGCGGGCATCGCCGACTTCCACATCGACCTGTCGCTCGAGCCGGTGGCGCTGCTGGTGTTTTCCGGTGCCATCTCGGTCGCGGTCGGCAATTCGCTCTGGCACTTCGGGGTCAGCCGCGTCGGCGTCACGATCGCGGCGATGTACAACAACCTGATCCCGGTCGTCGCCGTCCTGATCACCTTCTGGGCCGGCACGAAGCCGACGACGGCGCAGCTCGTCGGCGCCGCCGTCATCATCGTCGGCGTACTCTACGCGCAAACGATGGCGCTGCGTCGCGGGGCAGCTCAGGCGGCGGCAGTGGAGGCGTAGCCGGGATCGCGCCGCCGCAGATAGTCGTCCACCAGCTTGACCAGCCGGTCGCGG
>Ga0335082_10000812_pt1 | contig 32598 bp, 28 predicted proteins | sample Lox_Sample_41_FD_206718 | JGI IMG/M metagenome (GOLD analysis project Ga0335082, IMG submission 206718) | Soil microbial communities from Loxahatchee National Wildlife Refuge, Florida, United States - Lox_Sample_4.1 | ecosystem: Environmental > Terrestrial > Soil > Wetlands | place: USA... | reverse complement strand
AAGCCTCTTGTTATGAAAGTGTCAGCGGTAATGCCGGTTTACAATGAGCGCAACACCGTGCGTGCCGTGGTGGAGCGGGTGCTGTCGGTCAACCTGGACGTAGAACTGATCTGCGTAGACGACGGTTCAAGCGACGGCTCCAGCGAGATTCTGCACGAGTTGCAAGCTCGCTATCCTAATTTGCGGGTCCTGCTGCAGCCAAAGAATATGGGAAAGGGAGCAGCCCTGCGCCGCGGCATCCAAGAAGCCACGGGAGATTTCGTTCTGATCCAGGATGCCGATCTGGAGTATGACCCGGCCGACTACCCCGCGCTGCTCGATCCTCTGATCCAGGGAAAGGCCGATGTGGTCTACGGTTCCCGTTTCATGGGAAGCCGCCCCCATAGAGTTCTCTACTTCTGGCATTCAGTCGCCAACAAACTGCTTACTCTGCTCTCTAACAGTCTGACGAATCTGAACCTCAGTGACATGGAGACCTGCTACAAGGTATTTCGCCGCGAAATTGTGCAACAGATCCCCATCGAGGAGGATCGATTTGGCTTCGAACCGGAAATTACAATCAAAGTCGCCAAGCGAAGGTTACGAATTTACGAAGTGGGCATCAGCTATTGGGGCCGCACCTATGAAGAGGGTAAGAAGATTGGTTGGAAAGACGGCGTGCGTTGCTTATGGTGCCTTTTGAAGTATTCGATCAAGGAACGTTCTGTCGCCCTGACGGTGTCGATTGACGCCGACCATGTGATTTTGTCGCATCAGCAGAACAAACCAGCCCCGAGCATTCGAGATTCGCGCCTGTGAAGCCGTAGTTCCCCTGAGTCCTCGCAGCAACGCGAAGGTAACATGCAGAAGGTTACCTGCACGGCGGCCACTTTCAAGATCCGCATGTCACAAGTTACTTTGGTGCGCATGATACTTCTGAGCCATTCCCAAACGCCGCTTCATATCTTAAGGTCTTTGCATGCAACTTACGCGCATGTCCATGCCCATCGCCACCCGTCTGTGTTTTTTCTTTCGCAAAATTTCACTACTCATGGGCTTGCTGCTGGTGCCAGCGCTGGTTCTGGGCCAAACCTTCGTTCAGGAGAATGATGGCGGAGCGGCGAGCGCCGGTTCAGTGAACGTTACCTATACGTCGGCGGAGACGGCCGGCAACCTGAACGTGGTAGTCGTGGGCTGGAACGACATTAGTTCGTCCGTCACTTCCGTCGTCGATGACAACGGTAATGTCTATCTATTGGCGGGAACCAGCGCAGGCATAGCCGAGTCGCAAGCGATTTATTACGCCCCCAACATTGCGGTGGCGACGATCAACCCGCCCACGGTCACGGTCACTTTCAATCAGGTGGCGAATATTCCGGATGTGCGGATCCTCGAATATAGCGGACTCAGCGCCACCAATCCGCTGGACAACTGGGCTGGGGATTCGGGTCACTCCGTTCTCGCCGACAGCAGCGGAGTCGTCACCAGTGGCAGCGATCTGATAGTGGCTGCAGGCACAACCTCGACTCATTTCACCGCGGCGGGCGCAGGATTCACCTTGCGCGTGATCACTTCTCCTTTCCACGATATCGTCGAGGATTCAAACGCGGCGCAGCCCGCCGGTACTTATCACGGGACAGCGCCCATGACGAACGGCAATTGGGTCATGCAGGCGGCAGGGTTCAGCAGTACTCCAGTCACCTACACCAACCCGCCCGTAATTGACCCGACCACGCCGATCACTCCGGCCACCGGTGGCACACCCGGCGGAACTCCGGTGACCATTACGGGTACCGGCTTTCAGCCTGGGGCCGTGGTTCTGTTCGGGACTGCGCCGGGCGGCCTTTCCGGCGTGAATTGTTCCGAGTCGGGAGGCACCACGATCACCTGTTTGACTCCGGCTGCCAGCGCTGGGGTCACGGACGTCACCGTGGTCAATGTTGACGGAAAACTGAGCTCGGCTTCGGCTGCTTACACCTATGTACTAGTTGTTCCGCCTACCTTCACAGCCATCGCACCAACAACTGGTCCAACTAATGGAGGCGCGGTCACTATCACGGGTACCGGTTTCCAGACGGGAGCCACCGTCACAATCGGAGGACTGCCCGCCGGGGACGTGGTGGTCCAGGACAGTGCAACCATTACGGCTAGCACGCCGGGGCTTCCGGTGGGCCCTGCCGATCTCACGGTAAAGAATTCGGACGGCGGCACGGTCAGCAGCACGAACGCGTACACCTACGCGCTGGGCACAGGAGCGATCAATTTCATCCAGGCCGGGGACGCGGTCGCCGGCGCCGCTACGACCACACTTCCCGCGCAAATGCCTGCTCTGCAGACTGCGGGAAATCTGAACGTGGTTTTTATCGGATGGGCTGATACCGCTGCTGCGGTTTCGTCCGTCACTGACACCGAGGGCAACACTTACGTCGCTGCCCTTCCAACCGCCAACGGCACTGGAGTGAGCCAGGCCATTTATTACGCCAAGAACATCGCAGGGGACAGCGTCACCCCAAACACGGTGACAGTCACTTTCAGCCAGGGCGCTCAATTTCCGGATGTGCGGGTGTTGGAATACAGCGGCCTGGATACCGGCAGCCCGCTCGACACCGTGGCCAGCAACGCGGGTTCTGGAGCCCTCGCGGATTCAGGTGCGTGCACCACCACTACGGCAGTAGAGTTGATCCTCTCAGGCGGCACGGTGGGAACCCACATAACTGGGCCCGGAAGCGGCTTCACCCTGGTAGATCTTACGCGGCCCAATGGCGGCAGCGCACAGCACAAGATTACGTCTGCGGCGGGCAGTTGTCAGGCCACCGCTCCCATCTCGGCCAGCAGCGCCTGGGTCATGCAGAGCGTAGCTTTCAAGTTGCCCCCACCGGACTTCAGCGTCGGCGCGAACCCGACTACCCGAACCGTTGTCCAGGGCAGCCCGGCTTCGTACACGATCACGGTTACCGGGCTGCACGGATTCAACAGTGCAGTCACACTCGCTTGCGATTCGTTGAGCCTGCCCACGGGTGCGACTTGCGCATTCGTCTCCAATCCGGTCACGCCCGGCGGCTCGCCCGCAACCTCTACTTTGACCATCAGCACCACTTCGGCGACACCCGTAGCGACTTCCAACGTAGTCGTGACCGCAACTTCGGGAGCGTTGAGTCACAACACTTCGGTCGGCCTTACGGTAACGGCCGTGCCTGATTTCACAATTGGGGCCTCGGCGGCATCGCCGGCCACGATCGTGCAGGGAGGATCGGTCACCTCCACGATTACCATCGCGCCCCTGGCCGGGTTCAGCAGCGCCGTCAATCTGTCATGCAGCAACATCACTCCAGTGGTTACTCCGCCACCGACCTGTGCTTTTGTCCCAAGTTCAGTGCCCGGCGGTTCAGGCACCTCGACCCTGACGATCACCACTCAGGGAACTACACCGGCCGGTGCTTTCAACGTGACGGTCACCGCGACCGCGGGATCGTTGAGTCACAACACTTCGGTTGGTCTGACGGTAACGGCTGCACCTGATTTCACCGTTGCGGCCTCGGCAGCGTCGCCAGCCACGATTGTGCAAGGAGGATCGGCCACTTCCACGATAACGATCGCCCCACTGGCCGGGTTCAGCAGCGCCGTGAATCTGTCATGCAGCAACATCACTCCGGTCGTGACTCCGCCGCCGACGTGTGCGTTTGTCCCGAGTTCAGTGCCCGGCGGTACAGGCACTTCGACCCTGACGATCAGCATTCAGGGAAGTACGCCGGTAGGGGTTTTCAATTTGACGGTCACCGGAACCAGCGGTTCGCTAAGCCATGGCACTTCAGTCAGCCTGACGGTGACGGGCCCACCGGACTTCTCTCTCGCGGCTTCGCCGCTCTCGCCGGCTACAGTTGCAAAGGGAGGGTCCGCCACCTCGACGATCACCATCGCTGCGCAGAACGGTTTCAACGGTGCGGTGAGTTTGTCCTGTAGCAGTATTACTCCGACCGTAACTCGCACTCCGGTGTGCTCGTTCAGTCCGAGTTCGGTACCTGGCGGATCCGGGACTGCCACCCTGACGGTCAGCACCACCGCCCCCACCACTGCGTCAGTCGCGTCGTCGCGCGGGATCTTCTACGCCATGTGGCTGCCGATTGGCGGCCTGGCATTACTGGGACAAGGTTTCGGTTCACGCCGGAAGAAACTCCTGGCCGTGCTTCTGCTCTTCCTCATGCTCTCAGGACTGATCTTCATGGCGGCGTGCGGAGGCGGCAGCTCGTCCGGTGGCACCGGCCGTCCCGGCACTCCGGCGGGAACTTATACCCTCACCATCTCCGCTACGTCGGGGTCGCTGACGCACACCACGCCAGTTACGTTGACAGTGCAGTAGCAGTAATGCCTGCAGGTCCGCGTTACTGAGCTTCCCGATCTTGAGTAGTGGCTCACCAGGCCACTACTCTGACGTGGTTGAGATTGCACTGACGAACTCATCCTGAGCCTTTGCTCCGATCAGTCGCACGAGCACAGCACACAGACCCCGCTGGGCAGGAAAAAGGTACACGCCCTGCGGCCACCCTCGCGTGATTTGCCAATCGGTTTGTTGGCCTTCGGTTATGTTCTATCTCCGATTATTCCTTAAGCATTCCCTGGCCCGTGATCCGATCTCCTCCTCTGCGTAGCAAAGAATCAACTTAGTCAGCTCCCCATCTGATCTGCGCGGTGAAAGCGCGCGCTTTAGCACAAGTGCCATCAGCCCACAATCTTTAGCCGTTAGGCGCGCCAGGGTCGGGTTGCGAAACCATTAACCACAAGGGACACGAAGGTACCCGAAGGGAACCCCTTGAACAATCTTTCGATGAAATCCTTGGCGGCCTGTTTAGAGGCGGTCCGGCTATTTGACTCGAAGAAATTACTCAATGAGAGCCCAGGGACAGCATCTTCACCGCCATGATGTGGATCTGTCCCTTGTCGGCATAAACATTTGCGCTCACTTCGACGTGATCTCCCACATATCGCTTCAGGGCTTGGGGATTGACTACGTCCCAAGACTTGTTGTCCTTGTCGGAGACAAAGATCAGCTTGTCGCCATTTGCCTTTACCGTTCCCGTGATGTTCTTCAAAGGTGCCACGGACGCTGCCTGGGGCGCTACACCGCTGTCCTTGGACGTGCCCTGAGCGAAGCCCGCGACGCTTGGCATGACTGAAATAGTCAGTATTAGGACCCATAACCTCTTCATATTTGAATCTCCTTGTCCGAGGTGTTCTGACCTCGGAAGCGGCAAACATTACTCGTGGTGTCCTCTTCGAGTATGTGGAGCCACGGTAAGTAAGAATCCATGCAAATCGCCATTGAGGGTCCCATAGCCCACAATTTGTGCCTTGTCATTGATACCGGTGGCGAAGTTCAAAACCCAGCCCGGAGCATGGACCAGGTTGTTGAGATCGATCATTTTTTGGCCGGGCCTCCAGAAAAAGGCGGTACTCGTTCCGGTAGCGTTATTTTGCGAAGCCCCCACAACCTGGAGACGCGAATTGATACTGGAAGGGACGCTGCTGTTATCACCTGGCAGGATTCCAAGGTCAAATGCACCGAGGCCCCGATGCCATATGAAGGCATGGAGATTGTTCGTATCGCACTGACTCGGTTTCAGGCAACTGGAAGAGCCGATCACAAAGCCCCCGTTTATTCCAGTTGCGAAGCTCGAAGGTATCGGTATTTGCCTTATACCTGTCGCCCTGGTCCAGAAAAATGAAGTTCCGGAAGTGTCATCACCCATGGACCCAACCACAGTGCCATCCGCACTGATGGCGCTGGCTTCGTAAAACAAGATACCGGCTGGGGGCGGGCCAATGTCGACCATCCCAGTTCTCCTGATCTTTTGGATTCTAGGCTGGTTAAGCCACTACGACGATGCAACAAGGTTAGGCTGCTAGTCTTGGGAACCAAGGAAAGGGAGGTCGCGATTCCGACCAGTTTCTGCTAACTGTCGGTGTTCCGACCACATAATCCTGGTATTTCTCTCTTGACTCCCTACTCGTACGAGGAACACAATCCTGCTCGAAATCGTCTCCCCGAAGAGCAGCTCCCACCACGGGATGCAGCATCCCCCTGGGGCGAAAGACCCGTTTCACGCACACGCCGATGAACAACCCACCTTTCTCCCAAGGAGTACATGATGAAAATCAGACGAAGCTTACTGGCTGTGGTTCTTTCAACTAGTTTCGCCTCGGCCCAGGTTTTTACCATAACGGATCTCGGTCCTGGCGTAATTCCGGCGGGGGTCAATGACCGGGGGGAAGTAGCCGCCATGCGCGGCGGTGCTCCGGGCGGTTCGCTGTGGACTGAGAGAGCGGGATTTACTGACCTCGATCCACTTCCCGGTTTTCCGCTCAGCTTCACGAGGGGAATCAATAACCGGGGTGATGTGGTTGGCTATTCAGAGGAAGAAGAGAGCTCCACTTTCCATGCGACTCTGTGGCCACATTCAGCTGGGACAGCGATCGACCTTGGGCCATCGGTCATCAGCAACACCAGCGCCGACGGCATTAATGACGCACGCCAGGCAACGGGAGATCTGGGCTGTTGCCAGTCCTTCGTCTGGACAACATTCGTTTCAAAAAGGACATCACAGATGCCTAAGAAGAAAAAAACACCGCTTTCTTGAAGATAGCTCAAACGCCTCTAAAGCCCTCTCGACAACTCGCCGAGGTATTGGGATCAACCACTCCCATATCCCAACCACAGGTTGAACAAAGGTGTGGGCCTACATCGAGAAGCATAAACTGCAAGACCCAAAGAAGCGGCGGGAGATTATAGCCGATGAAAAGCTGGAGCCAGTCTTTGGAAAATCACCGTCCAGGTCAGCTCCCAGATCAGCGGACTGAAAGCCGGAACTTATGCTGGGCACGTAACCGTTAAACGGGCGGAGGTGTGACAAAAACCGTAGCAGTGGGACTATCCTGACATCGCCGCCGGTCCAGCATTCGGTTGCACTCCTGGAAGGCCAGTACGAACGCGAGGGTGGTCAGCTATTCCATGTACCGATCGACCAGCGCGGGGTCGTACGCCCTGGTGGCCAGCGCCCCGGGCACGGCGTCCTATAGCAATCAAAGCGTGCAATCGGCCACGAGCTATTACTACGTTGTGACCGCAGTGGACGATCAGGGACACGAGAGCGCTTATTCGAATGAGAGCCGGGCTGTTGTCCCCTGGTGCGCCTGTCAATATTTTTGATTTGGAGTCTGGTGCGGCTAGTTGAACGAAGCGGTATGCCCTGGCTCGCGATGATTGCACGACGTACTCGCGAGGCTCGGCCCAAGTCGGATAGTAATAGCTCTACTGCACGATCAACGTGAGCGGCAATGTCTGGGTTGCGGAGCCCGACGTCGTTGTCACAGTCACGATGTAAGTTCCGGCTGGGGTCCCGGTCGGATTCGTCTGCTGACCACCAGTGTTGTTCGTTGCTGTACTGCCTCCTCCTCCACAAGAAGCCAGCAGCAGGCACAAGGTCAAAGGCGCGAGCCAGAGATATCGTCGCATTGACCGCTTGCCGAGACGCATTCCTGGCAGAATCACGATCCCCAACATGGCCATGGCTAAGTTCCACGACCATTTCCCTGGAGCGGAAACCTGCGGACGAACAGCCGCAACGGTGCGCGATGTGGTCTTCACGGTGACGCTAAAGGGTGTGACGACAGTAGCATCGAAGGTCTGGTTGGCAGGTACCGAGCAGGTCGCATGCGCAGGCGCTCCGGTGCAGGTAAGCGTGGCTGACCCACTCATTCCTCCACCGCCCAGGGAGAGCGTGTACGAAGCGGTTTGTCCGGCAACTACAGTCGCCGAATTTGTATCTCCCGGGAACACGCCGAGTGCCAGGGTCGCCGTAAACGTATAGCCGTTGGCGAGAGTGGCGCTTTGACTATCAGTATTCGTGACTACTATGTTTACCGACCCAGCAGCGTGCGCAGGAGTGATTGCGGTGATCGTAGTGCTGTTGACCACGGTCACGCCAGTCGCGGCCGTGCCCCCCAATGTGACTATCGCTCCCGTGAGGAAGCCGGTGCCCGTGACAGTCACCACCGTCCCGCCGTTGGCGGTTCCAGAGTTGGGTGCAACCGAGGCCACCGTCGGCGCAGGGTTGGTATAGGTGTAGCCGCCAGCCAAGCTGCCACTCTGGCTGTCCGAATTGGTAACCGCGACGCTGACTGCGCCGGCGGCGTGGGCCGGAGTGGTCGCGCTGATGGTTGTGCTGTTGACTACGGTCACGCCGGTCGCGGCCGTGCCGCCCAATTTGACCATTGCACCTGCCAGAAAACCAGTACCGGTGATGCTGACAGCCGTCCCGCCCGCGGTGGTTCCCGACGTCGGCGAGATCGAGCTCACCGTCGGCGCCGGATTGATCACAACGTAGGTGTAGCCACTACTTAGGGTACCGCTCTTGCCATCGGTGTTGGTCACCACCACGTTGACCGCGCCCGCGGCGTGGGCCGCGGTGGTCGCTGTGATGGTTGTGCTGTTGACCACAGTCACGCCGGTCGCAGAGGTCCCGCCCAGACTCACCGTCGCGCCTGTCAGGAAACCGGTTCCGCTAATGCTCACTGCCGTCCCGCCCACGGTGGTCCCGGATGTGGGCGATATCGAGGTCACTGTCGGCCCAGGGTTGATCACAACGTAGGTATAACCGTTGGTCAGAGTCCCCGCCTGGCCATCGCTGTTGGTTACGACCACGTTGACCGCTCCGGCTGTGTGGGCCGCCGTGGTCGCCGTGATGGTCGTGCTGTTCACCACGGTTACGCTGGTGGCTGCCGTCCCGCCCAGGCTTACCGTCGCTCCCCCCAGGAAGCCGGTACCGGTGATCGTCACTGCCGTCCCGCCCGCCGTGGTTCCCGACGTCGGCGAGATCGAGCTCACCGTCGGCGCCGGGTTTCCCCCCGAAGAACTCAGCTTCACAAATTTCGCGACCGACGGCACTCCGCTCGTATTCACCAGGAAGAGCATGTAGTATCCCGGCGGCGCAATATTGCCGTTGGGTGGCGCGGTTACTGTGAGCGTCCCGCTTCCGCTGGTGAAGGACATACCCACCAGGCGCTGCTCCATGTCAAAGGCATGCGTTGATGCCCCCGGCCGTGACAGCACCACGGAAGCAATGTTCGCCGCATCTGGAGTAGAAACGGTAAACGCTCCGTTCCAGGTAATCGCACTGGGAGCGCTGCTAATGGTCGGCCGCGCGGCCAGTCCCCCGCTGGAGTTGAACAGGTACGGGGGCTTATAAATCTCCATGTGCGATTCATAATTTCCGCGCCCCGGGTTCCCGCCGGCTACCCAGACCGTTGCATCGGGCAGAAGCAGCGCAACGGAATGGTAAAGACGGGGATATGTATTCGCGCCAGCGGAAGAGAACGAGTCGCTTGCGGGATCGTAGAGATCGGCATTCAGACTGGCAGTATTAGCGTCTTCATCGTTGACGGATCCGCCAAGCGCCAGGATCTTGCCGGTGGGCAGCATGACCGCGTTCATCTCAACCCGCGCCTGGCTCATGCTGGGGCCCGCGCTCCAGGTAGGGTTGCTTGCCCCCAGATCGATGACTTCCGTGGTCGCCGTCGCCGGATTTCCGCCCCCCATGATGATGACCTGGGGATCGTAGTTGTTGGCGGGGGTCAATGGAAGCAGTACGGAGGAGCCGTACGTCCTGGTTCCGCTGTAAATCGTCGTATCCACAGTTGTCCAAGTATGCGCGTTCGGATCAAAGAGCATCGAGGTTGTGGTCGATCCGGAGTAGAACACCTTCCCATTGGGCAGCAAGTGCATGCGGGGATAGAGCGGGGGCGTCCAACCAGCCTGGTACTCGGGACTCCATCCCGAGCCGATGGTGTAGATCTCAACTGCGTTGTTGGTGCCGGCGTCAATATTGTTCTGGCCGGAGAACGTCATCAACCGACCGTCGCCGAGATTGGTAAGGGTAGGATACCAGCGGCCATGCGCCATGGTCGGAGCATCGGTAAAGGTGTTGTTCGAAGGATCGAATATGGACGATCTCAGTTCGCCCAAAAACGGGTCGTACTGGATCGAACCTCCATTGATGAAAGCCCGCCCGTCGGCGAGCACTACCATGCCATTGCAGAACATGTCCCAGGAGAGTGTGAATTGGGTGATGTTGCCAGTGGTGGGGTCGAACAGAAGCACGCCCGAGTTGTTGGCGGGACCATAGGGCGGCCCGCTGGGGCAGCCGGACTGGGAAGGCGGACAGTTTCCTGAACCTGCAACAATCAGGATTTTCCCGTTGTTCAGCAATGCCGAATGGATCGGATTGATCGGCATGAGCGTGGACATGGTGCTCCACTGCCCCTGGACATTTGATTGGGCTGACATCCTGGGGACGAAGACGCCCTGGACCGAGGTGAGTAAAAGGGCACCTAGAAAAAGACGTGCAGGTACACCAATACGAGTCATGGCTTAATTGGGTTGAGGAGGGGACCCACCAGGACTCGGGTGGACTCAACTAAGTATCGCTTATCCTAACTGATTTGTCAATTTAAAAGCTCCGAATCCCGCGCCAGTCGGGCCTTACAGGTCAATGAGACCACAGCGCGGGCCAGGTATTGGTAACCACCAACCAGTAACTTGGGGTAACCATTGGACGCTTGCTTCTTATTGACTTGCCCGCATATTTCCGAGAGACTGTGCCCCGAGATCAGTATCCAATCGAGTGCAGATGCCCTCCAAACAACCAGGCATGAGCGACAGCCCAAGGCCGAGGTATAGCATCATCATTCCCGCCTATAACGAGAGCATGCGGGTCAGCGCCACGCTGGAAAGGGTGCTGGCCTACGTGACGGAACGCGGTTGGGATGCGGAAGTCATCGCTGTAAACGACGGTTCACGCGATAACACCGCAGAAATCATTCGCGGATTCGCGCACAAGGATTCCCGGCTGCAACTGCTGGAAAATCCGGGCAACCGGGGCAAGGGATACAGCGTGCGCAACGGCATGTTACACGCGCGGGGTGAGATATTGCTGTTCAGCGATGCCGACCTTTCCTCCCCGATCGAGGAGGCAGAAAAGCTCTTTGCCGCGATCGCCGCAGGGGCGGACGTCGCCATTGGCTCGCGCTGGCTCCGAAGCGATCTGCAAACCCAACGACAGCCCCTCTATCGGCAACTCTTCGGTCGCACTTTCAACCTGATGCTGCGCATCACACTGGGTCTGAATTTCAAAGACACGCAGTGCGGCTTCAAGGCGTTCACGCGCCGGGCGGCAAGCACAATTTTCCCTCTGCAGAATATTGAACGCTGGGGTTTCGATCCGGAGCTGCTCTATCTTGCTAAGCGGTTCGGATTCAAGATCGCTGAGGTCCCGGTGGCCTGGGCCCATAGCGAAGGCACCCGCATCAGTCCATTGCGCGATGGGAGCAAGATGTTTCTGGAAATGCTGAAGATTCGCTGGAATGCAATAAGCGGAAAGTACCGAAGGCCCACCACCGCGTAAAGAGAACACGCGCCTTCGTCTAGAGAACATTCGATAATCCAGGATTAGCCCTGGTGTTCAGGCAGACGTGCTCAGGCATCGAGATCTCGGCTATCAGGTTGAGCTACGGGTGGAGAGCAACGGCGGGCGAGTCACGGTTTGGCCAACTGAGCCTCGGGCTTGCAGCTTCGGTACCAGGCAATGGTTCGACTGAGGCCCTCTTCGAAATCCACCGTGGGCTTGTAGCCCAGGCAGCGCTCAGCGGCTGAAATATCCGCCAGCGAATGCTTGACATCTCCGGCACGGTCAGGGCCGTACTTGACCCCACCGGAATAGCCGAGCAGTTTTTTGAGGATCTGGAAAGTCTCGTTCAAATCGATGCGGCGGCCGGTGGCCACATTGAAAACACAGCCGGCGACATCATTGGCTGGCGCGGTGCAGGCCAACAGGTTCGCCTGAACCACGTTGTCCACGTAAGTAAAGTCGCGGCTCTGGCTGCCATCGCCAAAAATCGTGGGTTGTTCCCCGTTGAGCATTTGAGTGATGAACTTGGCGAGCACGCCGGAGTAGGGCGAAGTCGGGTCTTGGCGTGGACCGAAGACATTGAAATATCGCAAGCTTACGGTTTCCAGGCCATAGCATTGAAAAAAGGACGCCATGTAATATTCGCCGGCCAGCTTGGCCACCGCATAAGGCGAAATCGGGCTAGGCAACATCCTTTCATCCTTCGGCAAGGTCGGGGTGTCACCGTATGCAGCGGAAGAAGCGGCGTAAACTACGCGCTTCACCTTTGCGTCCCGAGCCGCGACCAGAAGGTTCAGAGTGCCATCAACATTGGCTTGATTGTTGCCGATCGGATCCAGCACTGATTTCGGGACCGACGGAATGGCGCCCTCGTGCAGAACGTAATCAACACCGCGACAGGCGCGATGAACTACCTCCAGGTCCGCCAGGTCCCCTTCCTGGAAATCGATCTTGTCGATCACTTCGGCAAGGTTTTCGCGCTTGCCAGTGGAAAGATTGTCCAGTCCCCGTACCCTTCCACCCCGCGCCAGAATGGCCTCTGCCAGCGTGGAACCGATAAAGCCTGAAGCCCCCGTAATAAGGTAGCTGGGCATGAGATTCCATGATACAGGATTGGATTGGCCAGCGGCCACAAAGCCAGACCCCCCGGGGTAGCGGGTCAGTTTCACGACACAACGAAGGCATCAGTCTCAATCGTTTCCTTCGTGTCCTTCGGGGTTAACGATTTCGGAAACTGACCCGCTACGTTCCCCCGACGATGGCCGATGCCTATCGCAATGTGTCCGGCTGTGACCTGGCCGCCCGCAGAGTGAATAAAGTAACCTCGGGCGGACAGTTGAGGCGCATCGGAACCCTGATCGTCCCAATACCCACGTTGGTATACAACACTAGAGAATTAATATGTCGCAGTCCCCAAGGATACTTTCGGCCGAGCCTAGGTAAATAGGGTGCACCGATGAGGGGTAGGCGTATTTGGCCACCGTGGGAGTGCCCGGAAAGCTGCAAGTCTACCGGGTAATGAGCGGCGCGGTCAGCAAAGTCCGGTTCATGGGCCAACAGAACGACCGGTTCGGCTGGCGGAATCCCGCGCAATGCGCGCTCAATGTCAGGCTTTCCCGCGAGAACGTCGTCCACTCCCGCAAACCAAAGCCTCTTTCCTTCTCGCTCGATCAGGAGCGAACGATTTTGCAAAACGGGAATGGCGTGGGACTGGAGGACGTCGATGATGTGCGAAGGATTCGTGTCCACGTCATGGTTGCCCAGAACCGACAGAACGTGTAGGCGAGCGCGCAACTGACTCAACAGTTCGGCGCACGGTTCAATCGCCGCCGCCGCGGCCGCACCTGCTCTTACACTGCCAGATTGTTGCAGGGGTGATGTGACAAAGTCGCCGGTCAGCACTACGAGGTCCGGCTCTAGCCGGTTAATGATATCGATTGCCTTGCGGAGGGGCACCACCGAAAAATACTCGTCATAGTGAAAGTCGCTCAGCTGCGCGATTCTGAAGCCATCCCACGACCCGGCCAGCCGAGGCAATGCAACTTCGAGAGAGACGAGTTGGGGGCGGTTGGCCTCGAGGATCGTGCCGTCGCCCGCTACGGCCAAGCCACCCATTGTGGCCCCGGCCGCAGTCCACTGTAAGAATTTTCGCCGTGTCAGCAACGATAACAAACCCTGTACTTCTCCTTAGTGTTGTCCACTTTGCTGAGGATCGAGCCAGCGGGTCTTCGTCTGAATTCGCCTTCCGAAGCCGGAAGGGGCTCGGGGAATTCAAGCGTGAGAGTGCGAACCTCTAAACAACTACCCACTTGTATTTGGCAACTTGTGCTTTCGGTTTGCAGCTAAGGGTACGATTTCCGACTGTCGACTCACCCTTTTTCGATATCCGGGTCGCTCTAGCCAAAGTGGACCCGCTGAAGTCCGCAACCGGTGACTAGCTAACTTGCCATAGAATGTCCATGATACACGATCGTTTACGCAGCATTTCGCCCGGAACCCCGGGGGTAGCGAGCACACATCCGATCAGGGGCATCGCCGGGAAGCCAAGGAAATATCTGATGGCCGCAACCTACGTCTGCGGCCGTTCATTGCGACGGGCGACTCACCACGGCGACGTAAGACCGACTAACCCACCGAGTCAATACGTTCACGTCGAACGGTGAGTTTGAAGCACCGCAACGTCAACCGCAGAAGCATTGACGGGTCTCCGCTGTCCAAGTTGGCTCCGGCAAGCATCAAGCCTAGTGCACCTCAGGGTCGGGTGAGTCAACTCGGCCCAATCCGGCGCCAGACCTGACCTTGTACGAGATTCGCTCAGTCGTGGAGTTCGTATTTCCTCTTGCGAGAGACGAAATGCGCGGCTAGGACTGGCCTTGGTGCACCGATCTCGCCGATCTCTATCGCAGCTTTGTGCCGCCGTGCGCAAGCGAGTGGCACGCGACACAGAGGGTGATGAGGTTCTGCTCTGAATCGTCACCGCCTTGGCTACGAAATTCCTTGTGGTGAACCTCCAGATTTGATCGTGTCCCACAACATTGACATCTCGAACCGTCTCGGCGCAGCACTTGCTCCCGAAGTCGTTCGTATGAATCGGGATCAAGCCGCTGACGGAGGTGTTTGGGGCGAATTCGTTTCACGAAGCCTTCTCGGTCACTTCGTGCAGAAAAGCCTGCCGTTGTTCGCCAGGAAGGAATTTGAAGAACCGGGACATGGACTGCAGGAGCGCCGTCGGGTCCTCATTTTCGAGGTTGGCCCCTGCCAGAAAGTCCGCGCAGATCATTTCCAGGCAGTAACCGCGTGACTTGTCGGTGCCCAACATCAGAGCTGCTGTCTCAATGGCTTGCTCGACCACCGGAATCTGGCTCTTGTAGAGCTTGAACCGAGTTGTGCAGCCAGGTTGCACAATCAAACTCCTGCCCATCCCTCCTCGCGACCTTCGCCAACTCCAACCCCTTCGTCCAGCCCACTTCCTTCAGGTCCTTTCTAGCCTGGGCGCGAGGTGTTCGTGGATCGACATCAGGTAGTACGCCTTCCGCCTCGACTCGGGGAACCGCCTCGCCAGAAACTCATCGAAGGACTTCAGCTTCTCCAGCCGCCAGTACTGTCCGGCTCGCACTTCGCACAGGTAACGCCCCAGCTCTACAAACCTGGTGTCCCATTCGGCCTCGGACCTTCGCTCCCAGGCCAGGATCTCGTCAATCTTGGTCAGCACAAACAGGGCCCGTTTGCGATTCAGCCCTGCAGCATGGGCGGAATCCTAGTACGTAAGCTCGTCAAGCCAACCAAGGTCGTCTGCTCCTGGGCGCGGCACGAGCGCTGATTCGGTCGGATCTGGCCGTCCCAAACAGGGCCCGACGTAGGGGCAGCTGGTGCAGGGGTTCTGGGGAAAACGGATACCAATGTGGGTAAGAACTCGGCCGCTTCGATCCGGCGAATAGAATCTTGGACCAGGTGGCCGAATTCTTCGCGCTGCTCGTCGCTGATGACACTTCGGAAGTACTGAATCTCGACCAGACGCTTGCGGACAAACACCACCTGGGCCACATCTGCGATACCGGTGACCCAGGTTCCGGGGGAGCCGGGAGTAGAACTCACTGCAAAGCTTACGGATCCCGTAGGCGATTTGGAACTTATCATTCGTTATCAGAGTGCAATTCGGCGGGACCGGGACAACGCAGCGGACCGGCTCCTTAGACTGCAAAGAGCTCGCGCGAAAATGAAGGAAAGGAGGAACTAGGGAGAGGCCCAATCTGTGTCAGGCTAGATGTTCAGGAGCACGGGGATGGCGAGTGTCCTCCCCATGCCGTTTGCTCTGCTCGACAACGTCGACCGATTCGTCCCTCGGCTGGGGCATGAGGAACTAGCTGCTATTAAAGCGGAATCGGGTCAGGTGATTCAGAGGAGGAGTTTCTGACGAAACAAAGCCACTATGTCCTTTATTATCTGTACGATCTCAATGCGGCACCATAGCGTTTGATCGCAGCAAGCGAATCTGGCAGTAGCAAGCGCGGGATTAAGGAGAATGGCAGAGCAAGTGCCCTCCCTGTGCTCTTTGCTTTTTTCGCCCCTCATTCCGTAGAGATTACACGCACCCATCCCCCTGATTACGCCCAAATGCTCCAAGGCGTATAATCCCTCACTCCCCCAATGGACAGAGCGCGTCAGCTCGTTTGGTTGCGCCTTCTATTCGTCTTCTACATCGGACTAATACTAGGTGGCTGCGGTCTTCACTACTGGACAGTTAAGATAGTTCACCATGTCGAGGGTCGCGGCTCAGCGATTGTGGCGTTGATGCTTCCGGTGGGAGCCGAAATCTATTGGGCGATCAAGGAGTGGCGTGCCTTCGGATTCGCTAACCTCTATACCCTCGCTGTCATCGGTTACGCTGCGTTCTGTCTGCTATTGGCCTGGGCATTGACCGCTCTAGAAAAAACGAATGGAAAGCAGGATTGAAATGCGATAGATGCGGTATGACGATTGAAGACTTCGGCCCGGGGAGAACTGCTGCCTCTGATTCTGACGACTTAGACGTGTGCCTCCTGGCGGTGCAATTCGCTTCTCACTCAATTCGGTAGCAAGCCGTAAACCTCCACGGTGCTTTGAGTGCCCACATATACCCTCCCATTGGCGATTGTGGGAACGCTGAACTTGACCGCGTTTCCAGCCTGGTCACGGTTGTTAGGAGCCTGCGAACTGTTCCAAAACTCGGTGGCCAGGTTATTTGCGTCGTAGCCATGAAGCACCGCCGGGCCGAGACCGTGGGAACCGGGAATGCCGAACTGGGTGGCATCAATCGCCCACACGATGCCGTTCGATGTTCCCTGCGAAGAAATCGAGGGCATGGTTCCCCGACCGCTGTAGGTGGTAGTGGATTGCGAAGTCGGTGTCGTGTTGAATTGTCCGCTGGAGGGATCGAAGGAAAAGATGCTCAGTTTCTGGGACGTACCCGCTAGATAGAGCTTATCTTGCCAGAACGCAGGAGTGCCAAAGATTAGATTGAAGCCACCGAAGCTTTGTACGATGTTTGTATCTCCGGTCGTGGACGTGCAGGAACTGCAGAAGTGTCCCATGGAGTCGCGGTTGATTACGTAGAGCGTGCCCCCTTTTCCGCCGGTCACCAGCAGGTGAGCAGGACCAGGGGATTGATCGGGCAGGAGGAGCACGCCTCCCGATCCAAGATCGAGGTCTCGGCTTTCCAAATCACTCTGATTAAAAGGGGAGAACCAGTCGCCCAGCGATAGCCCGGATGACGTCGTGAGCTTAATCACGCTGTCCCCCAGATCGGTGTTGGGGGTAACGGTTGAATCGTGGTCCATGGTCCCGTTGCCTGTGCTGATGTAAAGCGCATTGGCGCTATCGGCCGCGGGTGCAGCGCCGCCCATCCAGATACCGCCCTTTTGTCCATCGGCAGTGATGTTGTAGACCGCTACCTGGGAGAGATTCGACGCGTTATATCCCATGACCCAGCCGTGGTAGGGATCGGCGTCGTCGTGGGAACCCCAAACGATGTAGACGACGCCGTTGACCAGTGCCAGTCCCGCCCTCTGATTCTCCGTACGCGGAGTAAATGTGACCGTAGCGCCAGAAGAGTCATAGCCAGCGCCCACCACCGATGCCGAAATATCAATGGGACCACCGAATTTCTCGCTCCCAGTGCCCAGGTCCAGGGCATGCAAACGCTGATGGAAAGTGCCCGTGGGCCCCTCGGACTGGCTCACTACATAGAGGGTATTGGAGGCGGGATCAATGACGGGTGTCCCAGTTACGCCATTCTCGGGCGTGATGTCATGCTCGCCCAGGCCGGCATCCGCGTCAGGAACCGGTATCTCACCCGACGTCCCGCCGTGGGCGACGCTGAGAAGATCGGAATGCCACAGGGTTGAGCAAGGGCTGGCCTCGGCATCGAAAGAGTAGACGCTGTCATGCTCCGTCCCCACGAACACAACGTTGCGCCTTGTCCCATTGATGTTGAGTTGTGGGACCCAAAGGGGTTGGGTATAGACATTGCCATCCACCGTGCAGGTAAATAGCTTTCCGAAGGTAGTGGGGTTTACGTCCGAGGAAGTGAGGGCGTACTCGTGTGGGTTGGTCCCGTCACGGGCCAGGTTGTTGCGATAGGTGAACACGCCGGAAAGGTCAGTGACAGCGATCATAGCGGAGGCGCTCTGGCCCGTGTCGGCGACGCTGGTGGCAGTAACCGTGTGTACACCACCGCTGGACGGTGGAGTGTAAAGACCGCTGCCATTGATCGAGCCTACGGTTCCATTGCCACCTCCGATACCGTCCACGCTCCAGGTTACCCCGAGGTTTTGCGAGTCGCCGCTCACGCTCGCGCTGAACTGCTGGACCTGCGTGGTCATCACGACTGCAGCCTGCTTGGGGCTGACGGTCACCGAGATACTGCCCGTAGCCGTCACGGTCAGAGTGACGGCATTGCTAGTCGCACTTCCCGCCGAATTGCTGACTAGGACCTTGAATTTGGCGCCGTTGTCCGATAATGCAGTGGCAGGGGTCGTGTAGCTGGCGGAGGTTGCTGCGGCGATAGGTGAGTCATTCTTCTGCCATTGGTAGGCCAGAGGAGCACTGCCACTCGCCACTACCGAGAAAGTCGCGGTTTGCCCAACATTTACGCTCACATCCGAAGGTTGCTGCGCAATCGAGGGCACAACCGATGCTGCGCTGACGTTGAGCGTGGCTGGGTTACTGGTTACGCTCCCTGCTCTATTGCTCACCACCACCTTGAATTGGGAGCCGTCGTCGGATGTCGCCGTGGCGGGAGTAGTGTAACTAGCCGAGGTCGCTCCGGCGATCGCCGAGGCATTCACTTGCCATTGGTAGGCCAACGGCGGACTGCCGCTCGCCACTACCGTGAAAGTCGCGGTCTGACCCGCGGTTATGCTTGCGTTCGAAGGCTGGGCGGTTATCGCCGGGGCCGCTACTTGCGTCCTGGGCGGTGACGTTGAGCTTCCACCGCCGCAACCCGGCAAAACTAGGACAAAGATCAACGGTACACACGCAATAGCCCCGACTCGCAAGTACATCCGGAAACCCCTTTGGATCAGCCTTTTGTTGTATATCCTCTGCCGCGATTGCCATCGTGCCGATTCGTGGCACTGAAGTTCCCGCCAGAAGAAATCGCTCACCAACCTCAAAACGTCGAACACTCTAGGCGTTAGGCTCGGATTGCTTACTGTCTAAGATAGCATCGACTTGCCTTCGTCGAATCATTCAATGGAACCTTGAGAGCGGAGTGCCTAAGGGCTTTCGGCTTGCAGCTATGGGTACCATTCCGACTGTTCGACTCACCCTTTTTCGCAATCCGGGTCGCTGTAGCCAAGGTGGACTCTCTGAAGTCCGCAACGCCGGTGACGAGTTAACTTGCCACAGAATGTCTATGATACATGATCATTTACGCAGCATTTCGTCCGGAACGGAGCAGCGAGCGCAATCCGAGGGGGGGTATCATCTAGGAGCCCGGGGGAATCTGATGATGCCGCAACCTTCGTCTGCGGCCGTTCGTTGCGAGCGGCGACTAACCACGGCGACATCGGGAGCCTCTGGGACCAGAGGGCACGTAGCGCCTGAGAGAGCCGGCTGTGGTTCCCATCTTAAACCGCCATTCCCCCACCATACGGCAGCGAGCTCGCGACCAAAATTGGAAATGCTCCAGCGGGGTCACTATTCAATCCGGGACTTCCAGTTTGGAGAGTCTGACGGATTTGTGGATGGCGGTCCTCTCGCCTAGTGCGTCGGGGACATTTCGGGGCGATAGCTGACGCCCTGCTGGAAACTATCTACATACCTGTTTGCCGGTATTGAACGATGCCCTCTCGGGCTCCGAGAGGCCGGGCTGAAAACGGCCATACGAGATCGAGAAGACTTCGGTGCTGTTCGGATTTCCGGTAACCGTGACCTCTTGTGTCCCGTCCGAGTTGAAGAAAGTGTCTTGTGAACGATGGTCGGTTATGGCGTGATAATTTCTGAAGCCGGCCAGGTGTTTGGCGTACCAATTCACCACGACATCAACCTTCTGTCCCATGACCATGTAGAAATCCCCTTGCATCGCCTTTCTGCAGACGCTCGCCTTGGGAAGGGGGTCGGGGTCAGTCACACCGGGATACACCGGGAGGCTGGTAACTGGATCGCTGGTAGAAGGGGCGCTTGCGAATACGCAGGCAGCGCCACTAACGATGGTGATGAGTAACAAGCGTTTGATCGCGAATAGTCCCGGCATGGTCCCTTCCTTATTCTTCTGCAACGATGGGCGCGCGGACTAGGCGTATCACTGCACGCCCGCGGGCGGCCGCACGTTGCCGTATTCATAGCGAATGGACATGTGACGCTTGTCCCCGTCGCCGGTGTCGAGGTCTTCCTCGGTCTTCAGGGGCAGCCCTTTGCTTTTGGAGATCCAGGTTTGGGCGTCGGACTTTATTCCGTCGTTTTCGCTGTGCGCCGCGTACAGGGCCGCGGCTTCGCCGTTCACCATTTCGTCGCGTACATGGCGGCACGTAGTCTTCGAGTCGCGAATGTTTTCCTCTTCTTGTTTAAGCATGCCCTGGGGCGTCATCGGGCTGTGAATCCATTTGCCTCTCATGAGGACGTAGATGGCGCCATCGGTAAAGATGGCCTCAGAGGTTCTGGACTTGCCACCCGGGACAGATTCGATGGTGTAGGAATGCGACGGGACCGAGAAGAGCTTGAATCTTGTGTCAAATATCGGCTGGCAGGCGGCGTCGGCGGCAAGGGTGGGGGTGACGAAAGAAAATATCGCGAGTGCGACCACCACAATCATTTTTCGAGACACTGTGTTTCTCCTTGTTGAAATGTGGAGTTCTTCATGACTGCTTACGGGCAGGTGACTTTCTCCTGAGTGAAGGCGACGATGGCTTTCGCTGGAAGACCGGGATGAAAACTGTAATAAACGATGCCGTGCGTACCGACGTTCTCGGCGTCCTTTCCGGGGTCGCCGGTCACGATTACGATCTGCGTTCCGGCATCGTTGTAGAAAGCATCTCGCGAGCGCCCGTTGCTGTAGGCGTGCGCCTTGTGAAAACCGGCAAGGTGAGCCGCATACCAGGCCAGGGTCGCATCGATCCTGGAGTCATAAACGACATAGAAATTCGCTTGCATGTGACTCTTGCATATCTGCGTATCGGGAATCTTCGTCGGCTCGTTTCCCAGGTGAAGCCGGGAATCGGTTGCGGGATACAGCGGCAGGCCGGTCAGAGGATCGGTAGTCAGGGTGGTGGCGCTGGCCGACGGGGCAAGGCCGAGGCCGAGGATTACGAGAAGCGTGCCCAAGAATTTCATGATCGTCTCTTTCATGATCGTCTCCTGGTTAGAGGTGGCTGGTATCTCTCACTTGCAAGTCGGGTTCGAAGGACTGAACACCGTCCACTGATGCTCCGTGAGCCCGGTCTTCAGCGTGAGATACATCACGGAGAACGCTTTGTCGCTTTTTGGGGTTCCGGTGATGTTCACAGCCTTTGTGCCGTCGGGGCTGAAGAACGTGTCCTGTGACCGGTTATCCCAGAATGCGTGGACCATGTGATATCCCGGCAGGTGAGCCTTGTACCAGGCAATTTCGGCGGGCACCGTGTCGCTGCCGAAGATGAGTGAGTATTGGTTGGCTTGTGCCGGTTTTCCGCAAATACTAATGCTCAAGGGATCGTTACTCGGCGTCATCCCTGGCGCCAGGGGAAGGCTGCTTACCGGATCGTTGGCTTGGCCGGCAAAGGCTGGCACCGAAAGAGCCAGTACGGAGATGACGGTGAGAAGCAAGAGCGATTTAGTCACGGCGTTTGACATCGTCGTTATTCCTTTCTGGTGTCGATCCTTCACTTACCACTCCCGGCCAGCCTTCAGTGGCCTTGTTCCTCCCTTGCCGCAAGCGGCAACGTCAATCGGCTCGCTTGCCCGGCGTGGTGAAACACTTGAATGTGGGCGATGCGCGCATCCTCCAGCTTCTCGTAACCTACACGCCCTCCAGTGTTGTAATTCTTCTGGTAGGCAGGTGAGTTGAGTGGAGCAATGGTGAGGCGCAGACGGGCTCCCGCCGGGATTCTTCGAGCCATCCAGTTAAACTCGAAGGGGATTTCGACCGTCTGCTCCGGCTGCAATAATTCTTCCTTGAAGACAGAGTTACGGTAGCGCGCACGGCGTATGTCTTCGCCAAGTTTCATCGCGGAGCCGTCCGGAAGCACCATCAGCACCTGGGCCCAAAGATCGAAATCGGGCGCGTCTGCCCGGACCATCAGCTTCAAGTGCATGTAGCCGGCTACTTCGGTGTCGTGCGCGAACGGTTCCGAGTGAAAAGTGATGGCCCGCTTCTGAAAACTGCGGAACTGGCTGTTCAGATCTTCATTCGCGGCGTATCTGGCCATGTCGAGTTCGGGGAGTTCATGCGGATCGCTGATGATGACAGCGGGCGGCTCGTTATCCGGAGGCCTCTCCGCCAGCCGGCCGGAATGGAAGACGCCATCGGGAGTGCCTTCGGGGGCAGCGAGAAAGAAAGTCAGCTCGCGGCCTGAAGATGCAGCCTCCAAAGTTTTGGCATACCGCCACTCGCCAGCTCCCAGCATGAAGTAGGTGACGCGGTCGCGTAAGAGGGCGGGTCGCGGACCTCGTCCGAGGGCCCAGTCGTACCAATCTGCGTGCAGCTTGTCCATGTCCACCACGGCGGCTTCGGGTATGGCCAGGCCTTCAATCTCCTTACCGGGCTTCTGGGTCCCCATGTGGTCCCAGGGCCCGATAATCAGATAGTGGTTGGCGGCCGCCGCGGCGGGCGCGCCGGCAAGATGACGACGGTAGTAGCGCAGCGCTCCCGGCTGATCGTCGTCGAAGTACCCGGTCGCGGTCAGAACCGGAAAATTCATCTGCGAGGAATCTTCTGGCTTGGGTTCGGCCGCGAGGCTGAAGGCCTCATCGCCCACGTGGTCGAGCCACGTCTTCATGAACGACTTTTTTTGGCCCCGCTTCTCGGTGATCCACCAGTCGTCCTGGGCGATGCCGATGGCCTCGTCCAACTCGGCAAACGGCCGGTACGCGGCGTAATGTTCGAGCATCTTGCCCTGCCAATATTCGTCCTCGATGAACTTCGAGTTGATTGCGCGCCCCGATGTATAGCCCATGATCACGGCCGACCACGCCTGCGGAATTCCATTCGTGTTGGGCACGTCCCATCCGGGGTAAATAGGAACGTAGGGAGCGATCGCCGCGAGGTGCGGCGGGTGTTGAGCGGCGGTGCGCCACTGCGTCATGCCGACGTACGAGCCGCCGTACATTACGACTCTTCCGTCACTCCAGGGCTGGACAGCGATCCATTCCACCAGGTCGGATCCGTCGCGCCCGACCTGCAAGCCAAGGTTGTCGCTCTTGACTCCCCCGGACCGGCCACGACCCCGAACATAAACTTCCACGTAGGCGTAGCCTCGTTGAGTGAAGAACCGGCCCTGATTCATGTCATCGATGCCGTACTGAGTCAATTCCAACACCGCGGGCACCTTGCCCTTCAGATTCGACGGTTTGGAGATCCAGGCCTCGAGGTTTACGCCGTCTCGCATCGGGATCATCCGGCTCATCTCGATGTCGTAACCGGGGCCGGTCTTCGGTTCTGCGGCGAACGAACGTGCCGGCCAACCAATCGCCAATATCGCCGTTACCAGCGCCTTTACGATGAGGGTTCCATTCATGTCCGTCCTGTTGCAGGGCCAGCTCGACCCTGCGGTTGGGCGCTCTTCCTTCGAGCGCCTCATTGGCATCGATCGGATTGGAGTCGCAGAGCAGCGGTTGCTTCTTCTGCCGATTCGCTCTCCATTCGAATCACTGGCAAACGATTTTCCCTTGCGTCATGCTCGTGATCGTTTTGGCGGACATGCCGGGCTCGTAGCGTTCATAGGCGATGGCATAGGCGTCTGTGTTTTCACCCTGAGCGCCCGAGACTGCGGTCAAGAAAATCACGATTGTTCCATCGGATGTGTAGAAAGCGGTCTGGGTTCGGCCGGATTCATAGCCCTGCACTTTTTTGAAGCCCGTGAGGTGCGCCGCGTACCATGCCGTTGCAGCATCCATTTTGATGTTAAAGAGAGAATAAAAATTTCCCTGCATTTTGCTCTTGCAAACCCGCCCGTCAGGCATCTTGTCGGGTGCATTTCCCACATATTTTCCCCCATCGGTTGCGGGAATCAGCGGAAGGCTGGTCAGAGGGTCGTTGGCAAGCGTTTTTGCCTGCCCGGCGGCATTTGCCAGGCCGAGAGTTAACATCGTCGCGACTAGCAGGAAGCTTTTCATCGGTTTCTCCTTTTTAAAAGTGTGGGCCCAAGAAATTTGTCTCGCGATGCCAACAGCCCCGCTCAGTCGAGCGTCAGCTCCACTCTTCGGTTGCGCGCCCGGCCTTCGAGCGTGTCGTTGGTGTCGATGGGACTGGAATCGCCGTACCCGGCGGTTGAAAGCCGGCTGCCGTCCACGTGGTAGCGCTCAACCAGAGCGCGTTTCACTGAGGCGGAGCGGCGCTGTGATAGTTCCAGGTTGTATTTGTCGCCGCCGATGTTGTCGGTGTAACCCGCGATGGTCAGCTTCCAGTCTGGCCGGTCGGCAATGGCTTGCGCGATCTCCTTCAGCACAGGTTCCGACTCGGGCTTGATCGTGTCCTGGTTGAAATCGAAATAAATGCCGTACACGATGGCGCGCTTGTTTTTCAGCAGGTCCTGTTCGATCTTCTTGACGGGCTGTGGAAGCGGAAAACGGATCTCCGTCGTTTGCACGCGGAAGTTATTGACATCCATCCGGTACAGCAATAGCAGTGGATTTTTCGGATCGTCGAGGACGTAGAGCTCCGCATGTTGAGGCTTGTCGGAGTCAGACTTGCTCATCTCGCGGGCCCTCTTGTCCTCGGCCACCATGGTCCCGGAGGCGTGAATCGCGGGAAGGTTGGTTGGAGTTCCGTTGACGATCACAGGGAAAGTGACGTCTCCGGGTTCAACGCGGGTCATGACGCCGCCGTCCCAGTGGAGGTAACCTTCGCCCTTTTCCATGTCCTGCACTTTCCACCACTCGAGATATCGGAAATCCACCTTGCCCTTCGACTTCAGATCGTTGAACACAGCCTGCGAGACGCTGATGGTTGTGGTACCCGGCGAGGTTCGCGGCCCGTCGTCTCCGAACCCGGTTCTCAGGCCACGCGCGGTTTGTAAGTCTTCGGCACAGACATCGCGGGAATCGGCTCCGGGCGAGCCCTTGACGTCGTCGGGCGAATTGAAATAGGTCCCGGTATCCGCAATCTCGACGTACTTGTCGGTCACCTTGGTTACGCGGTTAATGCTTTCCGAGTCGCCGGGCTTGCGTCCCCAGGCGTGGATGATCATGAGTCCCTCGCGCATGGGGATGCCGCTGGGGCCGAGCTCGGAAGCTGCCGGCGGCGGAAGCTCCTTGGCGGCATCGGCGGACGCGCAAAGATTCTTTGAGATTTCCGCCGAGGTGGCGACCGGCAAGTCGGCATACGGGTTAGGCGGAGGAGCGCCGAACCCCAGGCGATCCATCAAGCCGCCGATTCCGTCGAGCGCCTTGGAGACCTGCTCATTCTCGTTATTAGTCGGTGAATTAGCGTGTGACTTGCCGGAATCGCCGTTCTCCGGAGGCGCCTGACTCGCCGGCGCTTCCTGCGTGCTCGGCGCGTTCTCAGTTCTGGTGAATTCGGCCACTTTCTTTTTGACCCGGTAGCCAACGTAAACCAGGCCCCCGATGACCGAGCCCACCAGCAACACGACGAGGACCAGCAGCACGGCGAGGATCTTGCCCCAAGGCATGGGTTTCGGCGCAGGCGCATTCGGCACTGGCGAGACCAGCGCCGGAGTGGTGCGCGGAGGCGGTGTGGTGGACGCGACCATGGCGCCGCAAGCGGTGCAGAACGCATCGCCGGCATCCAGACTTGCCCCACATTGAATGCAGAAGCTCATGCGTCAAGTTCCTCCCTTGTTCTCCGACGCGCACGCGGCAGGAATTTGAGTTCTGCCGTGGAACAGATCCTTTGACGGCCCTTTCAACAATGTCCCCACCCGATCGATCTGATACTTCGTAAACAAGCTGAGGACCTTGTTAATCATCTCCGCTACAAAGACGGGAAGGGAGTAGCCGACGCCTGAATCCAGGAAGACCCCGATGGTTGACTGCCGGCACGGAAAGGCTTCGTCTGGCGCCCGCAGAATCGTTCCGTCGAATCTCATTCCCACAAACACGCCGGTGTTGAATCCAAACTGGCCGATACCCACCATGGCCCGAATTGAAGTAGCGATGACCAGCGAATTGATGCCCACAGAAACTCCCTGAATGGAGCGGCCCATGTCGGTTCGCGCCGCTAAGTCGGAGGCCGAGGCCACCTGCCACCCTCCATTCTTCTTGTATCCAGCCCAGAGGCCGCCGGTGTAGGTGTAATTACCCTCGGCTGTAAGAATGGACTGCTTGGCGCTGAACCCGCTGTTCACGTCCAGCATCATGTTGAACGTCGCGCTGAACGGAACGGGAGCAAAGCTGCCGAGCCCGATGGGGATGGTCAGGTCGATTGGCACCCACCATTTCTTATGCAGATTGACCTGGAAATCCTTGGTGGTGTGGGAATCCATGTGCAGGGTCACGCCCAGAGCCCCACCCAGATCCAACCCGCAGGTCACGATGCTGCCGTTCTCGATGTCGAGGCTGAAATGCAAGTGGACGTTATTGACATCCATCAGCGCTTCCGCAAATACGGCGAGCCCGCCAGGCGCGTTCTTCGAATAGAACTGAACCCCGATATAAGAGGGGTTCATTACGCCCACGGTTCGAATGTCACCTACATCTACCGTCGGTGGAGTGCCGGCAGTCTGGGCCGGAGCCTGCGGTGTAAACGGCACTTCGGGAAACTGCGGGGTCTGTAATCCGGGCACACCTGGTAGTGCCGGTTGGAAAGCGGCAACCTGCTTGAGGTGCTTGAACGGGCTCACTCTTAGAGACGGATCCATGCGCGACACTGCGGGTTGTAGCGTGGCCCACCCGCTTCCCACCTTTTGGAAGGTGGCGCGATGGCCATCAGAATAGGTTTCCGCCACGGACATCGGCGTCCAGACGCCTTCTCGCACTCGCGACAGAACCACGGCGCGCTCGATTCGTGGCCCATCGCCCGGGTCGTTCGAGCTTGTCTTGTTCCCGGGATGGTCATCGGGTTCCTGCGGAAAATCCGGGGCGACGTAGGAAATCACGTTGTCCGCGGAGATCGGAGAGTCCATCTTGAACTTGCCGTTCTTGATGACATCGGTGAGCTGAATCGGTCCGAGTATGGCTTTTACTGAATTGCCCTCTCTCTTCAGGCTGATCACGCGGCCGACTGCCCGGCCGGTGGCAAAAACAATTTTTCCTTCCTGGAATTCATTTACGTGTTCAGCGTTGGCGTCGAATTCCCACTCCATGCCATTACTGGAAATGGAGCGAATGGCCTGGTCGCCGTGCTCCATCACGATCACGCCGGGCTGGTACTCCACCGTGCTCGAGCGCCGGGGCGCGATGCCGAACTTCAATTCACTTTCGGATAGGGAGTGGATGTCGACTGGCTTTAACACCGTCGCGCCCGGCACGGCCTCCGGGCCGAACACGTCCTGGGGCAGGTAGGAGATGTCGGACTTGACGTTGGTCTTCGGGCTTGCGGATTTCTGTTCTTCTGCTTGCTTTTTCTTGCAGCTCGTCGCCACGCCCAGTGTCAGGACAAGGATGGCGGTAAACACGCCACGAAATGTCTGGAGCCGGTAGTACGTTTTCTTGTTGGTCACTCGATCTCCACCTCTCAACCTGATGTCCCTACACCCGGTCGGCGAGCATCCTGGCCAGGGGCTTGATGGCATCCACCGAGCACGGACAGGTGGAGTACATGATGCGAATCAGCTTGTCGCCCTTGCGGACCATCATCATGGCTCCGGACTCGTCCATGGCCTGATCGCCGATGCCCGGAATGCCCACCTGACCCGGGCCCAGCCGTCCCAGCACCTTCTCGTTAAGGCGCATTTGCGCTTCGGCTGCGTTGTTATCGACGCTGAAGCCAAAAACCGGAACGTTCCCGTTGCTGTCCATATTTGTGTCGTGACCTTCGCTTTGGATCATTTTGGCTAGGCCTCCGGTAAGGGTTTGGACCATTTGCTGGGTCTTGGCGTCAACGCCTTTCGTGCCCACCATGGCGGCCATGTGTTTGGCGGTCATGTCGGCGGAGTTGCCCTGCGCCAGGTAGGAGCAGCCGGCGTCGGAGGTTTGCGTGGCCACGATTTCGACTCCGACGGCGCGTCCGACTTCTTCCTTGCTGAGGAGACGGCAGGGATCGCCGCTGATCGCGCCGTTGGAACTATTGCCGCTGGAGCTGCTGCTGTTGCCGGAAACCATCCTTGAGATGGAGCCCATGATCCCGCCGCTGGAGCTGGAGTTGTTTTCCGAACTCGAGCCCGGGTTGGCAACATCGCGAGCGACCTCGTGAACTTTCTGCTTTACGCGATAGACGACGTAGTACACGCCGCCGGCAGCCAGCGCGCCGATGGTGATCACGACCACGGCAACGCCCACGAGAATTTTGGTCAGGGGGCTGCCCTTCGAAGTGGTTTGAGCAACCGGCGCCGTTTGGGATGGCGGCGGGAACGGAGGCGGAGGCAGGGTCTGTATGGTCTGGGCGGCGGGTGGCGGCGCCGGCATCGCCGACTGACGCAGGTCCGCTCCGCACTTGTTACAGAACGACGTCCCGCTCGAAGCGGCTCCACACTTATTGCAAAATTTGGCGGCGGGCGCAGGCGCGCTCACGGGCACCGGAGCGACCGGCGGTGGTGCGGCAGCTGGCGCTGCCAGCGGAGCCTCGGGTGCGGCAGGTTGTGGCGGTGGAGTTCCCGTGAGCCGGGTGTCGTACCCGCACTTCACGCAAAAAATTCCGCTGACCGGTGCTCCGCATTTGTTGCAGAAGTTTGCCATGGTGAATTCTCCTAATGCTCGCCTTCGGGCTACCGCCCTACCGCTCGGCCGGCGGGACGCCGGCGCTACACGACCTGGGTTCGGATTCGAAGGCGGCCGCGCCCCCGAACGCGGCCGTCTCGAATCGATTTGATGAAGGGGTACTTCATCAAAACCTTCCATCCTTCGTTGCTCACGGTTCAACCTTGTACAGGGCCGACATTCCCGCCTCCATGTGATCGTCGATGTGGCAGTGGAACATCCAGGTTCCGGGATTGTCGGGGACCATATCGACCGTCACCATCTGCGCCGGCATGAGCGAGACGACATCGGTGCGCCTGCCGTCCTGCAGCACCACATTGCCGTGCCAATGCGGCGTGTGCATGCTGACGAACTCGCCGATGGAGAGGAGATACCACCGGACGCGTTCCCCCCGTTTCATGGTCATCAAGGGGCCGGTTCCGTAAAGGTAGCCATTGATGGAAAATTTGGTGTTGGCCACGACAAAACCCGAACCGATAAACGACGCGTTGCCCTCGCCATCGACAGGCAGGAATTCTGTTTTGTTGATGCCCTTGGGATCGCTGGTGTAGGTCTGAATGTTGTGCTCCAGGTACCAGCTCGCGTTCTCGTCAAAGTAGGTGAACAGGCAGACGAATTCGCGATCTACATCTTTCGGCTTGCCGTCCGCATCGGCCATGCCTCGCCGCGTGACCACGATGGCGCCGATTAACCCGCTAGCCACATCCCTGGCCTCGTTGGTGTGGGAGTGATAGAGCCACACAATCGAGCTGGGATCATTGGGCCTGGGGCCGGCACGTTCCGGGACTTTCCAGGTGTAAGTGTGAGTACCGCCGGGAGCGACGGCATCATCTGCCTTGTCGGCACCTGAAGTGCCGTCCTGGTAAGGAGAACCCTCGGAGTCCTTGTCATAAAAGACTCCGTGCGGATGCATGCTAAAGGGGTGAGTGGCATTGTTTTTGAACCGTACACGAATGGTGTCGCCGACTTCGGCGCGCAGGATGGGCCCCAGAATTCCAGCGTGCTCCCACTCCGGGGCCAGCGGCTTAAGCCTGGAGAAGGTTTCGTCGGTATACTCGCGATACAGAGCCTTGCGATAGACCGTTCCGATGCGATGCGCTCCGCGCTCGGTGAAGACTTTCGAGTTCCCTTCAAACTTCATGCCCATCATCTTGTTCACGCCGCCGGGAGCGTAGTCCCAATCGACCTCGTCGGCGGCGATGTAGTAGGTGCGGACTTTGGGCGTCGGCCCGGTCTCTGCCATGCAAGCAAAGCAGGTAAGAATCCCCAGCATGGTCAGCATCAATTTCTTCATGGCTTGCTTTCCTCCGCAGACTCTGTTGCCTTCAGGGCTGGCCCGGAAAATCACTTCTTGCTTAACAAGAGTTCAACCGAACGCCTGGGATCGATCAGATGGCGACGGCCATCTTCGCTGACAGTGGCTCCATCCCGGACCAGGGAGATTACCTGTGCGGGTTGCAATTCCGGACGCAGAGCGAGCAGCTTGGCCGCGAGATTTACCACGTTGGGAGACGCCATCGACGTGCCCGAGAGACGCACCTTCCTCCCGCCGGGGAAATAGCTTTCAACCTCATAACCGTTGGCATCGACCAGCACGGTATCGCCGTAGTTGGTGAAGGACGCTTCATCACCGGCCTGATCGACAGCACCCACGCTGAGCAGGTTGGGCAGCTTGAACGAGGAAGGCACGAACTCGTTGAATGCAGCACTGCTGTCGTCGTTGCCGGCCGCGCAGATGAAAAGAATCTCCGGTGCGCTTTTAAGCGCGGCATAGAGACCGTCGCGATCCATGACGAAAAGCTTGCGGGCCATCACCTCGCGTTCGGCGGCGTCCTTCCCCACTCCGTTCTTTTCCAGGGCCGATTCATAGTCCCTGGGAGTTCCTCCCCAACTCATGTTCACCACGCGTACGCCGTGGTCCTTCAGATAGTTCACATATTCCATGTAGTCAGCGACCGCCCGCCGTTCCAGTTCCTCAGTCGGCAGCAGGGGAACGTTCTTCCAGTCAAAGGTGATGCGCGCCACTACGATTCGCGCTGCCGGATTGCCTCGGACCGCGATGCCGGCAACGTGAGTGCCATGAACGTAATTGGAGTACAGCGAGATCGCTTCGAAGAAGCTGGGAACCTCAGAGGCCGGAAGGGACGCGACTTTTTGTTTGACGGCAGTGGCCTCGGGGCTGTCGATTGAAAGTATGAGATCGGAATGTCCTTTGAGCAGGTCCTCCATGGCTGGGTACTCGCGCTGCTGATCGGTGCTTAGCGGGAAAAGATTGCCGTGGACGGGAAGGCCCAGGAGATCAAATGCCAGTCCGTGGGGATCGTATTTGCCAGGATTGGGGTCGGTGTAAATCTGACCCGGAAACAGCGCAACGTCCACTCCAGAATCCCAGATGGCAACCCGTACGGGAGTGAGTTGCTGAGCGTCAGTGAGGGTCACATCGCGGGCGGCCCAGATGTCCGGTTTCTTGAAATCGTGCGCGGCTATGTACTTGCTGATAACGTCGATAGTCTGATTCTTAAGCGGAAGAAACAGAAGCAATCGAGCCCGACTGTAGAGAAGACCCCATGCCAGGTCGTTGCTTAAGGAACGCGATTTGGCCACGGCCGAACCAATCTCAGCCTCGGCTCTGCCCTTGATCATGGCGGCGGTGGTGATCTCGAACCTGGTCCTGGACTCCTTCAACCGATTGCCGACGACTTCCCAGGGAAGTCGATCGAGCGCGGCAGCGTAGCAGCGGGCATAAGAGGCGGCCAGCGCTTCCCCGCTAAACTGGCCGGTCTCCGCGCGGGCCTGTAACAGGCATTCGGCCTCCACACCGCTTATGAGTTTGGCGTCTGGTTTGTCTTCGAGAGAGCGGATCTTTTCTACGGTCTGGAGCGCAGCCTTGTCCTCTTTGCCTGATAGCACCTGGAATGTCAATTCAACGCCCAGAAGATCGCGCAACATGGCGTGATCCTGAATATCGTAATCGCGGAGTACGGATTCCAGGTCGGCGCGGACGGGGGCAGCAAACTTGTCGAAGGTAGCGGAGTCTGCCTGCAGCAAATCGGAGACTGAACCGTCCACGGCATAGGTGAATCGGGGCAGATCACTTTCGCTGGTTACCTTTCGTTTAGTTCCCGACTGTGCCTGCGTCAACGGGGCAGGAAAGACCACGACTAGCACCGTGAAGAAGACGCTCAGAGTTGCCAGCAATGATCTCTTCATAAGATCTCCTACCTATCTCCCTGTGGGCGAGACGCCCACCGGACAGCCGGCGGGACGCGGGCGCTACAACTACTGAATCAGTTGCGACAGCGTGGTCTGGCTGGCGGCGAAGCTTGCCGAACCGGCAAAGGTTGCGGTGATGTTGTGCGCTCCCGTGGACAGCAAGGACGTGCTGATTTGCGCTTGTCCGTTGACCAGGGGCGTGGAGATCAGCACCGTCCTGCCGTCTTTGAGAGTCAGCTTGCCGGTCGGAATGGCGGCTGCCGCCGAGCTCACTACGGCGGTAATGGTTACAGTCTGTCCCGAAGGTGCGGGATTGAGTGAGGACGTGAGAGTCGTGGTCGTGGCCACCGGTTCGACGATCTGTGGCACGCTTCCGGTGCTGGACGTGTACATGCTGTTGCCGCTGTACACTGCGTTGATGGTGTGAGAGCCGCCCGTCAAGGTGTTCACCGCAAACACTGCC
>Ga0335082_10000811_pt1 | contig 32648 bp, 21 predicted proteins | sample Lox_Sample_41_FD_206718 | JGI IMG/M metagenome (GOLD analysis project Ga0335082, IMG submission 206718) | Soil microbial communities from Loxahatchee National Wildlife Refuge, Florida, United States - Lox_Sample_4.1 | ecosystem: Environmental > Terrestrial > Soil > Wetlands | place: USA... | reverse complement strand
GTTTGGTGGCGGCTATCAATACAACCAGATCAATGTGCTCCAGGGAATCGCAACCAACGGATTCTTCGTCTTTGCCGGTTTCCCCGTGAGTTATCCGATGGCCAGTTTCTTGTTTGGCCAGCCGGTCTTCTTCCTTCAAGGTGGTGGGGATTTCTCGCGTGGGTTGCGTGGGCATGCGTTCGATCTGTATACGCAGGACACTTGGAAGGTGACTCCGCGATTGACCATAAACTACGGACTGCGTTACGAAGTACCTTTCCCGTATACGGAAATTCATGACCGGCAGAATCTGTGGGTTCCTGGCAGGCAGTCGACGGTAATCCCAGACGCTCCGGAAGGCCTGCTCTATCCGGGTGACAAGGGCGTCCCCCGTGGCCTGATTCCCACTCAATGGACGGGTTTCGCCCCACGTGTTGGCTTGTCGTGGGATGTCACTGGCAAGGGTCAATGGCTTGTGTCGGCTGCCTACGGAATCTTCTACGACCCGTACTACACCGGCCAGGGTGGGCCTCTGCAAACGCCTATCAGTGCGCCTCCCTACCTGCAGACTCCGCAGATCCAGTTGCCGAATTTTTCCGATCCGTACAACGGCGAGAATCCCTTCAATGGCAGTTTCGCGCAACCGATGACTCTGCTCACTCTCGACCCGAGTTTGCGGCTGCCCTATGCGCAGGATTGGAACCTGAACATCGAACGAGCCTTCGGCACCAACTGGCTCCTCGAAGTGGGATACATCGGTACGAAAGGCACGAAACTACCGCGGTTTGTCGAAGGCAACCCGACGGTCTATGATCCATCACTTAGCTATGAGGATAACGTGCAGTTCTCCGATCAGCGCCGCTTGTACTCGGGGTGTACCGTTGAAGTTCCCTCGCCTTGCACATATTCCTCTGCGGGTTTAATCAGCGGGATCGCGAATTCCACATACCATGCGTTACAAACCAGCCTGACAAAGCGCTACTCGCACGGTATCTCCTTCCTAATTTCCTACACGCTCGCGAAGACTCTGGACGATGCGTCAACGTTTAATATCACTGGATCCGCTGCGCAGAGCACGGCCGGCGAGAACGACCTGGCCCAGAATCCGTTTGATGTGGCAGCGGAGCGGGGAAGATCCATGTTCGACGCGCGACACCGTTTCGTGGCTAGCTACCAGTGGAACCTGCCGTGGTTCAGTCACCCTCAAAACTGGTATGGGCACATTTTGGGGAATTGGCAGGTAAACGGAATCACCACCCTCATGAGCAATACGCCCTTCACCGTGTATGATTCGAGCAATCCTTCGGCCCAGGGAAGCGCTCCGGAGATCTCCGGATTCTATAGTGCACGCCCGAACCAGACGGGCAATCCCAACTCGGGTTCCTGCGCCTCGAATGGTGCAGCGGTGCGAACGGCCGAATGCTGGTTTAATACCGGCGTGTTCGCGCACGCGGCATCGGGTGAATTCGGTGCCCTGGGGCGTAATACCTTTAAGGGCCCCGCTTACCAGCAATGGGATTTCTCTGCCATCAAAACGATCCCACTTCACGAAACCACCACCCTTCAGTTCCGCGCGGAGTTCTTTAATATCTTCAACAACGTTAACTTCCACTTGCCGAACAACGATCTCAACTCGCCCAGCTTTGGCTACATCTCGGCGGCACAACCGGGTCGAATCGTGCAACTGGCTCTGAAACTCATATTCTAAAGAAGCTGACTTGAAGGACATCCTCCCACGCCGGGGTGGGAGGATGTCCTCCTTCGTGTCGGGTCCTAGTACATTCGTACTTTTTCGACAGGCAAAATATTTGAATCCCCAGTTCTATTGTTCTCGGTCGGAACCCCCTTTAAACTCAGGCCTTCAATCAGGGAGGTTCGCCTTGACAGGCTCAGAGCGCCGCACGACCCAGAGGTTTTCCATGCGGCTGCCGCTTACCGTGCGTTGGACTACCGGGGCAGCAGTTGGTGAAACCAGTACCGAATCCCGTGATGTCAGCTCGCGCGGGGTCTACTTCTTCTTATCCAAGGATGTAAAAGAGGGATCACCCGTCGAAATCCTTCTGACTTTGCCAAATGAAATCACCCTTGCGGGTCCCGTCAAAGTGCGTTGTTTGGGCCGCGTACAGCGAACCGAACCGCGCGAAGAGGGTTCGGTCGGTGTTGTAGCGGCGATCGAACGCTACGAGTTTCTGCGCGGAAGCGAAGATCACTAACCTGGTCCCGTAAGCGCTCACTGGTTTTAGCCGCACAAGTTCCTTGCTCGCTCACTGCGGAGGCGGGCGGGAAATAGCCGGGGTGCATCGGCCCCTCAGCGGAGCACCCCGGCCTCTTTTTCTCACCTCTGTCCGCACTGTCCTCTTGTCCAACACCTTTGGACCGTGACGCTTTGCCCCCGAGTTGACGCCCAGGAACCGCCTGTCCTTTGGGGCAGGCGATTTTCCTAAACCAAATAGGTCAACATGCCCCTATCCCGTTACGGGTGTCATTTCACGGCTTCTCGGGGGAGAGGCTTCAGGGAAGACCACTATGCCGGACCAACCGGCCAAACGATTCTTTGGATTCTCGTGGGGTAACACGGAGAAACACCAGGAGCGCCTCGCCACTCCTGAAGAGTTGGCCGAGTACGGGGCGATTGCGCCCGATCCAGCCACGGAAGCGAAGATCCTCGCACTGTTTGAAGAACAACTCGTTCAGGACCTGGTAAAACGGAACTCGCCGGCGGCGACAGTCGCCGATGCTACAGGAGGCGTTCCGGCTCTCCCGGGTTCCACCCTTGCTGCACCGTCGCCTGTGGACCTCCGATCCGACGTAACCGAAGCCCAGCCGGAGCCCATCCAGACTCGAGCCGCGGATCCTCCTTCTGAACCGACCGCGCCTGTGGAACTGACCGCGTCTGAACCGAGGACGGCTTCCACGGACCCGGTAACCGCGCCGGGAATGATCGAGGTCTTCGTACCCGGAGGCAACGAAACACGAGTCCAAAACAACGAAGCTGCTGTTGCAGAGACGGAATTCGTCCCTGAATCTCATGCTACCTCGACTTATCTGCTTGAATATGCGGAAGCGCTCGACCAACACAGGATATGGGTGGAGACGGATGGGGAAGAGGGGGCCCGGGGGGAATTCTCCGGCGTCAACCTTTCCGACACGGATTTAACTGGCACCAACCTGCAAGGTGCACAGCTCCAAAAGGCCAACCTGCGCGCAGCCGACCTCTCGATGGCGAACCTGCGAAACGCCAATCTCGTCGAAGCCGACCTGCGCGAAGCGAACCTGCTGGGCACGGAGTTTTCTGGTGCCAACATGATGGGTGCGAATCTATACGGAGCCCAGGGATTGTGGGCAGGAAGGCTCGGAGGGACGAATCTCTTCGACGCCACCTTGCCAGAGGCCGTGGCCGCGCTCAGCGGCAGCCGCACTATAGCGGAATTCACGCGCGCTGCACGCTGGTTCTACCTTGTGCTGATGACCATCTGTGTGGGTGCGTGCGCCCTGATTGCAACGACCACGGACGTGCGCCTGCTACTTGATCAATCGGCAATTCGGGTGGCACGCATTCCCAACATCCTGCCAACGCAGGGATTCTACTTAGGGGCACCGCTCCTGCTCGCGATCTTGTATCTGCGCCTCCAATTCTTGCTTCTGCGTCTCTGGGGCAGCATGGGAGCGCTCCCGGCAGTATTCCCCGATGGCCAGACGCCCGAAAAAGACGGGCGCTGGTACCTGATGGGACCGATTCGGCCACATTTGCGCTGGTCACGGGATCCGCGTTCGCCGCTGGGCCTTGTGGAATGTTATGTGGCTATTGGGCTTGCATATTGGACGGTGCCCGCGACATTGTTCTTCTTCTGGTTGCGCTATTTGGTCATGCAGGACTACCGTGGCACCCTCCTTCACGTGTTCTTGCTGACACTGACCAGCGCCACTGCCTGCGGTATGCCTCGTATTGTGAGGCGCGTACTCCGTCCTGGCGATTGGACTGATGAGAGCACGTCGCAATTCCTTCATGATGTGTTGCGCGCGACACGCATTCCTCTGCTTGCCGGCGCCGCGTTTTTTCTGTTGTCAATCGGCGTGATTCGAGGCTTGCCGGGCGATAACACAGTCAGACCCGATGTAGCCGCTAGCGATCCTCGCCGGTGGGCATCAACTGCATTTCAGGCGCTAGGATTTCGCCCCTATGCTGATTTGACCGACGAACGAATGTCTGTTGGACGCGAAAAGCTTGCCGCTGTGGAATCATCGCCGACGAATGAACCCAATGGCCCCCGGCTGAACGAAATCAATCTTCGTTACGCGCGCGGCTACCACGCGGCATTTGGCAATGCGCGACTCTGGCGCGCCAATCTCGAGGGAAGCAGTCTCGTCGAAGCCGACTTTCGCAGTGCCAATTTGCGTGAAGCCATCCTGAAATCAGCACGCATGGATGGATTGCAGGCCGACAGAGCCAACATGGTCAGTGCGGACGCGCGGTGGGCGGTATTCTCAGGCGGGTCGTTCCAGAATGGCGACCTGTCCTATGCGAATCTCGAAGGCGCAACGTTGGCCACCACGAACCTCTCGAGAGCCACGCTGTATTCGGTGAATCTGCGCCATGCCGACATGCTCAGGGCGGAGTTGTCTCACGCGGACTTGCGCGACACGAAACTGGAAGGCGCTAATTTGTCACTCGCAGATCTCGAGCAGACCGATCTCTCCGCGGCTAAGATGGTCGGGGCAAACCTGACTGGTGTACAGGCAAAGGGTACCATCTTCCTCGAGGGCGATCTCTCGAGGGCCGATCTGCGAGGGGGGACATTTACTGGAGCGATCTTGCGGCAGGTTAGGCTCGATGGCGCCAACCTAATGGGGGCCGACCTTCGGGGTGCGTTGGGGTTGGAAGCTTGGCAGGTGTGCTCCGCGGAGGGTTGGCGTGGCGCGCAACTGGACGCCGATGTCAAAGCCGCCGTCGAGCAGAGTTGTGGAACGCCAGGCGCTCCGCCCGCCGCTGTCGGGAAATAATCGTCCCTTATTCCCCTTTCGTAAGCGAACTCTAAATATCAAGACTTTACCGATATGTGCCGATTAAGACAGGTTGGGCACGATGTTTCGACTGCCCCCGAAGGTGGCACCCCGGTGTGCACGTTTGTCCTGCTGCTGGCACTGACGCTTCCTCCTCCACAAGCGGTTTCGGGCTCCCAGGAAAACAAGGCCGTCGCACCGGAACAAGTGTTGGCATGGCAGTTGGAAGGTCTCACGCCGCAAGAAATTCGGGAAGAAGTCAGCGCACGTGGCCTTACAAGCTACCCTGAGATCTCGCTCCTCAGCGCCCTCTCTGCGGCGGGTGCAGACGAGGAGACAATCCAGGTCGTGCGCCATTCGACTGGGCCACGCAATCGTTGGGGGCTTTCATTGAAGCTCCCCAAGCCAACCGATTATTTGTATGAGATCGCCGGTGCGGTCATGTGGAACGATTGGGACCATGCGCTGCAGACGATTCAGAGGGAGAGCGACGCCCAGCCGAACAATCCCGATGTCTACCTGATTTATGCACACCTGTTAAGCGTTCGGGAGGACTGGATCGCTGCCTTTGGGGCCGCAAAACGAGCGGTGATGTTGGCGCCTGGTTCGCCTTATTCTCACGCCATGCGATCTACGGTATGTTATCACTCACGTCTGCCGGAATGCGCTATTCGTGAGGCCTTGACTTTTGTCCAAATGCGCCCGCAGGACGCCGCCAGTTACATCACTCTTGCCCATGCGCGAGAACTGGAGGGAGAAAATGTAGCCGCACTTGCTGCCCTCGCGCGGGCTGAACAGCTCCATCCAGACTATGCCGAGATCTACGCGACTCGCGGCCGCATTTATGAAGCAATGGGGCAGTTTGAGTGGTCTATTCAGTCGCACGAGCGGGCCATCCAACTCGAACCCAAGAATCCACAACACCATTTTCAATTAGCAATGGTTTATCTCGGTGAAGGGTACAACCGTCAGGCTGTCAGTGAACTCAAGTTCGCTAAAGCGATTGCCCAAGACAGTCCCGAGATTCTGCTTGCCCTAGGTAATGCGTACCTTGCTGAAGAACGATACGGCGCCGCCGAGAAGGAGTTCCGCGAGTTGCTCGATCGAGCGCCGGATCTAGAAATCGCGCGGGAGCAACTCGCGAAGGCGCTGCGCGCCGAGGGGCGGACGCAGGAAGCGGTTCAACTCTTGAACACCCCGCTGTCGGATACGCAATGATCCGGCCACTGAGAAATCATCGCGGCTGTCAAAATCCAGTGTAGAATCCCGACAATCCAGGAGGTGGGAATGCGTCGGATTCTGACTGCGATGTTTGTCGCTCTGCTGTTCACTCTTGCCCCACACGTATCGCACGCGGCTGATCTGCTCTTCATTCACGGTCATATCTTCACGGGAAATCCCAAGGCGCCCTGGGCTCAGGCGATCGCCGTTTCGGGCACCAGGATTGAAGCGATCGGTACGGATGCGGAGATTCTGGCAAAGAACCCGATGCACGGTCGGGTGATTGATCTTCACGGCCAGACTGTCATCCCGGGTATTTCCGACTCGCACACCCACATGTGGTTTGGCGCCATGGCGTTGCACGGTTTCAATCTTTCAACGCCCGAATCTACGATCACGCAGGATACGCCGGACTTTCTGGTCGAAACGATTCAGAAATTTGCTGCCACCCACCCCAACGACAAGATCCTGTTTGGCCGCGCCGATTTTGCCACCTCCCCGCCGGGAGCGCCATCGTACGAACTGCTCGACCGAGCCGTCAGTGACCGTCCGCTGGTCATCCACAATACGAGCGAGCACGCACTGTGGATTAACTCAAAAGCGCTGGCTTTCGCTGGAATCACGGATCAACCCGTAGCTAATCCCGATGAGGAGCGCAACATCATACGCGACGCAAGCGGCCATCCCTCGGGGGTGCTTCTGGAATCCGCAATGGAGGTTATGGAGCGCGCTGTGTTCGCTGCGGTGCCTCGCGACCAAAAGCTCGCGTGGCTGCACGATGCATCGCTCTACCTGAATCGCTACGGTGTGACAAGCGTTGTCAACGCTACCGGCGACCTAGCAGAAATTGAGTTGTATGCCGCTTTGCGCGATGCCGGTGGTCTGACCGTCAGGACGCGCAACTCATTTGGCGCCGTTGCCGTCAATCACCATCTGACACCCGAGTTTCTGGCAGACCTCGAAAAAGCTCGGACACTGTATCGCGACGACTGGGTATCGGCCAATCTCGTGAAGTTTTTCTCCGATGGAGGTAGCGGGCTGATCCCCCCGCTTACCTATACGCCCGGAGACTTCAAGAAACTCGTTCTCGAGTTGGACGGCCGAGGCTATCAGTTGATGACCCACTCCCTTCGCGGCGACACAGCGCATATGGTTCTCGATGCGTACGAATCGTTGGAAAAGGCAAATGGTCCGCGGGACCGGCGGCTCCGCATGGAACACGCGGACATTGTTTGGGGTGACGATCTGGCCCGGTTTTCCAAACTCGGAGTGGTCGTCAGCATGCAGCCGACGTTCTGCTGTGGCGATAATGGTGCCAATTTCGATCCTCAGGACAAGACCCCCACGGATCGGTGGAACAGCCTGGCGAGATCGGGTGCTACTCTCGCGTTCGGCAGTGATTGGCCATGCACCTGGCCTCCCGATCCCTTCGTTAGCATCCAGGAAATGGCCACGCGTCAGGTGTGGCGCTCCATGGCTACCACAAGCCTACTGGGAGCGGTTCTGGACGGCGCGAATCAAGGCGGCGCAGTTGGCACCATGCTGTCTTACGTGCCGGACGAGCGAATCTCCGTTGAACAATCGGTGCGCGGATACACGCTTGGATCCGCCTACGCCCGCTTTTCCGAGGACAAACTAGGCTCTCTAGAAGTCGGCAAAGAGGCAGATCTTGCCGTCCTGTCGCAAGATATTTTCTCTGCACCTGTCGATCAAATCAGTAAAACAAAGGTGCTGCTGACGATGGTCGGCGGCAAAGTTGTATTTGAACGGTAAGCCAGGTCTTAGCGTTCGTCGCCGAACATCTTGATATCTTCCGGCCCCTCGTTGAGCGGCATGATCTCACGGCCCTGCACGAGTTGGCGAATTTGTTCGACAATATCCGGATTCGCGAGCGTAGTGATATCGCCTGTATCCATGTGATTCGAAACGGCTGCGAGCACGCGCCTCATGATCTTGCCGGAACGCGTCTTCGGCATGTCGGGCACGATGTGAATGCGCTTTGGGCGGGCGATTTTTCCAATCATCGTCTCAATTGTCGCCGTCACCTTCTCGAGAATCGTTTTCTTGGGTAGTACACCGGGCTTCAGCGAGATATAGATCTCCGGGACGCGTCCCTTTACTTCGTCAACCACCGGCACAACTGCCGCTTCCGCGATCTCGTGAATGGTTAGACAAGCCGACTCCAGTTCCTTCGTGCCCAGTCGGTGGCCGGCCACGTTGATCACGTCATCGACGCGGCCCAGGATGCGGTAGTAACCGTCCGGCGGAAGCACGGCTCCGTCCGCCGCATAATACGGCCAGTCGTGCCAGTCTTTGCTGTGCGGATTCGCGTTGTACTTTTTGTAGTAATTGCTGACGAAGCGCTGGGGGTCGCCCCAGATGGTCTGCATGATGCCTGGCCACGGATTACGGATACAGATATTGCCGGCCGCATGATTCGCTGAGGAGACTTCCTTTCCTTCCTCGTCCCAGATCACCGGATAGATTCCGAGGCATGCGGGCCCGGCGCTGCCCGGTTTCATCGCATCAAGAGCGGGCTTTGTGGTGCACAGGAACCCCCCCGTCTCCGTTTGCCACCAGGTATCGACGATAACCGCTTCTCCTTTGCCGACGACTTCGTGATACCAGCGCCAAACTTCCGGCTCGATGGGTTCTCCGACCGTGGTCATGTGTTTGAACCGGTAGCTGTGCTTTTTGGGTTCGTCTGCACCCGCTTTGCGCAACATGCGAATCGCTGTGGGGGAAGTGTGGAAGATATTTACGTCCAGCCGTTCAGCGATCCTCCACGGTCGGCCAGCATCGGGGAATTGGGGCACGCCTTCATAAAGGACGCTGGTTGCCGCGAGCGAAAGCGGTCCGTAAACGATGTAAGAGTGGCCTGTGATCCAACCGATGTCTGCCATGCACCAGTACACGTCCTCCGGATGAATGTCCTGGTAGAACTTCGCCGTGCCTGTCACGTATGCAAGGTACCCGCCGGTGCGATGCTGACAGCCCTTCGGCTTTCCGGTTGTGCCGCTGGTATACATCAGGAAGAGCGGGTCCTCAGCTTCCATCGACACGGGTTCGACGACGCGATTGCGGTAATCCTTGATGACTTCATCGATGAAATAGTCGCGTTCCAGAATCATCGGCGAATCGGAAGTGTACTTGTGCGGGTAACGTTTCCAGACCAGGACCTTGTCGATGTGCTGACCTTCCTTCTTCGCGGTTTCAACAGCAATGTCCGCGCTCGCCTTATGGTCCACCCAACGCCCGTTGCGATGGTATCCATCCATGTAGATCAAAACGCGGCTGCCTGAGTCAGCGGCGCGCAGTCCGCACGCTTCGCCGGAGAAGCCGCCAAAGACGACAGAGTGAATCACGCCGAGCCGCGCGCATGCCAGCATGGTGATGGGTAACTCCGGTACCATCGGCATGTGAATCGTCACGCGGTCGCCTTTTTGGAGTCCAGCGAACTCTCTCAGCATCGCCGCAACTTCGTTCACCCGGCGATAGAGTTCCTGGTAGGTGATGACGATGTGGTGCTCGTCTTCTGGCTCCGGCACGAAAATCAGCGCGGCCTTGTTCTTCCATTTGGCGAGGTGGCGGTCGACACAGTTGTAGCAAGCGTTCAGGCGACCGCCGACAAACCATTTCCAAAATGGCGGATGACTCGTATCGAGCGTCGTATGCCAGTACTGGTCCCAGTGCAATAGTTCGGCGTACTCTCGGAAGCATTCTGGGAAATTCTTCTCGCTGAATCGCTCAAGCAGGTGCGGGTCGTTCAGGTTGGCCTGAGCGATGAATCGCGCCGGCGGCCGGATGTAGTCCTCTTCCTTCCAGTGAACTGCAATTTGTGCTTCCGTTGGCCCCGGCTTCTTCGTGGTGGCCCGAGGCTTACGGTCAACATGCTTCTTTTCGAGCGTTTTCGGCACGGCAATCACTCCGACGAGCTAGAATGGACCGCAGTCGCTGCCTGAAACCGACACGAACGGAGCAGTACGCTGCCCGCATAGCGGCGCCGAGATGAAGGCACCCGGTCCAGGCCTGGAGCACAAATCATGCTCCTTCCGGAGTTCACTCGTCAATCACCGGAAACCTTAGCGTTTTTTCTGGTCAAAATGTCCGTGTGAATGCCAGATGAATACCGCATCGGGTGTTAACGAATCCAGACGGTCTTGGCGTTCGTAAACTCGCGGATGCCGTACGGGCCGAGTTCTCGCCCGTGACCGGAGGCCTTAACACCGCCAAAGGGGACCCGTGGATCTGACGCCACCATTTGGTTAATGAAGACCATTCCCGCTTCCAGGTCGTTGATGAATTGCTGTTGTTCGGCCAGATCGTTCGTCCAAGCGCTCGCGCCCAGCCCAAATCGGGAATCGTTTGCGATGTTCACGGCTTCCGCCGCGCTCCTCACGCGGAAGATGCTCGCCACAGGGCCGAAGAACTCTTCGCGATACGCTGGCGATTCCTTCGGTATATCTGTGAGTACCGTGGGCTGATAAAAATTCCCGGGGCCCGGAGCGGGTCGACCGCCAACGAGGAGCCTTGCTCCTGCTTCTATCGTTTTCCTCACATCGATGTCGAGATCTCGAACGGCATCAGGATTTGCCAGCGGGCCGACATCTGTCTTCACATCGAAAGGATCCCCGAGTTTGAGTGCCTGCATCCGCAGAACAAATTCCTTCTCGAATTGGTCCGCGATCTTCTCATGGACGATAAAACGCTTTGCAGCGATGCACGATTGGCCGTTGTTGATAACGCGCGCCTTGACTGCGGTGGACACCGCTTCTTCCAATTTTGCCGTAGGCATTACGATGAACGGGTCACTTCCCCCCAGTTCAAGGACGACTTTCTTGATGCGTTTGGCAGCAGAGACCCCCACCTGGATACCGGCCTGTTCGCTCCCGGTCAGAGTGGCAGCCGCCACCCTGGAATCGTTCAGGATACGGTCGACTTGCGACGCACCGATGAGCAACGTTTGAAATACACCTTCTGGAAATCCGGCGCGGCTTACGATTTCTTCAATCTTCAGGGCGCATTGCGGCACGTTGGAAGCGTGCTTCAACAATCCAACATTGCCAGCCATTAGTCCGGGGGCTACGAAGCGGAAAACCTGCCAGAACGGAAAGTTCCACGGCATGACCGCCAGCACGATACCGAGCGGTTGATAGCGGATGTAGCTTCTTGTCGCCGAGGTTGCGATCACCTCGTCTCTGAGAAATCTCTCCGCATGATCCGCATAATGACGGCACGCGCCAGCGCATTTTTCCGCCTCGGCAATCGCGGACCCGAGTGTCTTCCCCATCTCCAGGGTCATTACGCGTCCCAGTTCCGCCTTTTCAGCTTCAAGAATCTCGCCGGCTTTCGTCATCCAGCGAGCGCGGTCAGAGAAAGATGTCTTGCGGAACGACTGAAACGCCTTGGCGGCCTTGGCGACTTTCTCATCGACCTGTGCGTCAGTGTACGCCGTGAAAGTCCTTACAACTTGACCAGTCGCGGGGTTGATTGTGGCTATGGCCATCGGAAGCTCCATGGCGATCGGGGATTGCACTTACCCTGGGCGGTATTGTATTTTAGACTTTACTGTTTTCAGTAGAGATCTTGACTGCGGAACTCAACGCGCAGCCTTAGTGAGCATGTTTCTTATAAAGCTTCTCGCCCACAGGGATTGCGATCTTCATTCGATTGCCCGGAAGCGGTAACGGGCATGTCGTGTAAGGATTGTAGGCGCAAGGCGGATTGTAGGCTTTGTTGAAATCGAGATCGACAATCTTGCCGCCTGGCCCATCTTTCGGCGGATTAGTGTCGATGAAGCGCGAAGCCGGATAGGTCTCTTTGCCGGCCGTACGGTCCCGGAACACCACAAAGAGCCCACCGTCCTTGTTCTGCTCCACTTCGAGTTGAAAAATCTGTTTCTGCAACGAGAATGCAAGGTACCCTACGATCTTCAGCTTGATCGGGTCGCCAAGCACATTCGTCGAATCGAGCTGCCTGGGCGCGTCGTACTGAACATATCGGGCAGTCACATCGTAGGATTGGTCCACAGGAAACCAATGAAGGCCGCTGAATTCCCGCCGCAGCTTGCTGTTTTTGTCCTTCATTCGGATCGCCAAACGTTGACCGCTCGAATGTACATACAACGTTAGATCACCGAGAACCAACCTGTCCGTCGCGACATCGGGGCGCAAGTCGACGGTCTGAACAGGTTCGCCATTCATCGTCGCGGTTACTCCGGGCTCAATGCGCGCGATGGTCTGCCCGTCGTGAAACTGAAACACGCCAGCGTGAGCGGGTGCCGGAGTGGGAAGGACCATGTCATTGGAAGAATCGGAGCCAAACCGGTTCGCTCCTTCTCTCAGCCAAAAAAGACCAGAAACCGTGAGCCAGCCGGTTTCCGAAGTGAGAGTTGTCTGGTAGTCCCTGCGCCAGTTCTCAACGGACTGGCGATACTCGGCAACGTCTGTCGCTGCCTGGGCGCTAGCCAGATGCCAAACGATAAGCCCAATCAGACATAGCCTCGCGGATCGGCGATTCATTGAACTTTCTCTTGGACTCAAAAATATCGCGCAATCCTTTGGCCGTCAATCCGCCACACTTTTGACCGGACTCGACACTGTGCGACATCGGCCCTGTGTCGCACATCACCGCTTGCATCTTGCCATTCTAGTTAGTATCTCTGACGCATAGTTAGTTTATATACTTGCAACCATGCAGCACTCGGCCAGAGGTCAAATAGACAGGAGCAAATCATGTTGCGGACAACTAGAGTGAGCCACGTTGCGCCATGCGTTAGGATACTCAGGACGGTTCAGGCGTCGACCAGACCCATCTTGGCCCTTGTCCTGTGCGGTTTTCTGACAATTCCGCCGGGAGATGCGCAAGAGACGGCGCCCGTGCCGAAGCCATCCGAAAACCCGCCGATCTTGTTACTCGATGGAACCCCGATCAAGCTGCGTATGAACCGAACCATGTCTTCTGCCGACGCCTCCGTTGGCCAACCCGTCGACTTCACCGTAACCGAAGAAGTTGTTGTCGACGGCTCGACTGTCATCCCTCAGGGCTCGGCTGCCATGGGTAAAGTGACCGAAGCCCAAGCGAAGCGTCGTATGGGTCGCGCGGGCAAACTCGAGATCGTACTGACTTATGTCCGATTGGCAGACACCGAAACTGTACCTATCCGCGCCGTCAAAGAGGTCAAAGGCAAAAATGCCGCTGTTGGGATGACCGTCGGCATCGTGGCTACAGGGGTTCTGTTCTTCCCGGCGGCACCGCTGTTTCTGCTGATGAAGGGCAAGGACATTACTGTTCCAGAGGGGGCCCAGGTAATCGCCTACGTCGACCAGGATCATAAACTCGAGGCGATGAAATTCTTGCCAAAGCCAGCGCCTGCAGCGGCTGGAACCACCCCGGGCTCAGCTACAAGCACGGTACCCGCTCCGGTCGACCTTGCGACTACCTATCCGCCCACTACTGCGCCAGAAACCACTGGCGTGGTCGAGGTTGTATCGAATCCGCCGGCCGCGAGCGTACTCGTCGATGGAACCTTTATGGCCAATGCGCCTGTTACCTTGCACCTGAACCCAGGCCAGCACTCTATTCGGCTCCAGCTCGAGGGCTACAGGGAATGGGCTAAAGACGTAACGGTCGATGCCGGCACGCCGAATCATGTGACGGCCGATCTGGAGAAATCGAACTGACACCGGCGGTCGAGAGCTAGCTCAACTGCATTATTGGCCGCCGCAATGCCACCTGCAGATCGCCGCACTGCAGCAGAATTTCCAGCAGTCGTGAACGCTCGATTTTGTCCAGCGGTTCGTGCCGCAGGCAAATGAGCAACGTTTGATTCGCACACTCCTGTAAGAGCACCCGGGCTCTCTCTGCCACATTGATCTCCAGGCGGCGCGTCCGGGCGATCGATTCGACCCAGTCGAGCCGCTCATAGCACTTGACCATGAAATGTTCAAGACACAATTGCTGTCCCGCAAGGGCGACGATACTATTGCTCGCGCAGTTGCTGTCCCCGCAGCATGCCTCACCTGACATGGGCTCTACCTTTGCCATTTTCACCGCCGAGTTGGCACCACTTGCCGATTGAGGCATGGTCCTGCTCTCTTTCTGAGTTCCTGCTCGCTCATTGCAGATGGGAAAGGCTTCGAGACTCCGGCGCTCCCTCATGTTTACGAGTGTCGGTCACCAACCTCGCGGGAGGTGCGACGAAGGAGACATGCTTGCGCGTGCGGAGCCACCGGTCTACGTAGGGAGCAAGCCATTTTTGAAGCCGCTTCTCGGATTCGTTGCACCATTCCGAACGTCTCGAGCCGCCCCAAAGCGTAATCACCGTGACAAGCCTCGACTCTTGCTCTGACACCAGGACCATGCACCCCATGAAGCCATCCGCGGCTCCAAACGCATGACGCATGGCCGCAGTGATTTCCAACTGAACCCCTTCAGCCCGGCCGGGCAGTGCCACGAATTCAACGCTATGCGCCGTGACACTAGCCTTCCTTTCCTCAGGCGCGCAGGCACGCCGTATTGATGGAACTTCATTGCCGTCTCCGGCCCGCTCACGGGTTGGCGCGTTTGTTTCGTCGCAAATCTCGCGATGAATGCTGCTGACTTGAACTTGGCTCGCCACGAACTCCTCCATTGATCCCCTCCTTCAGGCAGAAAGGAGGGGGCGCGCCTTGGTCAGGGTCCAAAGGTCGCGCCCTGGGGAACCTGAGAAGGTGACTGTCCTCAGGCAAGGGAACCTCTGTGCAAAGGGCTCCTCTCGCTTAGTAGTGCGGCAGGCTCGCAAAACGTTTCAAATTGGCTAAACCGATGGGTCATTGCGTGTTACTGGAGGCAAAGCTATACTCGCGCCGACTGTCCCAGAGGGAGTTTTGGAGCTTTTTACATTTGATAAGCCATATGTTGACCGGTTGAGGGATGGGGAACCGACAACCGAACAGCACTTTGTGTCCTATTTCGGACACATTCTCGGGATCATGCTGCGGGCGCGCTATCTTCCTCGAGAGAAGATAGACGACATTCGCCAGGAAACCTTGACTCGAGTCATCGCGATTTTGCGTCGCGATGGAGGTGTGCGTCAACCCGAGCGTTTTGGCGCATTTGTGAATTCTGTTTGCAGGAACGTTCTGCGCGAGTCCGCGCGCGACTGGCATCGAAGCCAGGCTCTCCAGCCAGATCATCTGGATGTGCCTGACAAGATCGTTGATCTCGAACGGTCCATGATCACCCAGCAGACGCTCGACAAGGTCCGCGAGATTTTGGGAGAGATGAAGCCGAGGGATCGCGAAGTCTTGCGGGCTATCTTTCTGGAAGATAAGGAAAAAGACGAAGTTTGCCGATCGTTTGGTGTAGACCGCCAATATCTGCGTGTGCTGCTGCACCGCGCGAAAGAGCGCTTTCGCTCCAGTTTCGCCCGCGATTCGGCCAAGGCCTCTGCCGCTGTTCCCAAAACCTGATGATATTGAGTGAAACGATCACGCGGCGGCCTGCACTATCTTTGGGACAGGGAATATGGACCATTCAGACGTAGTCCGGCTACAAACCGCAGAAAAGTACGTGCTCGGTGAGTTGCCACCTGAGCTTCGCGACCAGTTTGAAGAGCATTATTTCGATTGCGCTCAATGTGCCGAGGATGTCAGGAGCTTAGCCGCGTTCGTATCTGCAAGCCGTGCCATTCTTGAAGAGCGCCTACCCTCCAAGTTTCCTGCTGCAGATCCCCGTCCCCGAAGTGGGCCGGCCGGAGCTGGATGGTTCCCGTGGTTGAAGCCTATGGTTGCGGTGCCGGCAATGGCTGCTCTCGCCGCAGTTGTCATTTTTCAGAACTTTGTGACCATACCTGAGTTAAGGCATCGTGACGCCCCGCCGGCTTCGGTAGCGGTCTTTGCATCCTCACATCATCTGCAGGGAGTGACGCGTGGTGAGAATGCCACCCCCATTCAAATTGCACCTGGCGAGCCCTTCGCTCTGGACTTCGACTTCACTCCCGCGGTACCTTACCAGAGTTATACGGGTGCGCTCGTTAACGCTTCAGGGCGCAACATTCTGATCTTTCGAGTCAGCGCTGAGATGGCGAACAAGGAACTACATGTTGCCTTCCCCGCTGGCCAAGTCGAAGCAGGGCGCTATCAGTTGGTTTTTATGGGTGAAGAGATCGCGACCGGCCCGGCAACCTCTCCCCGTGAAGTGCAGCGAATTCCGTTTTCCATTGAGCTTCGTAGGTAGCTGTTCGCGCGTCAAAACTCTGTTCCGGGAGTGTCTTCATGACCCAGCACGTGACACCATTTCTGTACCATGCTTCTGCGCACGCTTTCAGCGCCCACTTCACTCGGCCAACAAATCATTTGGTCGAGGTACAGGCGGGTATCTCTCTGCCGATTAATGGCGGACACGGAAGTTCGCGGGTGGACAATTTTCGTTACAACGAAACAGTGTCGTTCAAGTCTGGCTACGCACAGGTTTCCGGCAGCGAGAAGTTCGATAGTGACGGCAATTGCATCCACACGACCCTCGCCAGCTCTGTTGTTGAAGGCTTGAATATTCTCGATGTTGTTACTGCAGATCGTGTTGTGTCACGAATCGCGTCGAGCTGGAAATCCGGGGATGAACCGGAAAGCGTACTCCTCGGAAGCAGGTTTGAGAACCTCCGCATCGCGGGCCACAAGATTGACGTTGAACTGCATCATGACCTGGCTCTCAAGCTCAAGACGTTTGCTCAGGCGACGGATCAGTTTGCAAGTAACGCGGAATTCAGGAAAATGGCGGAGCATCCTTTCGGTACCTCGAAGTCGCCGAAGAAGAAGCATGATTCCTGCGGGGTGATCTGTTGCTCGCTCGTCAAGGAACTGAAAACAGAGAGCCGTTCTGGCATCACACTGCACGGCCACCACGGCCACGTGCTGGAAGTCCCCGAATTCGGCAAAGTTTTCTTGGCGGAACTCGTACTGACCCACGGTGCGAAAAGCCTGACCATGATTCGATTCGAATTGGGATCTCCAAATGGCGGTGGCGGTACCGCAGGGCAGGCGAACAGCAACGGCCGTCCGCCCATGTAGCCGTTTTCCTTTTCCTCGTTTTTGTTGCTGGCTGTCGTCTCCCTGCAGATCCACAGAAGGAGTACGACGCCGCTTGGCTAAGGGTGAAACAGGGAGACCTGTCGTCTGCGATGACCTCGGCGGAAGCCGGTCTGAAACGATACCCCTCCGAACAATCCCCATGGCACTGGAAATTCCTCGGCGTCAAAGCGCAAGTCTGGGTGGTTCAGGGTCGTCTCAACGAATCTCTCAGCTTGTTCAATCGACCACTCCCTGAGCAGTTTCAGGATTCCGATTTCGCGGTGCGCCTAAAGTTGAGCCAGGCCCTCTCTCTAGCGGCCACCCAGCGCGTTCAGGAAGCCGATGCATTGATCAGCCACGCACAAGCCTTGGCCGCATCGTTACACCCTGAATTGCTTGGCGAAGTTGCGCTGCGAAAAGGTACGGTCTGCTTCATTGCTGGCGATTTTGCGTGTGCTGGGTCAGCCTATCGTACAGCCCTGCAGGGTGCGCGCAAACACCACGACCCCTATTTCGAAGCCGCCGCCCTCAACGGATTGGCGATTGTTTCCACCAAGCTGCAACGCTATGACGAAGCGATCGAGTGGAATCGCGCTGCACTGCAAGTCGCGGAAACTGCTGGGGCTCGTTACTCCCTCGCGCAGATTCTCGGCAACACGGCCTGGTGTTACCGAAAACTTGGTGATTACGAAAATGCTCTCGACCTTTACAATCGCGCTAGAGACGCTTCCAACAAGTTTGGCATTGCAGGAGATCAGATATACTGGCTCACCGGAATTTCCAACGTATTTTATGAACAGCAGGACTACCCGGCCGCTGAAGCGGTCCTACTCCAGGGACTTGACCTTGCTCGCAGAAATGATGATAAATCCACTCTCCTTGAGTATTTCATTGACTTGGCCGAAATCGCCTTGCAAACCGGCCGCGCTCAAGTCGCGGAAAGTTACTATCGCGAAGCGTCTGCGATCCAACCCGCCGACCACAGCGAGGTAACGGAGTTGATCCTCGTGAAGGCCGGCATTGAAGACGCCATGCATGATTATGCCAGTGCCAAGGCTTCCCTAAAGCAGCTCGTGTCCGATCCTGGGGCCGATTCCTCGCAAAGGTGGGAGGCGCAAGCTCATCTGGCAAGGATATATGCTGAAGAGGGGGCCGAGGAGAAAGCGGATCGTGAGTTCCGCCGTGCTCTGGAAAACATTGAGCACGTACGCGCGTCAGTAAGAGCCGAAGAACTTCGCGTTTCTTTTCTATCGTCCGTGGTTTCACTTTACGACGACTACATCGGCTTCTTGGTAGACCGTCGACGCGAGCGCGATGCCCTCCGTGTTGCCGATCTCAGTCGTGCCAGAACCTTGGCTGACGGGCTGGGCAAGGGCGCCAACCTGACAGCTTTCTCCACGGGTAGTTTTCATCCAGAGCAACTAGCTAGGCAGTTAAACTCCATTCTGTTGTTTTACTGGGTCGGTCCTGAGCACTCCTATCTGTGGGTCATTTCTCCTGTGAAAGTCTCGTGCTTACCTCTTCCTAAGAGATCGGACATCAATCCCGTTCTGAAGAACTATCGAAGGCGAGTCCTTGATGGCATCGATGTCTTGACTTCGGACCGAGCCAGCGGGGAGCAACTCTACAAGATGTTTGTCGCCCCAGCCGAGCGCTTCATTCCGAGGGATTCTCGCGTGGTCCTTCTGCCCTCGGAGAACCAGTATGGCCTCAATTTTGAGGCACTCGTGGTGCCCGGTCCGGACCCGCACTACTGGATCGAAGATGTAACGCTATCGACGGCTTCGTCCTTGACGCTGCTGGAAGGCGCGGGCCGAACTGCCCCAACTGGCACCAAGAGCCTTTTACTCATGGGAAATTCCCAGGCTCCAAACGAGGATTTTCCGTCTTTGCTCCAAGGAAAAGTGGAGATGGAAAAAGTCTCGGCGCATTTCAGCCCGCAGGAACGAATGGTTTTGGAGGGAAAACAGGCAACACCTGCCGCTTATCTGAAAAGCGATCCACAGCGCTTCGCTTATCTGCATTTTGTAACTCACGGTACGGCCAGTTTGATGCGGCCACTCGAATCGGCAGTCATTCTGAGCCGCGACGGGGAAAGCTATAAACTTTATGCACGGGATATCGTTTCTCTCCCTTTGAGCGCGCGCCTCGTTACCATTTCTGCCTGCAACGGTGCCGGAACGCGCGCCTACACGGGCGAAGGCCTCGTAGGGCTTTCTTGGGCATTCTTGCGGGCCGGGGCTCACAATGTCATTGCCTCGCTTTGGGAAGTGAGCGATGCGGCATCGACGGCTGTGTTGATGGACAAACTGTACGAAGGCTTGGACAAGGGGCAGGACCCGGCTACCGCGCTGCGCAACGCGAAGCTCTTTGTGCTCAAATCCAACCCGGGCACAGTCTTCCGCAAACCCTTCTATTGGGCTCCGTTCCAGCTTTATATCGGATACTGATAAATGGCGCGGGCCGACAGGATAATCACGTCGTTTGTGAACCGTGGTCTTTCGATGGTCGGGGCGCCCGGATTTGAACCGGGGGCCTCCTGCGCCCAAGGCAGGCGCGCTACCAGGCTGCGCTACGCCCCGACATCTGTACTTATTAATTCTAACGCACTTTTGAATCTTCCGTAATTCGTCCTACTTTCGACATGCGTCGTTTCAGCAGACTAAAATTAGCTCTGAGCGAAAACTAGATTTCCCGATTTGTTCGCGAATGGGACAGCAAATCCTGAGATGTAAACAGGGAAGAGAAGAGTTCTAGATTGACAACGAAAATACAAAGGTCTATTTTCTTTGTGGCGAATAAAAAGCGAAAATGAGCACGCCTTCCCTATCTCCACTCCGCGGCTTTCACCGCCGCATTCCTGTTGAACTGCCCTCCACGGGTATTCCTGAACTCGATTTGCTGCTCCAGGGAGGGCTCCCCCGGGGAGCCTTGATCGAGCTTTGCGGCACCTCCTCCTCGGGGCGCACCAGCGTAAGTTTTTCCTTGTTGGCACAGGCCACAGCTCGCCACGAAACGTGTGCGTATGTGGACGTTTCCGACTCTCTCGACCCAACTTCTTTGGCTGCCGCGGGAGCTGATCTGGCGCGAGTTCTTTGGATCCGCTGCGGTGAACTTGGCACAAAGAATCCGGCGAAACAGAGCGTTGCAACTCCGAAATCCGATGCAATTTCAACTCGAAAAATAACGCAGGGAAAAGCGAATCTTGGGATGCACGGCTGGACACATCCCCGCGACCAGATTCGTGGCATCGAAAATGCCATCCCTTCAGTCATAGGGAAAGCAGAAAGAAATAAAAGCTTCTCCTGGAAAGTGAAATCAACCGCTCCTCTGGTTATGCCAACGGGTGGGCAAGATGCTTTATCTTCCAGAATCCTGCGGGCTGCAGATCTATGCCGGGAATCACAAATGAAAGCGAATCGCTTTCCGCGCAAACCTGGCAATCAGAACAAGCCATGGAGAATTCTGGAGCAGGCGCTGAAAGTAACCGATCTGTTGATACATGCTGGCGGGTGGGGGGTGGTAGTGCTCGATTTTGGGAATATTTCGTGGGTACACATACGACGTATTGAACTGAGTACGTGGTTCCGTTTTCGCCGCGCCCTTGAGAGCACGCCGACGATCCTGCTTTTGCTGGGGGAAGACTCGTGCTCGAAAAGCTGTTCCTCGCTTGTGCTCCAATGCGAGCGCAAGTCGGAGCAGTGGAACTCGACTCGTACGTCCTGCGCATCATCGGAACTCACCACATTCCAGGGCTTCCAAATGGAGGGACAGATCCTTAGTTCGAGAATCGGTTTGCCGCCCATGAGCTCCACGCAATGGGCAACCCAAAGCTCGTGTTCAAATAATTTTTAACCCGGCTACCTCTTTCCTCCTCTACTCAAAAACAGGAGTTCGCGTTTTGGCGTTCGCATGCATCTTCGTCCCTGATTTTCCCGCGCAGGCCGCGGTTCGGCTGGACACGGGTCTTCATGGCAAGCCGGTGATGATTTATCAAGGCGCGCCGCCACAAGCGAAGGTTTTTGCGGTGAATTCCGCAGCGCGGGCTATGGGGGTGGAACTCGGGATGACTCGGTTGCAGGCGGAAGCTTGCGGCGCGATCGAATGGCGCTGGCGGTCCGCTTCCCAAGAGGCGACTGCACAGGCGGCCCTGCTTGACTGTGCGTGGACGATTTCTCCAAAAATCGAACTGGGGTCAAAGCGTGAAGAGAACAGCCTGCCGGATACCGTTGTACTGGATATCGCGGGCTGCGAGAAGCTGTTCGGTTCGCTCGAAAAAATAGCTTTTGATTTGAAGCGTGTTACGGCTGATGTCGGCTTGGAAACGCAAGTAGCCATCGCCGAAAATCCGGACGCGGCGATTTGCGCGGCACGTGGATTTGTGGGAGTTACAGTGATTCCGGAGGGAAGAGAATCAATCATTCTTGGCGAGCTTCTTTTAGCATCGCTTGCGCCGCCGGCGGAGTTTCTCGAGACACTGCACCGCTGGGGCGTGCACACGTGTGCGGAATTCGCTGCATTGCCAGAAATCGCTGTAATTGAGCGATTAGGGCAGGAAGGGAAGCGATGGCAGCAACGGGCGCGCGGCGGTGATCAGCGACCGCTCTTGCCTCGGGAATTTCCGTCGGAATTTGAAGAGTGCATGGACCTGGATTTTCCGGTCGACCTGCTGGAATCACTCCTTTTTGTGCTGAACCGGCTTCTCGATCAGCTATGCCTGCGCTTGAAGATGCATGTGTTGGCTATCTGCGAACTGAAAGTCACGCTGACACTGCAGCCAAACGATCCGCGCGGCAAAGAGCCGGTGCTGCACGTTCGCACATTGCGGTTGCCCGTGCCAGCGAAGGAAAGCAAGTTTCTGCTCAAGCTGCTGCAACTGGATTTACAGGCACATCCACCCGGTGCCCCGGTAACGAAGGTTCATATCGCGGCGGTGCCCGCACGCTTCCGCACACGTCAGCTCGGTTTGTTTCTGCCTTTGAGTCCAGAACCTGAAGCTCTGGAGATCACGCTGGCGAGGATTGAGAGGGAGGTGGGAGAGGGGAGGGTGGGGGTTCCGGCCCTGGTGGACTCCCACCGGCCGGGAGCGTTCCAGCAGAACCGGTTTGTGCTGCGCGAGGCTACTGCAGCAGCGGGAGCAGCCAGGAAATCCACCATCCGCACCGCGTTACGGATCTTCCGGCCGCCGCTGCCCGTCCTGGTGGAGCTTCGTAAAAAGCGTCCTGTCGCAATGATTTGGGAGGGCAAGCGGAAAACGGTGCTGGCGTTTGCCGGGCCGTTCCGGACAAAGGGCGGGTGGTGGTCGGAGTCGCCCTGGGCGCGGGACGAGTGGGATGTGCTGATGCCGGCATTGCGGCCGAAGTTTGAATCTCCCTTTGCGATGCAGGAAAAGAAAAAAGAAGAAACCGCGTTGTACCGCATTTATCTGGACCTGCGTTCGAGCGGCTGGTTCGTGGAGGGAGTTTACGACTGATGTATGTGGAACTGCATTGTCGCTCGGCATTCAGCTTTCTCGAGGGGGCATCACTGCCGGAAGACCTGATTGCCGTGGCAGCGAAATATGCGATGCCCGCGATCGCTTTGCTGGACCGTGACGGCGTGTATGGGGCGCCGCGCTTTCATGGGGCGGCGGAAAAATGCAGGATCCGCGCGCATATGGGGGCGGAAGTTTCCGTGGTTGATCTGGGGTCGCAGGCCAGGCCGCCGTTTTGGCAGCCGAATCAATTCCCGGAACGCCCGGTACGCCTGCCCCTGCTGGTGAAAACTCGCACCGGTTATCAGAATCTTTGCCGGCTGATCACGAAATACAAGCTGCGCGAGAAAGAGAAAGGAACCGGCGCGGCGACGCTCGAAGAAGTGTCGGAGCATGCCGACGGGCTGGTTTGCCTGACCGGCGGGGAGGAAGGAATCCTGGCTGCTTCACTGGCCCAGGAAGGGTACGAAAAAGCGAGGCAAAGTCTGGAAAAACTGGTGCAACTGTTCGGGCGGCGGAATGTCTACGTGGAGCTGCAGCGTCACTTCGACCCGCTGGAAGAGCAACGCAATCAGGCAGCCGTGCGGCTGGCAGAGAGCCTGCAGCTGCCCTTGCTGGCGACCAATGGCGTGCGGTATGCCCACGCCGAGCACCGTGAGATTCAGGACGTGTTCACCTGCATTCGGAACCATTGCCAGTTGGAGACAGCCGGGCGCTTGCTTGAGCGGAATGACGAACGGCACCTGCGTTCGCCGGTGGAGATGGCACGACTGTTCGCCGATCTTCCGGAAGCGATTGCCAGCACCACGGAACTTTCCGCGCAACTCGAATTCACGCTGGCGGACCTGGGCTACGAATTTCCGCGCTATCCAGTTCCGCCGGGCGAAACGATGGATTCGTTTCTGAAGAAGCGCGCAGAAGAAGGTGTTCGCGCGCGTTATGGGCCGAAAGGGGACGAGCAGCTTCATCAGAAAGCGGAACGACAGGTGCAGCGCGAGCTGCAACTGATCGAAAAACTGAAGCTGGCGGGGTATTTCTTGATTGTGTGGGACATGGTGCGGTTCTGCCGGGAGCAGGGAATTCTGGTGCAGGGGCGCGGGTCGGCCGCCAACAGTGCGGTGTGCTATGCGCTGGGCATTACGGCGGTGGATCCGGTGGGCATGGAACTTCTGTTTGAACGCTTCCTCTCCGAAGAGCGCGACGAGTGGCCGGACATCGACCTGGATCTGCCGAGCGGCGACCAGCGCGAAAAAGCCATTCAATACGTGTACCAGCGTTACGGGGAACGGGGAGCAGCGATGACGGCGAACGTCATCACGTATCGGGGGCGATCGGCGGCACGCGAAGTCGGCAAAGTGCTCGGGTTTGATGTAGAGACGCTGGACCGATTGTCGAGCCTGGTGGGGCAGTTTGAATTCCGGGGAGCGGAAGACAACTGGGAGAACTATTTCGCACATGCGGGCTTTGACCTGCACCATTTCCTGATCCGCAAGTACCTTGAATTGTGCGACCGCATCCAGGATTTGCCGCGCCATCTGGGCCAGCATTCGGGGGGCATGGTGATCTGCCAGGGGCAACTGGATTCCGTGGTACCGCTGGAGCCGGCAACGATGCCGGAGCGCGTAGTGGTGCAATGGGATAAAGACGATTGCGCGGAAATGGGCATCGTCAAAGTGGATTTGCTCGGCCTGGGGATGATGGCCGTGCTGGAAGAGTGCCTGGAACTGATCCCGCGCCATTACGGGCATCCTATCGACCTAGCGCAGATTCCAGCGGACGACACCGTGGTGTACAAGACGCTGCGCCGCGCCGACACGGTGGGAATGTTCCAGGTGGAAAGCCGAGCGCAGATGGCGTCGCTGCCGCGCAATGCCCCGGAAAAATTCTACGACCTGGTGGTCCAGGTGGCGATCATTCGCCCGGGGCCGATTGTCGGGAAAATGATGCATCCGTACATGAGGCGGCGGCAGGGGCAAGAGGCGGTGAAATACGCGCACCCTTCGCTGGAGCCGATTCTGAAACGCACACTGGGCGTGCCGCTGTTTCAGGAGCAATTGCTGCGCATGGCCATGGTGGCGGCGAATTTCACGGGAGGCGAGGCGGAAGACTTGCGGCGCGCGATGGGGTTCAAACGTTCCGAAGCCCGTATGAAGGAGATCGAAATCAAATTGCGGAACGGCATGAAGCGGAATGGGATCGAGCCGCTGGTGCAGGAAGAGATCATCACGCAGATCACTTCGTTCGCGCGCTATGGCTTCCCGGAATCGCACGCGGCCAGTTTCGCGCTGATCGCGTATGCCAGCGCGTATCTGAAATGCCATTACCTGGCGGCATTCACGGCAGCGCTGCTGAACAACCAGCCGATGGGGTTTTACAGCCCGGCGACGATCGTGAAGGACGCGCAGCGGCACGGGTTGCGGGTGAAGCCGATCGATATTTTGCAATCGGATTGGCTCTGCACCATGGAGCGCACCGTGGACAGGGGAGGGAACGAGGCTCCTTGTTTGCGCGTCGGGTTGCGGTACGTCCGCGGGTTGCGGGAAAGAGCGGTGGAAGCGATTCTGCGCGAGCGCCGGCGAGAAGCATTTTCCGGGATCGCGGATCTGGCGCGGCGCGTGCCGGAATTGCTGAAAACCGAACTGGTGAGCCTGAGCGAAGCCGGCGCGCTGAATTCGCTGGGGACAGCAGTGCACCGAAGGACAGCGTTGTGGCAGGTGGAACGAGCGGCGCGTCCCGCGGGGCCGCTGCTGGATGCGATTCCGGAAGAGCCAGAGACATCGCCATTGCAGAAGATGACGAACGAAGAGCGGCTGGTGGCGGATTTCCACACTTCGGGAATGACGACGGGGCCGCATCCGATGACGTATTGCCGGAAGAACCTGACGGCGATGAAGATCGAGCGCGCTTGCGACCTGAAGCAGTTGGGAGATGGAACCTTCACCCGCGTGGCGGGTTGCGTGATTGCGCGGCAGAGGCCGGGAACGGCGAAAGGGTTCGTGTTCCTGAGCCTGGAAGACGAAACGGGGATCGCCAACATCATTATTCACCCCGACTTGTACGAGAAATGCAGGTTGATCGTGAATCGAGAGAAATTCTTGCACGTGGAGGGAGTGCTGCAGAATCAGGGGACAATTTCGATCAAGGCCGTGCGGGTGATGCCGGTAGAGATAACGGCAGCAGAGACAGAGTCGCACGATTACCACTAGGAGGAGGCGGAGCAGCGTTCATTTTGGAACCGCAGAATGCGCCGGGAGGGGCACCCCCCCCGTTTTTCGCAGATCTATCAAAGCAAAGAAGATGCGGGCGCAATGGTTTGGAAATCTATCAAAAGAAAGGAGATCGAAGGCGGGACAGACAAAGGCAGGTTCGAGCGGTCGGCGCAAGACGCATGAACTCTCTGAGGTGGAGAAACTTTGTGGACTCGATGCAGCCTGATGGTGCCGCGCGAGCACAGCTGCCCACATCGGAATGATATTGGCGGGGAAGGGCCGCGTCTACGGTACGGGAGAGCAGTGGCGCGAAGAAATGAGGGCAAAACGAGGACAGGCGGAAAACCCTGGCCATTTCGGAGGAGCAGGAATCATCGAACGACCACGTCGTCACTCCTTCGCTCGCAATCGAACTGACTGTGCCAATTACGCTGAGGGTGTAAGGCAAGGCGATGGTGGAGATGCTTCGGCGATCATTGCCGGATCGCCTCAGGATGACGAGCGATTAAGGAAGGAGATAGATGGACGGCGCGTTATTCGCTTGGATTGAGCGGCTGCCACAGCTCGATTTTGTTGCCGTCAGGATCGTAAATCCAGGCGAAGCGGCCGTAGCTTTCGTCCTGGCGTTTCGGGTCGATGCGGACCCCGTCCTTCGCAAGGCGACCGAGCAAGGCATCGAGGTCGTCGACGATGTAATTCAGCATGAACGGGGCTGAGCTTGGCTCGAAGTACTTGGTGTTGCCGGGGAAAATGCTCCAGATGGTCATCTGTTCGCTTTCCGGGTTGTCTTTTTCCCGCCAGTGGAGCATGGCGCCGTGGCCACTGTCCGCGAGGCCAAGATGTTTTGCGTACCACTCCTTCATCTGTTGCTGATTCCCGGACTTAAAGAAGACGCCACCGATGCCGAGGATCCGGCCTTGCTGGCTCATGGTTGTTGTCCTTTCTTGTGGTCATGCAAGCAGGCCCTAGTATCCCTAGATTTGGGTTGCCATGGAAGAAGCAGCTCGTGACGCGATCGCACAAGGCGCGGATGCAGTCGGCTGAGAACGGCGAGCCGGAATTTGGTTCGGCGGCAAGAGACGGCGGTTAGGATGATCGTAGGTGGTTCGAGGGCAGACCGCCGCCGAAGGTGGTCCCTACAGGCGGGAGCCCGACGCTCAGGGTCAATCGGTGGCGAGCTCGTCGAGGAGAACGCCGCGGGCGTCGAGCAACTGGATTTGCAGAGCCGGAACGCCAAACGCGTGCGTAGAGCAGCTGAGGCACGGGTCGTAAGCGCGGACGACGGCGGAGACATGATTCAGCATGCCCTCATTCAGCTTGTTGCCGTCGACATAGTGCTTGGCGACTTGCTCGACGCTGCGACCAATGGCCAGATTGTTGTGGCCGGTGGCGACGATCAAGTTGGCCCAGGTCATGGCGCCTTCGGCATCGACCTTGTAGTGGTGAATCAGGGTGCCGCGCGGAGCTTCGATCATGCCGACACCTTCGGTGGCGTTGACACCGGCCGTGGCGCGAACCTGCAGTTCAAGGATTTGCGGGTCATGCAGCAGGGCGTCGATGCGTTCCAGGGCATAAATGATCTCGATCAGGCGGGCGTAGTGATACAAGAACGCGCTATTGGCCACAGTGCCGAAGCGCTGTCGAAACTCGACCAGTTCGGCATCGGCCTTCGGCGTGTTGCAGCGGTCGGTGGCGTTCAGACGGCCCAGCGGGCCGACGCGGTAGGCACCGTTGGGATAGCCCTGGGGCTTGAAGTATGGAGCTTTGAGATAGGACTCGCGCAGGCTGGCCTCGCCAATCCATTTCGAATAGCACTCGGGCGCGATGCGGTCCTGAACGATTTCACCGTTGGCGCCGCGGAAGCGCAACTCGCCGTCGTAGAGCTGGAGATTACCGGCCGGGTCGACCAAGCCCGCGTACATGGTGGGAAAACTGCCGAAATTGTCGATCTGCTCCTTGTAATTGTCGATGACCGACTTAAAGAAGCGTATGGTGCGTTCCGCGATGGCCATCGCGGCCGGCCACGCCGCCAGAATGTGATCGCGGGAGAGGATTGGGAATGGCGCGGCGACCCCGCCCGGAACGATCCAGGAGGGGTGGACGCGTTCCTGGGCGAGGCCTTCGATCAACTGCAGGCCGAACTTGCGCAGCTCGATACCGTCGCGGGCCATTTCCGGATTGCCGGCGATCACGCCGAGAACGTTGCGCGTGGCCGGATCGGAGCTCATGCCGAGCAACAGGTCCGGCGAGGAGAGGTAGAAGAAGCTGAGGGCATGCGATTGCACGATCTGCGCGAAGTGAATCAACTCCCGCAGTTTGCGCGCTGCCGGCGGGATGCGCACGGCCATGATGGCATCGCAAGCTTTCGCGGAGGCGAGGGAATGGCTGATGGGGCAGATGCCGCAGATGCGGGCGGTGATGCCGGGCATTTCGTAGAAGGGGCGGCCTTCGGTAAATTTCTCGAAACCACGGACCTGGGTGACGTGAAACTCGGTTCCGGCGACCTGTCCTTGCTCGTCGAGGTTGATCGTGATCTTGGCGTGGCCTTCGATGCGGCTCACATGATTGATGGTGATGCGCTTCATACGCGCTCCTTATCCAAACTTCACCTTGGGGTTGGGTTCCACCTTGCGCCCTTCGAGGAGGTCATTGATCAGACCGAGGATGGCTTTCGGAGCCGGTGGGCAACCCGGAAGGTAATAGTCAACCTTCACGAATTCACGCAGGGGGCGCGCGTTTTTCAAGAGAGCCGGGACGCGATCCATGGGAATGATCTTTTTCTCTTGAGCTCCGTCGACATAGATGCGTTGCAGCAGTTTGTTGACGGGAACCGAGTTACGCATGGCAGGGACGTTGCCGGTGACCGCACAATCGCCCAGCGAGACGAGGATGTGGCTGCGCTGGCGGATCTTGAGGAGTTTGGCTTGATCGTCCTGCGAACTGACGGCGCCCTCCACCAGCACGACGTCGACGCCGTCGGGGAATTCCTGAGCATCGACGAGGGGGCCATAGACCAGGTCGATCTTGCGGGCGAGAGAGATGATGGCGGCATCCATGTCGAGGAGCGACATATGGCAACCGGAGCAGCCATCGAGCCAGACCGTTGCGACTTTGACTTTGTTCATGCCTGCACCCCTCGCTTGTGGAGCAGAGACGTGATGGTATTCACCTTTTTGACCATCTCTTCGACGGCCCAGCCTTTCTCGGACAGTGCGCCGGTGGGGCAGGCATGCACACACTTTCCGCAAGCCGTGCAGTTGCTGGACTGCGCCCAGCGGTCGTTCATGTCGCTGACGATCCGGGCGTGAATGCCGCGCGAGGTGAGCTCCCAGACGTGGGCGCCTTCGAGTTCGGCGCAGACGCGGACGCAGCGTGTGCAGAGGATGCAGCGGTTGTGGTCGAAGACGAATTTCGGATGCGACAGGTCGAGAGGCAGCCTGGGAAAATTGTAGGCGAAGCTGACGGTGTCCATGCCGACAGCCGTGGCCATGGCTTGGAGTTCGCAGTGGCCATTCGAGACGCAGACCGCACAGACGTGATTGCGCTCGATGAACAGCAGCTCCAAGGTCATCCGCCGGTAGCGGGTCAGCTTGGCGGAATTGGTGGTGATGGACATTCCTTCCTGGATCGGCGTGGTGCAGGCCGGAAAGAGGCGGTCGCTTCCGGCGACTTCGACGAGGCAAATGCGGCAGGCGCCGACGGCGGTCAAGCCCTCAAGGGCACAGAGCGTGGGAATGAATTTGCCGTTGGCCTGCGCGGCTTGCAGGATGGTCTGGCCTTCGTCGGCGCTGATGAGTTGTCCATCGATGCGAATGGAAAGCTTTTTCTTTGGCACGGGACGCTCCTTTTCAGCTCACGTTGGCCGTTTTGACGTCACAACGCAGACAGCGGCAAGCTTCATCGTGGGTCTGTTCCCTGGTCAGACCGGTGACCACCTCGTGGAAGGAGTGGACGCAGGTGCTGACCGCTAGAGTGGCGCCGGAGTGGCGGCGGCTGGGGCTCGGCTCTTCCGGGACGTTCTGCTCGTAATCGAATTCGGGGAAGAGGCTGTTCCAGCGATCGACTTCCATGAGCTGGCGATCGATGTTGCGGGCAGCCTGCTTGCCGAAGGCCATGGCGTTCGAAACGTTGGACGCGCCGGTGACCACGTCGCCACCGGCATAGAAATGGGGGCGGCTGGTTTCGAGGGTGTAACGATTGACGTCAATGGTGCCGTTCTCCTTCAGGGTGAGGCCGGAAGCGCGAGCGAAGTCGAGGTCGACGCTTTCGCCGATGGCGAGGATGACGGTGTCGCAATCGATACGTTGGATCTGGTCGGTGAGAATGGGCTTGCGGCGACCGGATTTGTCGAACTCGCCCAAGTGCGTCTTGACGACCTCGATGGCTTTTACATTTCCTTTGGCATCGCCAACGACGCGGTGGGGAGCACTGAGGAAAAGGAATTTCGCGCCTTCTTCGCGAGCGGCACGCGTTTCTTCTTCGATGGCGGGCATGTCTTTGCGCTCGCGGCGGTAAACGATGGTGGCTTCGGCGCCCATGCGCAGCGCGGTGCGCGCGGAGTCGATGGCAGCGTTTCCGCCGCCGATTACGACCACGCGCTTCCCCAGGGGAACCTCGCGACCGGCGGCGACGGCTTCGAGGAAATGCAGTGCCGGCAACACGCCTTTCAGCTCTGTGCCCGGCTGGTAGACCCACGATTCCTTCCACGTGCCGATGGCGAGAAAGATCATGTCGAAATTGTCGTCGAGGTCGTTGAGGGGGAGATCGACGCCAACGCGAGTGTTGAACTGATACTTGACGCCGAGGCGCTCCACCAGTTCAATTTCGCGCCGGAGAGCGCTCTTGGGCAGGCGGTACTCCGGCAGGGCAAATCGGAGCATGCCGCCCGCTTCGCTGTTACTGTCGAACACGGTGACATCATGGCCGAGCATCGCCAGATAGAAAGCGGCGGTGTGACCCGCGGGGCCGGCACCCACGATGGCGATCTTGCGGCCCGTGGCTTCGAGTTGACGGTCCAGAATGGCTTGCACCATGGCTTCATAGCGGTCGGAGCCGAAGATGGAATCAGCGATGTAGCGATGCACCTCGCGCATGTTGACCGCCTGATCGAGCGTCTGGCGGCGGCAGCGCGAGTCGCAGGGATGCTGGCAGACGCGGCCGGTCGAAGCGGGCAGGGGATTGTCCATGATGACGGACAGGAACGCCTCTTCTAAGCGATTCTCTTTGAAGAGTTGCAGGAAGCGGGGAATGTTCATGTGCAGCGGGCAGCTGTTCTCGCAGGGCGATAGCGCCAGTTCTTCGCAGACGCCCGCGGGGCAACGATGAGCCAGGATGTGATCCTCGAATTCGTTGCGGAAATGGCGCAGGGTGGTGAGCACGGGGTTCGGGGCGGTCTGGCCGAGGCCGCAGAGCGAGCATTCGCGGATGTAGCGGCTTAGCTCTTCCAGGAGTTCGACGTGGTGCGGGGTTCCCGCTCCCTCGGTGATGCGATTGAGGATGCGCAGGGATTTGTTGAGCCCCACGCGGCAGGGGACGCATTTGCCGCAGGATTCGGAGTGGGTGAACTCGATGAAATAGCGAGCCACGTCGACCATGCAATTGTCTTCGTCCATGACGACCATGCCGCCGGAGCCCATGATGGAGCCGAGTTGAGCGAGATTTTCATAGTCGACGGGCGTGTCGAACATCTCGTGAGGGATGCATCCGCCGGACGGCCCGCCGGTCTGGATGGCTTTGATCTGTTTGCCGCTGGGGCCGCCTTCGCCGATATCGTAGACAAAGGTTTTCAGTGGAGTGCCGAGAGGCATTTCGACGAGCCCGGTATTGTTCACCTTGCCGACCAGGGAAAAGACTTTGGTGCCGGAACTCTTGGGGCTGCCGGTTTCAGTAAACCAGGCTGGGCCGCGCATTACGATGGGAGCAATGTTGTACCAGGTTTCGACGTTGTTGATGTTGGTCGGATGGCCGAAGAGACCCTTTTCGGCAGGGAATGGGGGACGGGGCCTCGGGCGTCCGGCCTCGCCTTCCAGCGAGGCAATCAGCGCGGTCTCTTCGCCGCAGACAAATGCGCCGGCACCCTCCACCAGTTCGATATCGAAATTGAAGCCGCGGCCAAGAATATTTTCGCCGAGCATGCCGTATTCGCGGGCCTGCTCGAGCGCGCGATTCAACCGGTGCACCGCAAGGGGATACTCGGCCCGGACGTAGATGATTCCGAGCGTAGCGCCAGTGGCGTAGGCGCCGATCAGCATGCCTTCCAAAAGTGAGTGTGGATCGCTTTCGATCTCATTGCGGTTCATGTAGGCGCCGGGATCGCCTTCGTCGGCGTTGCAGATGATGTATTTCTGCGGGGATTTCGCCTTGGCCAGGAACTCCCACTTGTTGCCGGTGGGATAGCCGGCACCGCCGCGGCCGCGCAGGCGCGCCGCTTTGACCATTTCGACGACGTTATCGGGGCGGCCGTCGATCAGGACTTTGTAGAGGGCCTGATAACCGCCGACCGCGATATATTCCTCAATGTCATCGGGGTTGATGATGCCGCAATTGCGGAGGACGATCTTGCGCTGCTGCCTGAAGAAAGCTGTCTGGTCCCACGAGGGAACTTCTCGAAACCCCTGGCCGTATTTCAGCTTCCCGGTGATGTGGTCCCATTCCTCGATCTTGCATGCCACTAGGCCTGTATCGAACTGACCGCTCATACAGTCGTGCAAAATGCGC
>Ga0335082_10000809_pt1 | contig 32674 bp, 24 predicted proteins | sample Lox_Sample_41_FD_206718 | JGI IMG/M metagenome (GOLD analysis project Ga0335082, IMG submission 206718) | Soil microbial communities from Loxahatchee National Wildlife Refuge, Florida, United States - Lox_Sample_4.1 | ecosystem: Environmental > Terrestrial > Soil > Wetlands | place: USA... | reverse complement strand
TGAAGAACCTGGAGCACGCGTTGCGCGTCCAGGGCGAGACCGGAGACCGCCTGGGCGAGATCCTGGTTCGGCTGGGTTACGTGAAGGAAGAGAACATCGCCACCGTGCTGGCCTCGCAGCTCGGCATCCAGGCGCACCGCATCGACACCTCCAAGGTCACGCCGGAGATGATCGCGATGATCCCGGAAAAAGTCGCGCGCGAGCAGCGGATGCTGGTCGTCGGCTGGGAGAATGCCCAGTTCCTGATCGCCACCTCGGAACCGGACAGCGCCCACGTTCGCGAGTGGCTGCTGGCCAATTTCCACCTGGCGCACCGCCTGGTGCTGGTCGGCGAGCGGGAGATCGTGCGCGCCATCGACGCCACCTACGCCGCCGGCAAGCGCCCGCGCCGCATGCTCGGCGAGCTGCTCATGGAGGCCGGCGTCATCACCGCCGACCAGCTCAAGAACGCGCTGGTCGAGCAGAAGCGCACCGGGCGCAAGCTGGGACAGGTGCTCGAAGCCATGGGATTGGTCCGTCCTGACATGCTGGCCCAGAAGATCCGCGAGCAGGAGTCCGCCTCCGCGGCCGCGGACTAGCCGCCCGCTCAAGAAAGTCCGCGCGGACGAACCGCGATCTCTCCAAAAAGGCGACGGGCGCGCGTGTGGGGTGTGGGTGAGGTTAGGATCCGCGCGCCCGCATTAATTAGGCGGAATCTACCGTCGAAGAACGCCCCTGGATAGTGTCAAAACTGACAGACCCCCATCGGGCCGAGCGCATCGCTGATGGAGCGCCGCTCGACTCCGACGACCACGGAGCTGGCAAGGAACGACCGAAATCGCCGGCCGCCAGATGTTGGAAGTAGCAGTGACTTCCAAGCCCGTGTCCGCAGAACGGCAGCCAGTCGTCTGTGGCATCGGACTCCTGCTATCACTGATATCGAGTACTGGATTTTGGTGGCCTGGAAGCGTAACGTGGATGCCCTCAACGGCAGCCTCTCGGCACAACAGACCCCCTCAGCGCCACGGACAAGTTGGGGGAAAGGTGTTTCATAAGAGACAACGTCGACGGCGGAGCCCTTTCTGGATGCTGCTTCTGGCTCTTCCGTTTGTTGCGCTGTTCCCCCGTCACGTAACCGGGCAGACAGCCTCGACCGGCGCCGTGGTTGGAGTGACCCTGGGTCCATCGGGCGCTATTGTCCCTGGTGCGGTCCTCCATCTCGTCAACAAAGAGACTGCAGCAACGGCGTCGGCCACGTCCGACGAAGAGGGAAGGTTCGCTTTTCTTCTACTACCGCCCGGTAGATATGATTTGCAAGCCAGCAGCCGAGCCGGAGCCGACCCTCTCACCGTGAGTGCAAGCATGAATGTCAGTGTCACCGAGACCGTTCACCTCGAGTTGCACCTGCGGCTTGCGACCGTCTTCCAGAGCATAACGGTATCTGCGGAACCAACGATGGTACAGACCGACCACTCTGCCCTCGGGAATGTGGTCAACGGAACAGCGGTAAGCGGTCTCCCGCTGGTCACCAGGAACTTTGCGCAGATCGTCAGCCTCTCACCCGGGGTCGCGGGAGGAGTGTACAACGCAGGAGAGCTTGGGCTCGGTGGGACTGCCCAGTCGCAGATCGCAAACTCCAATGATGGGATCTTCGTGCACGGAGCGCGCTCCTACGACAACAATTATCAGCTGGACGGGATCAGCGTAAGTGATGTCCAGGGAAGCGCGTCTGGGAGCGGGGGGATCCCAACCCCCAATCCGGACAGCATACTGGAGTTCAAAGTCCAGACAGGACTCTACGACGCAGCCTATGGGCGCTATGGGGGAGCGAACGTCAGTCTCATCACAAAGACCGGCGGCAATACTCTTCATGGGACGGTATTTGAGTTCTTCCGCAACGAGGTTCTCAACGCCAACGACTTCTTCTTGAAGCAAGCGGATCAGCGGCGGCCAGTCCTTAAGCAGAACCAGTTTGGCTTCGCACTCGGCGGACCGATCGAGAAGGACAAGCTGTATTTCTTCGGCTCGTATCAGGGAACGCGCCAAGTGAACGGCATTGCTGCGGGCCAGTCACGGACTGCCTGTTCAGCCAGCTTGAGCGAGCCGCCGCTCACGGTCGACAGGACGCCCGCCGCGCTCGGAAGTCTGTTTGGCGGGTTGACTGGCGTGCACGGTGGAACGGCCATCCAGCCCGACGGATCGAACATCAATCCCGCGGCACTGGCCCTCTTGAATCTTAAGCTTCCGGATGGATCATTCCTGATCCCAACGCCGCAGACTGTGGACGCGACTAAGCCCTTCGCCCAGCAAGGATTCTCAGCTCTCACAGATCCATGTCATTTCAAGGAGGATCAGTTCGCTGCGAATGTTGATTACCTTGCTCGGTCAAACAGCAGGATCGCGATCCGCTTCTTCATGGCAAACGATGATGAGACCGTCACCTTCCCGGGCAATGGTCTAAACCCCGCCGGAAATATCCCTGGGTTCCCGAGTCCCAGCGACTCTGACTTCATCGTGTTCTCCCTCACCCACACCTACACGTTTCATAACGCGTGGCTCAATGAAGCGCGGATCGGGTACGTCCGCACGAGGACTGGCACGGAAGCCATGACGCCGTTCAGTTGGTCGGATGTCGGAGTTGCGGAAGGTGCAATGAGCCGCAACAACGAATTGCCCAGCCTGAAGATCCTTGGCTCCGTGAGCATTGCCTCCGGATTCCCGCGAACGATCGCACAAAACAGCTTTGTCTTCAGTGATTTCCTCAGCTTCGTTCACGGGAGCCATACGGTCCGATTTGGAGGATCGCTCACCCGCTTGCAGGACAATGTCAATCTCGTGGGGCTCGGGTCGTTCGTACAGTTTCTGAGCTGGCCGGACTTTCTCCTTGGCCTGGACGCCGCCAGTAACGGCACCTCATTCAGCAATGTGTTTGCCTCTTTCGATGACTTCGGACTGACGGAACGGCAATTCAGAGTGTGGGAAGGTTCCGCATTCGTTCAGGATGACGTTCGGGTCCTCAACTCGCTGACCCTGAACGCGGGCTTGCGCTACGAGCGGCTCGGGCAATTCGGCGACAAACTGGGCAGGAACGCCAGCTTCGATATCAGCAAGGCGGACCCCAGCCCTCCGCCGGGTGGAAGCGTGGCGGGCTATGTTGTGGCTTCCAACTTCCCGGGTGTTCCTCCTCCTGGCGTCGTGCGCGCGAACAATACTTATGGGAACGATGGTGTCGGGCAGAACACCTTCGCTCCACGGATAGGATTTGCTTGGCAAGTCTTGCCGGGATCGAGCCGCGTGGTGCTCAGGGGCGGGTACGGCGTCTACTTCTCCCGACCGACCGGACAAGCTTATTACCAGAACGTATTAGGTGCACCGTTCTCGGTCTTCCGGCTGAATGCCGGGCTAGCCAATGCAGGCGCGACCTTTCAAGCTCCATTTCCCCAGCCGTTCCCCACGCCGGATTCCTTCCCTCAGTTCACCTCCTATTCCCCAACCACCGTTACGACGATCCACACCGTTGCGCCCGGTTTTCGGCCGGCTCTGATCCAGCAGTATTCCTTGAATCTTCAGAGTGAATTGCACAGTGGTTGGCTGCTGGAAATAGGGTACGTCGGCACTTACGGCATCCATTTGGCACGGATGCGTTCTTTGAATCAAGCCCTGTCCACGTCATCAAACACGATTGCAAACATTCCGTCGAGAGTGCCAGTCCCCGGTGTGCCCGCGGATTCGCTCGTGATCATGGAGTCAGAAGGGAGCTCATCCTACAACGGCCTTGAGGTCAGCCTGACAAAGCGGCTAAGCCGTGGCCTCCAACTCCTCGCCTCTTACACGTTCTCCAAGGTTCTTGACACCGACGGCTCGAATGTCAACTCAACCTCGGCTGGGACCGGTCTCACGCTGGGAGACCAGAACTCTCCCGCGCAGCGCTGGGGACGGGCTAGCTTCGACCGCACCCATCGCTTCGTTTTCAGCGCCACGTGGGCGCTTCCCGGCCCAGCTCGCGGACTGCCACGAGCTGTTCTGGGCAACTGGTCGCTCGCCGCGATCGTGACGATCCAGTCCGGCAGCGCGCTCACCATCGCCAATACAAACTCCAACAATGTCTTTGGGATCAGTGAAGACCGGGCACAATTGAGCGGCACATGCTCAACAAGCCAGATCGTGAGAGCCGGGCCGGTCGAGTCCAAGCTGAACGGTTACTTCAACCCGTCCTGCTTCGCGAGCCCGCCGGTCATCGGCGCGGACGGCATTGGCACGGGGTTTGGGAACAGCCCGACGGGGATCGTAGACGGGCCCGGACAAGCTAATCTGGATATCGCACTGTCTAAGGCTGTGACATTCAAGTGGCCCCATGAGAACAGCAGCCTTCAATTTCGTGCCGAGTTCTACAATGCGCTGAACCATCCACAGTTTGCGAATCCCGACACGAATTTCGCTTCACCGACGTTCGGCGTCATCAGCAGCACAGCAGTAAGCCCCCGTGTCGGACAGTTAGCGCTGCGGTTCACATTCTAGGCAATGAGCAGTATTGCCCTGCCGGTACTGGTGCAGACACTGTCAGCATTGACAGGTTCCGGCTGCTCGCCCATCGGCTATACAAGCAGGCTTGTGTGCAAAGGGCGAGTCATCTGGAAACCAGATTTCCGCCTTGATCTTTCGATCGAAAGTAGAACGAGGAGGGGATGTGCAGAACAAACGTATGACGATTGTGGTGGGCTTGGTGGCACTTTGCCTGCTGGCAAGTGTCTCGGCTTTTGCCCAAACAAATGGGTTTATCGTCTCTCGTACCGGCGAAACGCTGATCGTGAGGGGATCCCAGGGGGACGTCACCGTAGTCCTTACCGACCAGACAAGAACGGTGGACAAGAGGGGGCTGTTTGGCTTGTCGGAGGATCGCCTGGCCGGCACCGTGCTGATTCCGGGACTCAAGGTGCAGGTCGAAGGGTCTCCCGACGACCAGGGTCGGATCGTGGCGCAGAGGATCACGACCGATGGCGATGACCTGGAAGCGTCGGAGATGATCCAGGCCGGCTTGCACCCCACCGCGGAGCAAGTCGCAACGAATGTGAAGGCGCTTGAGACCCACGCGGTGCAGCTTGCGGGTCACAAAGAGTCTATCGAGACGAATCAGGAGAATATTGCGGCGAACAAACAGCAGATCGAACAAAACCTGAAGAATATCGACGCACACACTCAGCGGTTCCTGGCCCTGACCGACTTTGACGTAAAGGCGCAAGCGACCGTGAAGTTTGGCGTCGGCAGCTCGAAGATCTCGGAAAAGGATGAGCAAGAACTTAAGACGCTGGCCGAAACTGCCAAGGGCCTGACTGGATACATCATCGAAGTGATGGGGTATGCGGATTCGACCGGCGATGCTGCGATGAACACAAGGCTGAGCGAGCAGCGCGCCAGAGCGGTCGTCACCTTCCTGTTGCAGCAGGGTGGCGTGCCCGTTCGGCATATCGTGGCCCCCGGTGCTATGGGCGAATACGGGCCGGCGGCAGCGAATGAGACAAAGGCAGGACGTGCCGAGAACCGGCGCGTCGAGATCAAGGTCCTGGTGAACAAGGGTCTCGCCGGCAGCTAGACTACACCGGCTTTCGCACTCACGCGCTGCTTTCTCTGCCGGAAAGCAGCGCGGACGTGTGCTAGGGGGCGGCTTGAGGTGGTTCAGTGCTTGCGCTCGGCTGCCTCGATGAGCGGTCCCAGAGCCTTGACCGAGACTCCTAGCGTACTTCCTGAAAACCCATCGAGATACGCGACGTTGACGCCAATCACGTCACCGCGGTGGTCAAACACTGGTCCGCCACTGCCCCCGGTGGCTGTTGCCGCGTCGTAGATAAGCTTGTCCCCAAGCACGTCGCCCAAGTGTCCTTGGGTAGCTGACGGCCGAATGAGGGAACGTGCGGCAAGCTCGCGGGCGACCGCCAGACCTTCCCGGCGAGATGCCAGCCGGCGATACACGGGCTGCGGCGACTTTGCCACCATGGCCGCGGTGCCCATCGGGTATCCGACCACGACCACCGAGTCGCCCGGTATGGCCATCGCTTCCGATAGGGGCAGCGGCTTCAACTCCGCCACCAGCTTTGCATCGTTAACGCGCGCGACAGCCAGGTCCGCGTCCGCGGAAACCCGCACATCCTCCATGGGGATACCATCGTGACAACCAGGAAAGAAGGCTAACAACTTGTCCAGATGGGGCCGGGCGCCGCCTCGGATCAGCTGTTCCGATTCGCCATCCTCGAACCATGGTCTCGCAATGTGGCGATTGGTCGCGACCAGGCCTTTGCCAACCACGAAGCCGGTTCCTGAGACTCCGATACGACGGTAGATCGTCCCGTCGGGACCCGTGAAGCTGTAGATGCCGTAGATGAAGCAGATCGAGTCGCGGTGACGGTTCAGTACCAGTGCCGGCATCGACTGCTCCTGCTGAAGCTTATGGAGCTGGCTGGCAAGATCAGCCACTTGGTGTGTCAAGTCCGGGGTGTAAGGGATGGTAGAGGGCGCTTGCGTCGCGAATACCAACAGGGCGGCCAGGGTGACGGCCGCGATTCGCCATCCGTTAAGGTGACTGACAGCGCCGCTCAAAGCGCCTTTCACCCCCACTGTGCGCATTTCGCCACAAACTGTCCCTCCTTTGCAATCTTTTTGTTAACGCCCTGTTCCTTTTCCTTAACCCCTTTCCGCGCCACTTCGTATCGTCGTCATCTCCGCAGCGGGGCCTTGCGGCGCCTCTTGAAGGCAAGGGACTAGGTGTACGGGAAGATACTGTAAGAACTAACAGTGGGCACCGTCCGCGGTCATGCGATACAAGCGGTAGTGATTCGCGCCACAGGAAGGTTGCAATCGGGCCCTTACGGTGCATAATAGTGCGCACATCAACCTTGATATCAGGCGATATCTTTCGATCATGATTGACCAGAAAGCCCGTTCTTTCCCTCGTAAGACGGGCTCGCCCGGTGAAACCCGATGCTGTCCTCCCCCGATGGCAAGTCGGCCGCTACTCCATCCCGGAAGATCACGGGCAAGGCAGCCTGCGGCCTCTGTGGGACGACGCCACACGTCCTAAAGGTCCTGATCATCGTCCTGCTATGGAGCCCATCTTCCTTAGCGAGTAGCTCCGAGCGACCGGGTGTCCTGTTCCTGCTTTTCGGGCAAAAAGAAGCCCCCTACGCGACCCAGATCCAGAATGAATTCATTAAGGTTGTGGAGCGGGATTTAGGGGAACCCCTGAGTGTCTACTCCGACAGCATTGACGCCTTGAGCGGACCGTCTCAGCGTGCGGCGGAACACGAAAAGTCGCTGGTCGAGGTCTTGCGGGAGCGCTACTCGCGATCCAACATTCGACTCATCGTCCCCGTGGCGAATGAAACGATCGAGTTCGTTCGGGCACACGGCCGGGAGATCTGTCCCGACGCCTCTGTCGTGTTCATGGCGCTGGCGTTCGGAGCCCCACCCGATCGCCCTCCCATGCTGGACGCGACTGGGGTCATTTTGTTTTTTGATGCCGAGTCGACTCTCGGCCTGGCGTTGAAACAGAACCCCGGGACTCGGCATGTTGCCGTGGTAGCCGGCACCGCACCTTTTGAGAGATCAGAGCTGGTGGCGGTGCGAGATTACGTTCGCAAGCATGGCAGCTCACTCGACTTCGAATATCTGACGGACCTGACATTTGAGAAGACCATCGAGCGCTTGTCCAAAATTCCACCACACTCGGTCGTGCTCGTCCTGAGCTTCTCACGCGATGCAGCTGGGCAACTCTTCATCGCTGCGCAGGTCTTGCCGTTCTTCTCGCGTGCCGCCCCCGCTCCTATCTATGTGGTTTACGGGAGTGGCATCGGCGCGGGAGCATTGGGGGGTCAGGTCCACGATTTCGAGGAGGTCGGCCGTCAACTCGGGGGACAGGCGGTTCGTGTGTTATCCGGGGCTCGGGCCGGAGACGTCCCTTTGCAAGAGGGGTCCTTCCAACGCCCCATGTTCGACTGGCAGCAGATGAAGCGCTGGGGCATCAGCGAGAAGCAGCTGCCCCCAGGCAGCATCGTGTTGAACAAGGAGCAAACCGCCTGGGACCGGTATCGGTGGTGGATCATCGCAGCCGTCACGCTGCTCCTGCTGCAAGGTTCGTTGATCGCCCGGCTGTTCGTAGAACAGCTCCGTAAGCGCCGCGCAGAACGGAGCCTGAGAACCAGTTTTGAGCACGAGAAGCTCGTCGCCCGACTGGCGGAGGCGTTCATCAACCTGCCGACCGGGCTGGTCGTCGACAGGATCCAGCACGGCTTCGAGCAGGTGCTGGATTTCTACGGGTTGGACCGCATCTCGCTCTTTGAGTTCTCGCCAGACCGTCTCACCATGAGGCGGGAGTATTTCTGCAAGCGTCCCGAGGTGCAAGCCGCGCCCGAAGAGGTCAGTCTCGAGGGGCTCGGTTGGGCGACGGCCCGTCTGTTCGATGGCAAGCCGCATTTCGCCTCCAATCCCAGTGATCTCCCCGAGGAAGCCGCCCAGCAGCGGGATCTCATGCAGGACTCGGGCATGCGTTCGTATGCCACCTTTCCCATCCAGACCGAAGGCGTTGTCCACGGGGCGCTTTCCTTCGTCAGCATGGCGCGGCGCATCGCCTGGACCCCGGAGCTGCTCCAGGAGCTCAAGACCGTGACCGACATATTCGCCAATGCCCTGGAGCGCAAGCGTGCAGAGGAAGCGTTGCAGGAGAGCGAAGCGTTGAAGGGACGGATCCTGGATTCCCTGATCAGTCTTCTAGCCGTCATCAATGGAGCCGGCAAGATCCTGGTGGTGAACAAGCGATGGGAGGACTTGGGTCGAGGCGGGCACAGCCCTGAACTTGCAACCGGCGCCGTGGGTCAGAACTATCTGGAAATGTGCCGGGCTATGGCCAAGCGCGGCATGGAAGACGCCGATCGGACGCTCCAGGGCATCCTGTCCGTATTGGGCGGAAAGTCCGAGCACTTTGAGCTGGAATACGAGGCCCGGGCTGGTGAGGAGCGGCGCTGGTTCATCATGACCGTCACCCCGCTGTTGAAACCGGCCCATGGCGTCGTTCTACGTCATCTCGATGTCACCTTCCGAAAGCTCGCGGGCTCTTTCCTCAAGGAGAGCGAGGACCGCTTCCGCGTCGCGGCGGACTCCGCTCCAGTCATGATCTGGATGGCGGGGACCGACGCGAAGTGCACCCATTTCAACAAGACCTGGCTGGAATTCACCGGCCGCTCGATGGAGCAGGAACTGGGGGACGGGTGGGCGCAGAATGTGCACCCGGACGACCTCGACCACTGTCTGAAGATCTATAGGCGGGCGTTCAGTGAACGGCGCCCGTTCACCATGGAATATCGGCTGCGGCGATACGATGGGCAGTATCGGTGGGTCCTCGACAACGGAACGCCGCGCGTGCGCACCGACGGGAGCTTCGCCGGCTACATTGGCGGGCTGGTGGACATCACCGATAAAAGGGAATCGGAGGAAGTCCGGACCCACGTGAGCGGATTGCTCATCAACGCCCAGGAGCAAGAACGAGCCAGTATCGCCCGCGAGCTCCACGACCACGTGAATCAACGGCTGGCATTGCTGGCCATCGAGATCCAGCAATTCGAAGAATCTGTCCTTCGCTCGCCCGGGGAACACAAGGAATTCCATCGGCTTTGGGACCTGACTAACGAGATCTCGCACGACGTCCAAGAGCTTTCGCACCAGCTGCATTCCTCCCAGCTCCAGCACCTCGGCTTGGTTGCGGGCATCCGCAATCTATGCCAGGAGTTCTTGCACAAGGCCAGTATCGAAGTCGAGTTCAGCAGTGGCGAGATACCGGCGAAGATCGAGGAAACGGTCTCCCTGGCGTTTTTCCGCGTCGTGCAGGAGGCCCTGCGTAACATTCGCAAGCACAGTCAGGCCCGCATGGTGAAAGTGGAATTGAATTGTCGCGATGGTTGTCTGTTGCTGCTCATAAGCGACGACGGGATCGGCTTCGATCCCGATGTGATGGCCCACCATGGTCTTGGGCTGATCAGCATGCAGGAGAGGCTCCGGCTGGTGGGCGGCGAGCTGTCTATCCATTCGAAGCCGGGGGCAGGAACACAGGTCATGGCCTGCGCGCGCCTGGCGCCCTCGAGGTGTTTCGATCCTGAGACCCGGGTCGAATGCAGAAAGGAGTGCGAACCTGATCACTCCGCAAAGACCAAGACGCGCTTGCATTCTGCTGGCGGATGATCAGCTGCCGGCGTTGTAAGGTCGTTGCGCTGCGCGCCCGGCGGAACCAGGAAATCCGCCGCCACACCCCGGGTCGGGCGGCTACCTCAACTCTCGTACGCGTCGGGGAGCCAGCGCAGCATCCGGTCCTGTAGAGCGCTCACGAGGAGGTTCAGCAGGATGCCGATGGTCCCGGCGATCATCACCGCCGCATAGGTTTCGGGGATCCGGTAGGTCGCCTGGTAGGCGTAGATGGCGCGCCCCAGCCCGCGATCGTCCAGCCCGATGAACATCTCGACTGCGATCACCAGGACCATGGAATACGATGCCGCGGTGCGCAGGCCGTCGAAGATGTTGGGCAAGGCTTCGTAGAACAGGATCTCCGTGATCGTGTCAAACCCGCTCAAGCCGAACAGCTTTGCCTGGTACAGTCGGCGTTTGTTGGCCAGGGCCGCGCCACTGACCGTATTCACCAGGATCACCAGCAGGCTGGGGTAAGCCGCCAGGGCCACGATCGAGCTTTCGCCCACCCCGATGGTGATGAGGAAGAGCGGGAACAGCGCCGACGCCGGGATGGAGCGCAGCCCGTGCAGCGGCCCCTCGACCATCGCGTACCAGCGCCGCCGGTATCCCAGCAGCAGCCCCGCCGGTATACCGATGCACGCGGCGATCCCGACCGCCGCCAGCACTCGGGCGAGGGTGAGCGCGACATCGATGAGCACCCGCTCCCGTCCCATGGTCACGAAGGCCCGCGCCACGCTCCAGGGTGTCGGCAGCACCACCGGGTCGATCAGCCGCAAGCCGCTGATCGCGCTCCATGCCAGCAGCAGCACCACCAGGGGCGACAGCACCCGGATGTGTCGGCGCGGCGGACTGGAGCCAGCAGGCATCGGGGTCACACCAACCCGTCGCGGATACATGCGATCAGCGTGTCTTCCATATTGTCGCGGTCCAGTTGGCCGGCATGGGCTGGGTGGTCGAATCGCAGGTCGGAGATGATCCGGACTGGACGGTCCCCGACCACAACGAAGCGCGTCCCGATCGCCAGCGCGTCGGAAATGCTGTGGGTGATGAGAACGATGGTCATCCCGTCTTTGGCGGCCAGTTGGCCAAGCGCAAGGCTGATGTCGCTCTTCAACTCTCGATCCAAGGCTGCGAACGGCTCGTCCAGGATCACCAGTTCCGGCCGCCACGAGAGGCACCGGGCCAGCGCTACGCGTTGCAGTTCGCCGCCCGAGATCTTCGCCGGCAGCGCGTCCAGCAACGGCTCCAGGCGGAACAGCGACGTCAGGTAGTCCACCCGGGCACGGCTCTCCTGCTCGCCCCAGTTCAGCTTTTCCAGCGGATACTCCAGGTTCCGCCGCACCGTCTGCCACGGAAACACGCTGTTCATCGGGTGCTGGTCCATGTAGACCACGTCGGAGCGGTTGCGGAACCGCGGCGACCACTCCACCCGCCCCGCGGTCGGCCCGATGATGAGGGCCATCATCTTGCCCAGGGTGCTCTTGCCCGAGCCGCTCGGGCCCATCAGGGCCAGCACCGATCCGTGTTCGATGGAAAGCTCGAATCCGTCGTACAGGGGCCCGTTCGTCCGCGACGCGCAATACGAGAAGTCCACCTTATGAAGGCGGACCGCGAAGGCGTCGGGGTCGTCGCTCGGTGTCCTAGCGCGTGTCATCGATGAGCCTGTGGGCGTCGATCTTTTCCGGGATCTCGCCGGCCTGGTACAGCATATCAATGAATCGTTGCAGGGCCGCGGCGTCGACCTCGTTGGATAGTGTCAAGTCGGCCACGTTGATGCGGGACGCCATCTCCAGCGTCATGCGCGTGAAGCGCGGCAAAAGCGCCGCGACCTGTTGCGGGTGGCCGCCCGTGTAGGTGATCGCCTCCTGGATCGCCCGTGTACTGATGGCGGCCGCACCAGGGTGCCGGCGCTCGAAATCACGTGAGATGGCGGACACCCCCAGCGGACATGGCTCGCTCAATTCCGCATAGACCGAATCGGAGATCGCGCGGTACTCACCGGGCGCGGAGATCAGTTCCAGGGGATCGTAGGCGAACAAGGCATCGACCGCTCCCGATCGCAGGCTCGAGACCTGTGCCGCCGGCGGCAACTGCACGAAGGTGATGGTTCGCGGGTCGGCGCCCTTCTGCTTGAGGAACGCGCTGACCAGCCGCGTCGCCGACGTCCCGGGGAATACGCCCAGCTTCTTTCCCTCGAGTTCCTGCAGAGTGCGGATCGGCGAATCTCCGGCGACCACGATCCGGTACGTCGAGTTGCCGCGGCGCATCCGGCTGTGCGCGAACACGCGCACCTTGCCCGGGTGCTGAATCTCGAGATGGATCAGCGGCACCAGCGACACCGCCGGCAGCACGTCCACCTGCCCGCTGACCAGCGCGCTGACCATATCGTTGCTGCTGCTGAACGAGACGTTCTGCGGGACCAGATTGTGGCTTTCGAACAGCTTCTGGTCCTGGGCGACGAAGACGGGCACGCTGGCCATGATGGGCGCATAGCCGATGCGCACCCGATTGTCGTGTCCCCGGGCCATGCGCGCGGTCGCGATCAGCAGCACGGTGAAGGTCAACGCTGCGACAACCACGAGTTTTTGCCGGCGCGTCATTGAAGCACGCCTAGCTGTATCCCGCGGAGGTCGCGATCACTGCCGCGCGTCGCTGCGCCAGTTTCTGCCGGCGCCGCGCCAGTCGCGCTTCCAGTCTCGCCAGACGCTCGCGGCCCTTGGGCGTGCTCATGACCACCTGCTCCACCGTGAGCAGGAAGTAGGGAAGTTTCTGCCGGATCTCCGCCAGGAACGGCTTGAACTTCGCGTAGACGCAGTACATCTCCCCGCTGCAATCGAAGAACAGTTTTTCGTGGAGCGCGCCGTTCACCACCAGCGCCGCCGCCATCTCCCAGTAGCTGGTGACCTGGCGCATCCAGGCGTTCTCCTGGCTGGGGTACTCGCGCGCGATCTGCAGCACCTGCTCGGCGCTCTCCGGCCAGAAGTTCGCCGAAATGAAGTGCCGCGCCTCCCGCATCTGTGCCTCGCGCCGCAGCTCATACAGATAAAGGATGGCCTGCGCATCGCCGCTGCTGGCGTTGCCCGGCTGTATGACCGATTGCTTATGAGTCTTCGCTCGCATCGCTGGCCTCAGTGACCGCTGAAGAGGGAGAAGTACGCTTCCTCCCCGATCCATTCGGCGACGTGGGCGCGCGTCTCCCCGATGAACCGCAGGTCGCGGTCGAACTCGTGGGCTACGACCCTCTGGTCCTGCCCGTCGTAGTAACGGACGACGTAGCGGTTCTCGCCGATCTCCTGCAGGTCGATGGGCTTGGCGTCTTCGAACAGCAGGCCCATGCGGAACAGAAGGTCCTCGATCTCACACTCCTCACCGTTGATCGACAGCCGCTGCGCGCCGGCGCCCAGCAGCCCGAAGCGGGCCTCGATCAGCGCACGGCCCCTCAGCCCCTCCACTCCGCTCATGGCACCGGGGGCGCGCTGCGCGGGCGCTTGAAGACCAGGTGCACGCCGATGGTCCCATAGGCGATGCCCTCGCGATTCGGAGCGATCAGAGGTGAGGACCCCACCAGCTCCCAGCCCTGGGCGCCGACTTCATTGACCCAGCTGTCCATGCCGCTGACCAGACCGTCGGTGGTGTCGGTGAACAAGCACATCTTGTCGAGATACTCCCATTGCATGTCCGTGCTCCTGGACGCCATATTTTTCAGAGGATCACGCTCCGGCTGCGGCCGCTGCGAGGTGGGGCTGTCGCAGCCATTCGGCGGTCGTGCGCATCACCTGCATGTTGAACTTCAGCTCCCCGTGGTTGAACCAGCGCGGCAGGTACCGGATGAATCCATTCTCGTGCTGGATGTCTGGCCGCAGGTCCTCGGTGATGTAGCGGACCTCGGCCTGGGGCAGCTTTGCCTTGAGGTCCCCCGCGCCTTCAAGTATCGCGGGGATGTCGCGCTCCGCGTAAAGGATCAGGCAGGGGCGCGAATGCCGCGGCAGCGGCCCTAGTTCCTCCAGCAATTGCACCACATAGCCGGGATAGGGCTCGCGCACGCCGGGGCTGGGAAAGTTCTCGAACATCCACTTGCCCTTTTCGGACACCTCGGCGACCACGGCGGGCGAGATGGCGACCATCTGGTCGGCCGACGACATCAGCGCCAGCCTTCCGCCCAGGCTGATGCCGGCAGCTGCCGTGGGGCCGAACTGCCGCACGTAGGACATGGCGGCCTCGACCTCCGGGGCCATCTCCGGGCCGATGTTCGTCTTGTTCTCCCCGTGCCCGCAAAGATCGATGGACAACGCCGCCCACCCCGTCTCGGCCAGGGCTGCGGCGATGCCCAACATGTGCTCCTTGGTCCCTCCGTAGGGCGGGATCAGAAGCGCGCCCCCCACGGGAGCTTCGGGGAGGACCAGGAAACCCGGGATGTCTCCGGCTGACTTGCTCACGTGCACACGTTGCAGTTTCATGACCGTGCCTGATTTCATCGATCTCCTGCCCCTTTGGCGGCCTCGGCTTGCGCCGGCTACGATTCCAGGGCCGCCAGTCGCGCGCGCAGTGCCTTGTCGCGCTCCCATCGCGCGGTCACGTCCTGCACGATCGCCCCGGCGCCCAGAACTGCTCCGCTGGGATCGCGCACCAGCGCGATGGTGAACTCGATGGAGATGCGCGTGCCGTCCTTGCGCACCGCGGGGACGGCCAGGACCTCGCGCCCATATTTCGTGACCCCGGTCCGCATCACGCGCTCGTAGCCTTCCCAGTGGCGGGCGCGCTGGCGCTCCGGGATGATGATGTCCATGGATTGGCCGATGGCTTCGTCGGCCCGGAACCCGAAGATCGCCTCCGCGCCACTGTTCCAAAGCCGGATGCAGCCTTGCGGGTCCGCGAAGATGATCCCCACCTGGGATCCGTCGACGATTGCCTCGCACAGTGCCGCGTGAGAAGGGTGGCCGCCCATTTGCATCGTCCGCCTGGAACAAGCTATGGGGCGGGCGTCAGACGCACGGCGGACCGGCGGAGGTGGTCCGCTTGTGCGTTCTGATGCCCACCAGCGCGCGGCATCTAGGTTCGACGCCGCGCGCAAGGTCTGTCTTCTGTGCGCCGCAGGTACGCTGGCGCTAGACGGCCTGGGCCGCCACTGCTTTCGCCCGGTCCTTGTCGCGCAGGACCCGGCGCAACAGTTTTCCGGTGGCCGTACGCGGCAACTCGGTCACGATCTCCACCTCCCGAGGGAGCTTGTAGGTCGCGATCTTGCCCTTGCAGTACGCGATCAGATCGTCTGAGGTCGCTGTCTGGCCCGCCTTCAGGACCACGAACGCCTTGGCGATCTGCCCCCGCACTTCGTCAGGCACTCCGATGACCGCTGCTTCCGCCACGGCCGGATGAGTCGCCAGTGTGATCTCGATCTCTTCCGGGCCGATGCGGTAGGCCGAGCTCTTGATGATGTCGTCCTCGCGGGAGAGGAACCAGAAGTAGCCATCCTCATCCACTTGGACGTAGTCGCCGGCGCGGTTCCAACCCTCGGGGGTGATAGCGTGGCGTTGCTTGTCAGCGTCACGCCAGTAGATCGTCCCCGTGGGTCCGCGCACGACGAAGTGTCCGGGCTTGCCGGTGGCGGCATCCCGTCCCTCTTCATCGATCACTTTCAGCTCGAACCCCGGTACGGCCTGCCCGAACGAACCGGCCTTGGCCTTCCGACTGACCACGTTCGAGGCGAAGACGTAGCCCATTTCCGTGGTGCCCAGCCCCTCGAAAATGTCCTGGCCGAACTTCTGCTTCCAGGCGTGGTAGGTGGGGGCCGTCAGGCTCTCACCGCCGCCCGTGCAGATCCGCAGGCTGCTCAGGTCGTACTTCTTCTCCGCGTCGGGGATCTGCAGCATCTTGCGGTAGGCCGTCGGAGCCAGCGAGAGCACGGTAATCTTGTGCTTCTGGATGGTTTCGAAGACCTTCTCCGGCTCGAACTTCGAGATCAACGAAGCCGCCGCGCCGAAGCGGAACGGGATCGAGGCGAAGGTCGAGTACCCGGCGCCGAAGGCGAGCGGCGCGGTGCCGCCGAGCACGTCATTCTCGGTGACGCACCAGCCGTACTTGCCGAAGCTGTCGGGAATGATGAGCGCCTCCTCGACGAAGTGCACCGTCCCCTTCGGCCGTCCGGTGGTGCCGGAGGTGTAGAGGAGGATGCCCACGTCGTCGCGCTTGCGGCGGACGGGGTCCAGGTTCGGCTCCCCCGACTGCAACAGTTCGGCGAACGGAATGAAGCCCTTGGCGCGAATGTCGGCGGCGTCGCCCCCGATCACGATGATGTGATCGACGGTCTTCAGCTCCGGCTGCGCCGCCAGCAATTCGGCGAGCAGTGCCGCATGGACCACGATGGCCACCGCCTCGGAGTCGTTCGCGACGTGCGCGATCTCGGCCCGCGAGAACAGCGGGGACGTGGGAGTGAAGACGCCGCCCAGCTTCAACACCGCGAAGTTCGTCACCAGGGCAGGCGGGATGTTGGGCGTCCGCAGCAGGACACGGTCGCCCTCCTCCACGCCCAGTTTGCGCAGCGCCGTGCCCAGCTTGTTGGCCTGGGTGAGCAGTTGCGCGTAAGTGATCCGCTGGTCCTCGAAGAGGATGGCAGGGCGGTCTCCTCGCCCGGCTGCAACCTGCTTATCCAGCAGTTCCTCGGTCGGGTTCAGCCGGTCGGGGTACGACGCGAACTCCGGCAGCGTGTAGATACGCGCTGGCCAGAGTTCGCGCGGAGGCAAGTATGAGTGTTCGGACATGAAGCCTCCTCTTTACTCAGCGGGCCGCCGCCATCGTTCCGCGGTGCTCGCGGGCCAGGTCTTCCAGCGCCTGGTCAGCGCGGATCAACCCTTTCTTGGCGTCGCTCCGCGGGTAAACCAGGGTGGGGTAGCGGTCTCCTTCGAAGACCAGCACCGCCGGAACGGTAGTGCCGAAGTCTTCGACCAGGGCCCCTTTGGCCCCGAACACCGGACGCACGTTGGCATCCGGACCGCTTACCGCCTTGTGGTAGATGGGGAACCGGTCCTTGACCGTGGCAACATCAATGGCCTGGCAGTCGACTCCTTCCCCTTTCAGGGTCTTGACCAGCTGCAGGGCCTTATCGTTGTCGCACGGGAAGAGCTCCCCGGGCTTCTGCTTGCTGCTGTAGTAGAACTCCACCCGTTTCGGACCGGCAGCCGCGGCGGCCGTGGTTGCGGCCTGCGCCTTGGCAGGATCGGGCGGGGTGTAGACCTTACCGCTGTCCTGGAACACGTCGCATTTGTCCCAACCTTGCAGCGTGATGGACAGCGTGAAGGGCCATTCACGCTTCACGCACTTGCCCAGGTACGCGCGCTGGATGTTGGGGTCAAGCGCTGGACGAAAGTGAGCACAGCGGATGCAAAGAGTCTCGGTATTGTAGTTCGCCATGATGCCTCCGTGATTTCTCGCTGCGCTCAGGCGGTCGCGGCCAGCGCCTTGGACCGACTGCCAACGAGGTCTTCTTTCTTGAGCGGATGCCCACTGATCGGATTGCCGCGAATGTTCTTCTCCATGGGGATCGGCCGGCAGGCCGAATCCTTGCGGGCTCGCGGCGCCGGACGGGTCACCCCGGGGCCTGAGATCGGTTCATAGTTTTGGGTCTCGGCGAAGCCAGGCAGCAGGGTCGGTTCGCCGGTCGCCTTCTCCGGCCCGGAGACACACACGCCACTGACCGTCTTCAGGCGCCAGATGCCCTTGCAACTGGCGCACTTGGTCGTCCCTTCAAAATTCCAGAAGGGATAAGGATCCAGAAAGTTCTTCGTCTTGCAACTTGGACATATGAGCAGCATGTCGTCTCCCTTCAGATGCACTCTTGGTCTTCCAACCGCTTGATGTCATTGGGTCCGAGCCCGGCCAGCTTGCCGAAGATCTGCTCGTTGTCGGCTCCGACCGGCTTCAGTGCCCACTTCAGCCGCGGCGGAGTCGCCGACATCTTGTACGACGGGCCTTGGTGGAGCAGTTCGCCGTAGGTGGGGTCGTCCAGCCAGCGCACCGCGCCGCGCTCGGTCCAGTGCGGATTGGTGGCGACTTCCTTCGCGTTCCACACCGGCTGGTTGAGGATGCCGGCGTTGTCCAGGATGGAAGCTGCCTGCTCTTTGGTCTTGTCCGCCGCCCACTTCTCCAGCGCCGGATAGATTTCCATTTGAGCGTCGGGCTTGATGCGAATGTCGGCCTTGGCGTACTTGCTGCCCAGGTCGGCATTCCCGATCGTCTTGCACAGCTTGGCGAAGTCGCCGTCGCTGTACGCGCTGATCAGGATGTAGCCCTCCTCGCTTTCCTGCGGGTTCTGCGAATCAGGAAGCGTGGACTTGCCGCACTTGACGATGCCGTGAACGCACAGCTGGGTGTCCCAGTTGCCCCAGCGCTCGCGGGTGATGCCGTGCCTGCCGTAGAGCGGCAAGGCGTACTCCAGCTGCCGGGTCACCCCGTGCACCTGCGAGTATTCCGTGAACGTGCCTTCGCCCGACACCTTGTCGCGGTAGTAGAGTGCGGCCAGCACCTGCACCGCTCCCATCATCCCGCCCCAGTAGTCGGCCAGCCAGATGGTGTGCTTGGAAGGCGAGCCTCCCATGAACTCCTGCTTGCCGGTCATGCCGAAGTTGCCGCCCTGAGCCTGGCCCAGGATGTCGTAGGACGCGCGCACGCGGCCCGGACCCCATCCGCCGAAGCCCCCCAGCCAGCAGTACACCAGCCGCGGGTTGATCTCCTTCAGTTGCCGGTACCCGATGCCCCAGCGGTCGAAGGTGCCGGGACGGTAGTTCTCGACGAACACATCGGACTTGGCGACCAGTTTCTTCAACAGCGCCTGGCCCTCCGGCCGATGGAAGTCGATGGAGCAGAAGTACTCGTTGGGGTTCGCACCCAGGAAGCCCAGCCCCGTGCCGCGCTCCGGCACCCACTTGGAGAGCGGGTACAGGAACGGCTCGTTGAAGGGGGTGGTGTGGCGCATGGCCTCACCCCGCCGCGGCGCCTCGACCTTGATCACTTCGGCGCCCAGCTCCGCCAGGTAGGAAGCGCACGACGGTCCCAGGATGTACTGCGTGCAGGAAAGCACGCGCACCCCCTTCAGCGCTTCGGGTTTGGAGAATTCCTTCTTCGGATCGAAGACCGAACGACAGAAATCCTCGAATCCATTGTCGTGTCCATTGCCGGAATGCTTGGTTTTCGTTTCAGCCGCCATAGATCCCTCCCGCGTCAGATGACGCTTTCCTTCCTCAGCCGCGCGAAGTCATCACGCGTGAACCCGAGCAGCCGGCGGTACACGTCTTCGTTGTCGAACCCGGTGGGTCGGCCCAGCCACTTCAGCCGTCCCGGCGTCTTGTGCTGCAGGAACGGGGTGGTCCCGTACAGGATCTTCCCGTAGTGCGGCGACTCGTACTCGGCAACGTGTCCCCGGTACTTGAAGTGCGGGTACTCGGCGACCTCGTTGACGTAGAGCACGCCGCCGGAAGCGACTTGCTGCTTGGAGAGCTTGCGTTCCGCTTCCGAACGGGAGTTGTCCTTCAGCCACTCACCCAGCATGGTGTAGGTCTTGATCTGCTGGTTCATGGCCAGGCGGTCGGCGACTTCGCGCAGGTGAGGATCGCCCAAGATGTCCTCTTCCACCGCGGGGTGCTCGTCTCCCACTGTGCGCCAGATGCGGTACCAGAGGCGATCATGACCGCCGCCCACCATCATGTAGCCGTCCTTGCACGGATTGACGGCGTAGATGTTGATGGCCAGGTCCCAATTGCCGAAGCGCGGGCGGATGCTTCCGTCCATGCCGTACCAGGCCCAGCTGTAGTCGAGGATGCGGATGATGGCTTCCGCTGCGGTGGCCTCGATGAACTGGCCTTCTCCCGACACGTTCTCGCGGTACAACAGCGCCGCTAGGATGCCCATGGCCGCGGAGGTGCCCCCGACGTGGTCCGCCATCCATAGCGCGGAACGCGTGGGCTGCCCCCCGAACTCCTTGGGATCACCGGTGCCGTGCACGAAACCGCAGGCGGCCTGCGCCGTCGGTTCCAGAGCTCCGGGCTTGTCCTTGTGTGGGCCCCACTGCCCAAGCTGGCCCACCCAACAGTAGATCAGCTTCGGGTTGATCTCCCGCAGCTGGCGGTAGCCGATGCCCAGGCTGTCGCGGTGGCCCGGAGGATCGTTCTCGATGATGACGTCGGCATGCACCGCCATCTTCTTGAACACCTCGCGCCCTTCCTCCGTCTCCAGGTTCAGGGTGACGGACAGCTTGTTGCGCATCTCGTGGAGGAAGTGCGCGCCCACGGGCTCGCCGCTCTCCTTGTCCACGAACATGTAGTCCCGTTTTCCGAAGGGCGTCAGCTTGCGCATGGGATCGCCGCCCGGAGGCTCCACTTGAATGACTTCCGCGCCCAGTTCCGACAACATCGAGGAGCACCAGTGCCCGATCATCATGCGGGTGCTGGTGTCGAACACCCGCAGGCGGGCAAGCGCCTCGGGCTTCTCAAAGTTGTGTTCCTGACGCACGATCGATTCAAGATAGAGCGGATAATCTTTCGCCTGATCGCTCAAACCGGCATACACCTCCTCCGGTTTGAGGATTGGCACTGCCGGCCAAGGTGCTACTTTCTCGCTACTCATTCCCATTTCTCCTTGGCGTCTTCGCATCTCATCTGCTCGGACGCGCTATGGCCTGAATTGCTACCTTCCCCTCGCCCTCGAGGTATGAGTTCGAATCCTTCCGCACGACCCGCCGGCCGACTGCGCTGCTGCCGGCCCACATGGCCACCGTCCAAGAGACTCAGCACCCCAGCGCCGGCTCCCTGGAAGCTCAGGACCCGGAGCGAGCCATGCTATACCTCTTTACGGCTCACTGCAGCTCACCACGTCAACCGCGCTGCCAGTTGCAGGCGTCGCGTGGCGCCGGCAGCGTTGTACAGCCCGAAGCTGGGGCTGGCCAGCGTACGCCAGTTGTCCCCTTGCGCGGTCAGAAACGGCGTGTTGAACACGTTGTAGGCTTCGGTCCGCAGTTGCAGTACCAGCGGTCCGGAGCCCAGGAATCCACCCTCGGTGAGCGTGGTGTCCTTGAGCATCCCCCAGTCGAAGTTCAGCAGGTGATTCATCCGGATGTTGTTCCGTCCGCAGTTGCCGTAATTGCCGAGCAACGGCTGGGTGTACGCGAAATTGCTTGGATTCGGCGCGCCATTGACCCCGCGCTGCGCCGGCGGCGGGATGGTGGCAGGATCCCCGAACACGAATCCGACGCCCGCCGGGTCACAGTTGGCGCGGGTGTTGTCCATGCCGGTCGGAATGAGGTTGCCGTCCAGGTTGAGGTCGGCGATGCCCAGACGCGTTCCTGCGATCATCGTCGCCGGGATCCCCGTCTGCCAGGTGTTGGTCGACTCGAAGCTCCAGCCGTGCAGCATCTTCCTGGGCGCGCCGTGCAGATGGCGGAAGAACGGGATCTGCCACACGCCCGTCACCAGGATGCGGTGACTGATGTCGAAATTCGACACCCCGCGCTCGGCGCGAAGATCGAACACGTTCTGCGCAAAGCTGTTGTCGTTCGCCTGGATGGTGGGGCTGAAGTCGGAGGCGTCGTCGATCGATTTTGACCAGGTGTAGGAGGCCTGGAACTGCACTCCGTGGGAGAAGCTCTTCTTCACCTCGGCCTGCAGCGAGTGATAGATGGAGCTGCCGCCCGCCTCGACCAGGTTCACTTGATCGAAGCGCGGGTCCAGGCGGATGTTGTTGGGGCCGTTCTCGGCTGCGGCTGCGGCTTTGAACTCCGGCAAGCGCGCCAGTTCGTCGGCCAGGCTGGTGGCCGGAGCCGGCCCGTTCACCACCGGATTGATGGCCACGAAGCGCGTCAGGCGAGTCCCTTTTGTTCCCACGTAGGCCAGGGTGGCGACTGTGTTGGCGGTCAGGCGGTACTCGATCCCCAGACTGAACTGCTGCACATAGGGGTTGGACAGGCGCGGGTCGACCGTGGTCAAGGCGCCGAAGTTGGTCAGCGTGCCGAATCCCCCGACCTGCGCTTGCGCCGCCGCCAGGATGGGCGCGGTCCCGTTCAGCAGATTGGAGAGGCTGTTCGGACCAGCGATCTGAGCTCCTGCCAGCGTGAACGTGTAGTTCAGCGGGGGCGCCCAGCGCGCGGCGGCCAGTGGCGAGAAGGTGAACGAGTCCCAGTAGATGCCGTATCCCCCGCGCACCACCAGGTTCCCCCCTCGCGGGTTCCAGGCGAATCCGAAGCGCGGCGCGAAGTTGTGGACATTCGGGCCCACCGCATCGCCGCCAGCCAGGAAACTGCCCAGAGGCCCTGGGCCGGCGACGCCGATGCCTCCCGGCGTCTGCGGATCCAGCACCGAGGTGTTGCCGCCCGCGTCGCTAAGCCCACCTTGGATCTCCCAGCGCAGACCCGCATTGAGGGTGAGCGTCGGCCGGATGCGCCAGTCGTCCTGCACGAACAGGCCATACAAGCTGGTGCGGAAGTCGCGCCGGGTATTGCCGAAAAGCTGCGTCCAGCTGGTCGGCTTTCCCGCCAGGAACTGGTTGAGGGATCCGAAGGCGAATACGCCGCGGCTGTTGGTGGCGTTCACCGAGTCGTCCCGGATGTAACGCATGTCCACCCCGGCGCGCAGCACGTGGCTGCCGCGCAGGTGACTGACCATCTCGTTGAGCTGGTAGACGTTGAACAGGCGGCTGGCCGGCACCGATTGCAGGGCGCCGAAGTTCACCAGCCCGGAGATGAGGAAGCGCGGCGTGTCCAAGCCGTTCTGCGGCGAGCCTTCCGCCAGAGTGCGCCCGTATCCGAAGCGAAGTTCATTCACCGTCCGCGCGCTCAAGCTGATGGTGTCACTCACGTTGGCGTTGCGCATCTCGAAGTGGTTGGCTACGTCGAAGCCAGGCAGCGTGTTCTGCGACGCGTACCGCGCGATGAAGGACGCCGTGCCCTGAAGATAGCGCGCCGAGAGCCGGTGGCCCGCGCTCAACTGGTGGTCCCCCTTGACCACGAACTGGTAGTTGTCCACCGGCGAGGGGATCTGGACGGCGACCGTTCCGACGTTGGGATCGCTGGTGGCGCCGGTGGCGTGCGGCAGGTACTGGTCCATCAGGTCGATGATGTCGGGATTGCTTGCGGTGGCGCGCGCCGCATCGCTGGGCACGCTCGCCAAAGTCGTGAAGCTCCCGCCCCGCGTCCTGCGGCCTTCATATCCGCCGAATAGGAACGTCCGGTCCTTGATCAGGGGCCCGCCGGCGGTGAATCCAAAGATGTTCTGCTTCAGGGGCGAAGCGCTGCCGGTGCGATCGAAGTAGTCGCGCGCATTGAACAGGTCGTTCTGGACGAAATCGTAAGCGCTGCCGTGCAAGGTGTTGGTGCCGCTCTTGGACACCATGATCACCTGCGCGTTGGACTTCACCCCGTACTCGGCGGAGAAGTTGCTGGTCAGGATCTTGAGCTCCTGCAGCATGTCGGGCGTGATCGCCTGCATGCCGGGGGCGAATCCGCCGGCCTCCCAGTCATTGGCATCGGTGTAGTCGAGCTGCACGGAGGTGGCGCGGGCCCGTCCCCCGTTGGCCGCGATCAGCCCCGATTGCACTCCCAGCACGATCACGAACGAGCCGCCGCCGCCGAAGGTCGATCCGCCTCGTGGATTGTTGGTGGGCGAAAGCCCGGGCCCCATCTCCACGATCGAGATCATGTTGCGACTCAGGTTGGGAAGGGTCGAGAGCTCTCGCTCGCTGCGGGTGATGTCGCGCTGCGCGTCCGAAGTCACCAGCGTCGGAGCGCGCGCCGGGACCTCGACGGTGGTAGAGATCCCGGCCACGTTGAGATCAAGGTTCTCCGTCAGCGCCTGGTTGCTGGTGATGGTGAACTGCAGGACCCGTTTCGCGAACGATGGCGCCTCCGCGGAGAGTGTGTAATGCCCGGGCGCCAGGGCGAAGAACGCATAGTGGCCGTCGGCCCTGGTGAGGAACGTGCGGGTGGAGTTGGTGGCCGTGTCCAGCAACGTGACCGTGGCGCCGCTCAGCACCGCGCCGGTCGCGTCCAGCACCGTGCCTTCCACCCGGCCGCCCGTGTACTGCGACCAGAGCAGGGCGGGGGATAGCGCGCAGACGAGCACGACCGCGACTCCTTGCCGGGTCGTAGCTCGTCTGCATCGTCGCACGATGGAGTCTCCTTCAAAGGGCGGTCCGTACCGCCCTCGTTGGTGGCAAAGCCGCGGGCCAGGTTCAGCCGCGGGCAGGGGCCGCGGCCGTCCGGACTTCTCCTCCGGCCGGGACCGCGGGACGTTTGGCGAGAAGCTCGCAGATCAGTGCGACTGCCGCCAGCACGGCTGCGGTGTAAAACGCGGCCTGGTAGTTCTTGTACTTGTCAAAGAGCACGCCGCCGATGCGCGGACCGATGATCCCGGCCACGCCCCAGGCGGTGAACAGCATGCCGTAGTTGATGCCGGCGTTCTTCGTGCCCCAGAAGTCGGACGCGGCCGACCCGTTCACCGACAACTGCGTGCCGTAGCACCAGTACACCACGAACACGGCCACGTACAGGCCGGTCACATTGCCGCCGACCAAGTACAAGACCGGCATGGCGACCGCCGAGATGGCGATCATCAGGCGCAGTACGTTGATACGGCCCATGGCATCCGACATCCAGCCGGACAGGATTCGGCCGGAAGCGTTGCCCACCGCGCCCACCACCAGGCTGAGGGTGGCCAGCGCCGAGGCCGCGATGCCCACGCTCTTGGCGAAGGGCACCAACTGGCTGATGACCATCAGGCCGGCGGCTGTGCCCAGCGCGTATGCCACCCACATGAAGTAGAACGCCGGGGTGCGAAGGGTCTCGCTGGGCGTGAACTCGTGGGTCGTGGCCGCTGACTTCGAGGCCGGAGCCGGAGCCCACCCCGCTGGCTTGTATCCGACCGGCGGGTTCTGCAGCAGGAAGGCGCCGAACACCGTCATGACGAAGAAGATCCCGCCCAGGATCATGAAGGTGGTGCGCCAGCCGACTGCCGGGATCAGGTACAGGTTGGCCAGGGGGCCGAAGATGGCGGAGCCGCCACCGTAACCGGCCACCGCCAGGCCCACCGCCAGGCCGCGCTTGTCGGGGAACCACTTGGCCATGACCGGGATGGGCGTGGAGTAGCCGAAGCCGTTACCCAAGCCTCCGATAGCGCCGAAGCAGACGAAGAGGTAGGTCAGGCTGCTGGTGTAGGCGCACAGGAAGAACCCGATGCTGACCAGGATGCCGCCGATCAACGAGATCTTGAAGGGTCCCAGCTTGTCCTGCAGGCGTCCGGCAATGACGAATGTGATCGCAAAGACGACGACGGCGATGGTGAAGACCATCGAGGTCTGCGCCCGTTTCCATCCGAATTCCTTTTCCAGTGGAGCGACGAAGACGCTCCACGCGTAGAGGGAGCCGAGGGCGAGGTTCATGGACATTCCGCCCACGACCCGCCACCAGCGGTTGAGCCCGTCTTGAGGCTGCGAAGATGTTTGCGAAACCGCGGTTGCCATAGCTGTCTCCTTCGTGGATTGCACTGGGCCGAGTGCGCGGCCGCGTACCGTCGTCCCTCGACGAGCGGCGGGCAGCCGTTCTAGGTTTCCGGTGGGTCCCCGAGCCGTGTGGGACGAACGTTCGTTCGGTTCGGCCGCGGTACGCGGCGACGACGCTTTTCGCCGGCTAGCCGTGGCGGATATGCAGGGCGTCGACGAAGGCCCTGTGGTTCCCCGTCTGGGGCAGGACCTCGAAATCGACCCATGGCTGGTGCATCCCGGGCCGGACCCCGGTCACGAGAAACGCTTCCGACCGCGCCTCCCGGACCAGTGCCTCCCAGGTCGCAGCTCTTCATCTCCGCCGCTAGTTCCCCAACCGTCACGCCGCATCCCTTCACCTGGACCGTCGGATCCGGGATTAGCGGCCGCAGGCGAGCCCTACCCAGCGCTCACCCCAACAACCATCTCCACACAAACCCGGGCACTTGCCGGTGACCTGTGGCCAGAATCGACATGCGAAACAGGCCTCTCGCGTGCACTCAGGAGGGGACGGGTGCAGAGTCGATTACATCCGTCTCAGCAGTGAGTGCCTGCGTCCTCTCGTACTCTGTTGCGTGCCCTTGGGGCGGGTGCAGAGTCGATTGACATCCGTCTCGGCGGATGCACGCAGCGGAGGATGCCGGGCATACTGAACGAAACGGGAACGGTCGTCTGTGACGGTGGTCACTGATGTGAGTGACGGTCGATACACCGCAGTGGATGGGGTGCCCAAGGCCCGCCGGCGACCTTCCCGCCCCGGCGATCGGCGGCCGGCGACATGGGGGGCACTTCGCCCCTCGCCGCCGCTCAGCTCATAGAATAAAGAAGGCAACCGCCGGCCGGCCATGAGCAAGCCGGAACGCGAGGCTCGAGGTCTGGAAGTCCTGCCGATCCAACGCCCCAGGCTCCGCAGCAGTTAACCGCGGGGGCATCGGGATGCAATCTGTCTATTACTGTTTGATTACGGACCGCGACCGTGGATGGGGGCGGTCGCGGCCCGTCTGGGAGGGTGCGGGAGGAGGCCTCGCTGGCCCTTCCCGCCGACGGAGAGAGAGGCTTCTAGATCTTCTAGACCTCTTCGAGCTCCTCCAACTCCTCCGCTACGGTGCGGTTGAAGTCAGCGACGGACTGATGTATGGCGGGGAACTCCCGTTCGCACGCGGTGCAGCGTACGGTGGTGTCGGCAATGGTCCACACCTGGTTCCCGCAGATGCATGTGTATTTGTTTTCCATGACATCCTCCTACAACAAGATTAAGAGGTCCAATTGCAATCTGTAGATCTGGGGAAAAGGCAGGCAGTTGGTCGACACTGCTTGCAGCAAGGATAGGAAGAACCGGGCGGCTGGGCAGTGACCCCGGTCACCTACTTCGGTGCGCTGGTGGAAACCGGCCCGGGGCGGCGGAGGGGCTGCAAGCGTCCCCAGAATCCGGGGCTCTGCAGTTGGCCCGCAGCAGCGGCCCGTCGGTCGCCGGCGGACGCGATGCGCTCCAGCGCGGCGCGGTCATGGATGGCCAGGGATTGGCCGTCCAGGCTGGCCACCTGGCGCTGGCGAAATGCCGCCAGGGTGCGGCGCACGGTCACTCGTGACATGCCCATGCACTCGGCGATCTCGCGGCCGGTGAGCGCTATATCGGTCGGCGCGGCGGCGCCGCAGTGCTGGCCGGTGATCGCGAGCTCCAGCAGCAGCCGGGCGATCCGCTCGCACGCCGAGTGACGCAGTCCCACCGCGCGCGCCATCTCGTGCGCCTTGAACGAGGCGCGACTGAGGACCTGCGCCGTCCTCCAGCAGACATTCGCCCCCCGCTGCAGCAAGCGCAGGAAATCCATCCTCTTCAGGAAGGCCACCTGGCAGGGCTGCAGGGTCTCCGCCGAAAGCTCGTGCGGAAGACGCTGGATGCAGGAATGGACCCCCAGCGCTTCGCCGGGGCCCGCGACTTTCACCAGGATGTTGCGTCCTTGCTCGGTCGGCATCGACAACTTCACTCGTCCTTCGCAGAGCAGGTGCACACCGGCGGCCCTCTCCCCGGAGAGGAACAGGATGCTCCCTTTGGGCAGCAGGTTCGAGAACTTGATCTCTTCCAGGATCCGGAGCGAGGACAGAGGCAGGGCGCAGAAGAACCCATCGGAGCGCAGACGGCAAGCCATGCAGCTTGGGACCGACGCCAGACCGTAGGGAGATGACATACTGGCTCCCCCCGGCGCGGTCGGACGAGCCGGTCGCAGTCGACAAACGACTTGCGGGCTGGAACATACCACAGGGTCGATCGAGGAAACAAGGAATCGACCGGCGTCCGCCGCGTCCCAGGGCCCACTCAAGAACGAGCGGTGGGGTAACATCACCGAATGACCGAGTGGACAGCGCCGCCACGTCCCGCTCCGCTTCCCACGCGGCAGCAAGTACACCTCTGGCGGCTCCGGCTTCCAGCGGAGTCAGAACCAGCCTGGCGCGACATCCTGACCGCCGAAGAACGGGAACATGCGCACCGATTCCACTTCCAGGCGGACCGGCGGAGATTCACCGTTACCCGGGCCGTACTGAGGACCATCCTGGCGGAGTATCTGGACACCGAGGCCTGTTCCCTGCGGTTCCTGATCAACGAGTACGGGAAGCCGTCGCTGGCTCCCGAGCACAACCCGGCCGGGATCAGCTTCAGTGTGTCGCATTCGGGGGATTGTTCGCTGCTGGCATTCGGGGGAAGCGTGGAGGTCGGCGTGGATGTCGAAGATCTGCGGAAGGGGCGCGATGTCATGGGCCTGGGAAAGGCGGTCCTTGCTCCGTCCGAATACCGGGAATTCCTCGGACTCCCCGGCGGCGAACGAAGGTTGTTCTTGTTCCAGAGGTGGACGCGCAGGGAGGCCGTCGCCAAGGCCCTCGGCCGCGGGCTGTCCGCGCCCCTCGACCAGCTGGAAGCGGCTGCCAAGTCTGATGACTGGTCCGTGCGGTCGATCGACATAGGCGAGGACTACGCGGCCGCTCTGGCGGTGCGGTCGCCGAACATCGAGCTGCGCACCTGGGATCGGATCGCCGCCGGCGGGACCGTCTCTTCGTCAGCACGAAGCAAGCCGGCAGCCGGAGGGTGAGATTTCATCAACCCGGCAGCGGGCTTCGCCATCATGTCTCGAGCCTTTCCGTCTCTCCCATCCCGGCGATGCCGTCACGCTTCCAGCCATGGCATCGGTCCGGGACTGCATGCGTCGTGTTACGATATTGAAGGCAAATGGAAGGGAAGAACCCAGCGGCCCACTCCGCGCCCGGGCAGCAGGACGTTGCCCGGGGCTCGACCACCAACGGCCTGCCCGTCGACGCCTCCCTGGCCCCCACCCTGGAAGACGCCCACGCTCCCCGGCAGTCGGCCATCGTCAACCTGCGGGTGGTCATTCTCAGCCTGGTCTCCATCGCTCTGGCCGCCGTCGCCGCTCTGGTGGCCCAGGCCCTGACCCGCCTCATCGGCTTGGTCACCAACCTCTCGTTCTACGGACGCTTCTCTTTCGATTTCACCTCGCCAGCCTATAACCACCTGGGGGCCTGGGTGATCGTCGTTCCGGTGATCGGCGGCGTGATCGTCGGCCTGATGGCGCGCTACGGGTCCGCGGCCATCCGCGGCCACGGCATCCCCGAGGCCATGGAGCAGATCCTGCTGGGCGGCAGCCGCATCCCGCCCCGCGTGACCCTCCTCAAGCCGGTTTCGGCGGCGATCGCCATCGGCATGGGCGGACCGTTCGGCGCCGAGGGCCCCATCATCGCCACCGGCGGCGCCTTGGGCTCGCTCGTCGGCCAGCTCATGAAGATCACCGCCGACGAGCGCAAGACCCTGCTTTCAGCCGGCGCTGCCGCCGGCATGGCCGCGACCTTCGGCAGTCCCATCTCGGCGGTCTTGCTGGCGGTCGAGCTGCTGTTGTTCGAGTACCGCACTCGCTCCATCATCCCGGTGGCGCTGGCCTGCGCCACCGCGGCCGGGATCCGTATCGCGTTCGTGGGGACCACACCCATTTTCGCCATGCCCGCCGTGCCGCATCCCGATGGCCTGGCGCTGGTCATGTACTTGATCCTCGGCGCCATCGTCGGCGTCGCCTCGGTGTACGTCACCCGCGCCGTGTATGCCGTCGAGGACGCCTTTGACCACCTGCCCATTCATTGGATGTGGTGGCCCGCCATCGGCGCTATCGCCGTCGGTGTCATCGGATACTTCTCGCCCCACACTCTCGGCGTCGGCTACGACAACATCGAGAACATCATTTCCGGCTCCATCGCCGGACGCGCCGTCTTTTTCCTGTTCGTGCTGAAGTTCATCTCCTGGGCGATCTCGCTGGGCAGCGGGACCTCCGGCGGCACGCTGGCGCCTCTGTTCACCATCGGGGGCGGATTGGGATCAGTGCTGGGCGCAGCCGTGATCGCCGCCTTCCCGCACATCGGGATGGACGTGCGCCTGGCCGCGCTGGTCGGCATGGCCGCGATGTTCGCCGGGGCCTCGCGCGCGCTGCTGGCCTCCGTCGTCTTCGCCTTCGAGACCACGCGCCAGCCCGCAGGCCTGCTGCCCCTGCTCGGCGGATGCACCTGCGCCTACCTGATCTCCGCCCTGATGATGCGCACCACCATCATGACCGAGAAGATCGCCCGCCGCGGCGCCCGCGTGGTGGTCGATTACACCGTGGACTATCTCGACCAGGTCCTGGTGAAGGACGCGGCCTCCCGCAAGGTCGTTGCCCTGCGCGCCGACGATACCGTCGAGAGCGTGCGATCCTGGCTGGAATCGCGCGTCGAGGGCACTGGCCACCAGGGTTTTCCCGTGCTCGACAAGCAGGGCGACCTGGTCGGGGTGCTCACCCGCCGCGATCTTTTCGATCCCAACGCTCCCACCTCCGTTCCGCTGCGCGACGTCCTCAAGCGTCCCCCCGCCATCGTCTACCAGGACAACTCGGTGCGCGAGGCCGCCGACCACATGGTCAGCGAGGACGTCGGACGTCTTCCCGTGGTTACTCGCGACGCCCCCGCCAAAGTGGTCGGATGGCTGACCCGCAGCGACATGCTCAGCGCCCACAAGCGCCGCCTCGACGCCGAGCGCAACGCCGAGCAGGCCATCGAGATCCGCCTCATCCGCCTGGAACGCGCCTAAACCGCGACATTCGACCTCCCGGGCCAACGTCTCATGAAAGTCGCACCGGCCTCGCGTGCCCGACGCAGGCTCTCAGGCCTGTTACCAGGTTGAGTGAGCTCTTGCGAGAAATGGCAGAACGAATCACCAAGCCACTCGCGGGTTATCTGTTCTTGAAGGGATACCAAGTCACGTCGAGCCTTGGGTTCAGATGGTACTGCGTCTGCCCCCCATACCCGTTCAGCGCAAAGCCGCAATCGGCTGACGCCACCCACCGACGCTCGGATCCGAAGCCACGGCTCAATCCCGTCCTAAGCGTCTGCGCTAACTGTCCTGGCGCGACGTCGTAGAACGAATCCCATTCGATAAACCAAGTGGCCTTCAGCACCCGCGTATTCAGAGTGATATCCGGCTCAAATTGCTTTACCGGTGTTCCACGAACTGTGTGGATTGACTGTTTGTAATAGAAGGCACCAGTAAGCTGGAAGCGCCTCGAGAGCACTGCGGTAAAGCCCCAGGCAGGCTTGATTGTCGTGGTGGCGCCCCCGATTAGTGTGTCACTCGAAGTCTGAAACGTCACTTGAAACGACACTCCCGTCCGGAAACGCTCTGCGACAAAGAGGTTTGCGCCCCCCACGACCTCGGTGTCGCCGCTGCCGGCGGCCGATCCCGTCGGTGTGTTCTTTTGGATGACGGGGACAAGTACGGACATCGCAAGCCGCTGCTTGGGCCCGAACGCATACAGCACTCTCAGGCGAAAACGGTTGGTCGTCGTGTCGCCGGTCTGGTCCTTGTAGTCGTAGCGGAAAACTACGCGTGTGCGCAGGTAGGTGGCGTCCCGGTCTCCGACTTCCTGCTGGATCGCCGCGGTATCGTCGGCGGGCTGATCGGGAGCGGTCGGCGTCGGAGCGGGGGCTTGCGATGCGCTCGCATCTGGACCCCGGTCCGTGGGTAGCTGGGTCGTCCAGGTCGGCGACTGATTGTCCTGCGCATTCGCGTTCTGGAATCCAGATGTAATGAGGAACAGACACCCCAGAATCAGACTGATCCGCAGCACGGACGAAGCCCCCGCCAACCCTAGCGGATCCCGATCTACAGATCGCGAACAGGCCGTAATCCCTCCCTTTGCCGCTGCGGCGATTCGGAGGGCCAGAGTAATACCAGTCAGAATTCTCGGCAGTGATGACCGTCACGCGGCCGAGTCCCCACATGACTTCTGGTTGATCGGCGATTAGCGCAAGCGTGCGCTCTTCCTTCGCAACGGGAGTAGGAGAGGCGTTACAGGTCAGCCATGGCTGCGGCACGCTTCGGTTCACTGGAACCGCGTAGGAAACGAGTCCGCACCTGAGATGCCGTCACCGTGGGAGAAAAACGAACACGGATAAGAACGCCAATCCCATGATTGCAGCGATCAGAATCAGAAACCAAAGTCCCTCTTCCGGCCCGTGTCGGGGTCGAAATGATGCTCGAATCATCGCTCACCTCCCTGTCTCCGAGGCTGCGAAACGCGTATGCCGGGCGTCGCCGCGCTCACGCCTGCTTGGCCGGCTGGGGTGGAGTGCTGATCTCTCGATCGAATCCCGGCCACTCTCTTGTTAGCACAAACGGATGGTGCAATGCAGTGACGTACCGCCCTCGCTGAAAGCAGAAAGGCCGCTTGCGGACGTTACCCCTCAGCGGCCATTGGTTGCGGGGCGTGGATTTGAACCACCGACCTTTGGGTTATGAGCGCGGCCAAGAACGGTATTTCAACGAGTTGCGCGGTGCGGTTGGAATTCAGACGAGGCGGGACAGGGCCCAGCAATGAGAGTGTTGTGGGGTTTGTGTGGGGTTCCAGGCGTCAGTGGACAGGTGGCCGGGGACCAG